>Ga0153987_1000048_pt1 | contig 38866 bp, 37 predicted proteins | sample TSNC071MetaG_FD_102279 | JGI IMG/M metagenome (GOLD analysis project Ga0153987, IMG submission 102279) | Attine ant fungus gardens microbial communities from North Carolina, USA - TSNC071 MetaG | ecosystem: Host-associated > Fungi > Mycelium > Unclassified | place: USA: North Carolina, William B...
GTCTGCTCCCGTTCTCCATTCCTTCTTACCACCAGTACGTCTCCTCTTGTCTTCTTTGCTTTCCATCCCTTATCCTCACAGTATGTTCAATCGCAAGCAAATTCTACACTCCCAACCCAGACCTCCATCTCCGTCTCACAGAGCTCGCCAAGAAACTCGCTTTCAGCGTTCCTGCAAAGGGTTACAAGAGCGTCGAAATCGTCCAAGCCTATCTCTTGTTGAGCTTGTGGGGCTGTGGTGCCGTCGAGCGCTACGAACAAGACAAGACTTGGCTGTTGCTAGGCATGGCCATAAGGTGCTGTCTATCCGACCCCGGGTACCAATCCAACTCAATTCTTTTTCACAGAATGGCCACAGATCTCAACCTCCACCGTAAAACCGCCATGACAAGTCCAGACACCGCCGAAGGCAAAGCCCGTGATATCGAAGTCCACAATCGCAAACGAACCTGGATATTGTGTTTCTGCTTGGATAGAAGTTTTAGTGCACAGATGGGAAAGCCGCATACCATTCAGGAGGAGTCTGTGCTTTTTTTTCTGTATCTATCGCCTTTCTGATGCCTCCAACTAGTTTCATCATTCGTCATGCTGAGCAGTGGTGTCGAGCGCCCGTCGCCGTCCCCTCTGATGCCTCAATATGTGCTTATGTGGTAGGCTGGGTTGTTCATCCTCGGACACCCGCCCCATATTTGACGTCATTCACAGGATCTTCAACGTATTCTCTCAAGAAGTCTCGATTTCCTTTATAGCGGCATGGATTCCGCCTCGGGTTTACAGATTCACTGCGACTATCTGCTTGTCATCAAGTCGTTTGAGGGTCAGCTCCTCGCTTGGAGAGAAAAGTGGTACCAATCAAGTACTTGGGAAGGCACGACCTCGTCTCTCTTGTCATCATTCGTCGTCTCACCGCTTGTCAGGCGAGACGCTCACAGTCATGACTTACAAGCAGTGCATAGCGACTTTTTATTTCAACTATGCAAGTCTCGTGCTCAATTCTTTTGGGTTGCAAAATGCATTGGAACATGTGCCTACGAATATCGGGCATTTCTTTGGCAAGGTCCATTCCAGTGCGATGGCATGCGCTTTGCTGGTTCGCGATCATCTAGGACCCAGTGGATATATGAAGTATTCGCCTGATTCGCATTTTGTGCAGAGTTCGTATGCTGTTTTGAGTTTGCTCAAGGTAATGTCGCCTCTGCTTATGAATTGATCTGTTCTGATGTCGGGTATAAGCTTGTTCGGCCAGAATTTCAAGCCTTTCTTGAAGACAAACAGAGCATTCTCACACTTGTCAAGGATGTGGCTAATGTTTTGGAGACTATTGCAGCCAACTCGACACATACACCGGCTCTCTATGCTGCGTTCCTTCGTGCGCTGATATCGGTCAAGCTGGTACCTCAGCAGCGCTTGGTCGACAACAAACCGAAGCAGGAGCAAGGCAACGACCCGGGTCCGATATTGGGCCTATACGAAGCATCATCAACAACGGATGTGGGTCCTTCTTCCGCCGCCGTCCGGGATTTGGCTACGTCGATTTCACCTTCGACGCTCGACAGCGCTAATTTGTCGCTTGACCACTCAGTTCCACCGCCGCCGTTGCCCGAGGACCCAGGGAGCGGGTATTTCCTTCATCAAGATCCACACACGTATTACATGAACGAATTTCACTTTGAGAGCGAGATGGGGCCTGCAACGGATATTACGACGTTTCCGCCTACTATGGCTGCGCCTTTGCAGCAGCCGCCGCATTCTGGCGAGGCAGGAGAAGGGGGGATGATGGCGATGGAGAATATATTGAGTAGTGGGTTTTGGGATAACATGGTCGTTCCTGGTACGCACTTTTTTTTTTTTTAATTCTCTCGATAGTCACTGTTGTTCTCATGCGCAAAAAAAAAAATGAAGGGTACAACACGCTTGATGGTTTCAGTGGTGGGTTTGTGTTTGGGGCGGGTGGGAGTGGGTTGATAACGCCGAGGTTTGGGATGTCGCCTGAGCGGTCTGGTGTGAATACGCCTTTGATGCCTGCGTTGCATTCGTTGACGCAGGGATCTATTAATGCGGCGTTTGATCATGTTGGGCAGGATGGGATTAAGGTTGATGTGTAAACTGGACTTGATTGTGTGTGTATGTTTAGATGATATAATCAGAAATGAAATTGCTTTTTGTTCTTAGGATGAGATGTATTCTCAAGAACAGGATTTTAGAGGTGAGAGGTAGAATGATATCCTTGGGTTAGGGCAGTTGTGAATTTATTTTTTCTTGACTCTTAACCAAGGGAGAGAAAGCAGTGTTCACTGACAATGGCCTTGGGATCTAAGAGCCAAGAATATGTCTTTTGATTTACACTGTTGGTGGGTTCTAACCTCCACGCCACACAGCTTGTATTAAAAATCAAATGATAGTCCACAAGACCAACCCTTTTTTGATTCAAAATTTCTATATCGCAACAAGCAAGCTAGTGCACAGAATGCACAGAGTCCAGCATCCAGGGTTGTTATCTACAGAAGGGCCTGTGGGAATTGGGCAAACTTTTGCTTGGTAGATGTCCGGAGGGGTTGTTGATCGTCACAGTATAGAGAGAAGAGAGGAGGAAAAAAAGACGAACGCGCTCGTGAGGGGGTTGTACCATATATATCAACTCATGAAGATCTTCAGGGATGACAAATTTCTCTTGAGTGGCCAAAAAAAATAAATTTTTGGATTAGAACGACTTGCTTGGTACACAGTTGGCTGAGAATTAAAAAAAAATTGCAGTCTAGAGAAAAGCTGCCTCTGCGATGATGCTTGAATACCAGAGCTGGTCTATACTTGTGGGGAGGATGGATTCTAAGTTGTCCGTGCTTTGTGAATCCTGACTTCTTCACGAGGTCTGCAAAAAAACGTCATGATGAAGAACGGTATTTAGAGAGAGAGAGAGAGAGAGATTCATATCAAGACTACGAACCTATCTTGAGCATCTGTCGCGATAGCGCCTAGACGCCGAACTACCTGCATTCCTGAACTTACTCGACCAAATATCGTGTGCTTGTTATCGAGAAAAGGAGTAGGAGCCAGAGTGATAAAAAATTGGGACCCTTGTATGAGAAGTTGATCAGTTGATGGAGACAAGTTTTTTTTTTTTGTTCGAGTGTCAAGGGGGTGAGGTTGAGGGTTTGAAAAAAAAAAAAAAAGTTACCGTTCGTGTTGGGTCCAGAGTTTGCCATGGCAAGGATTCCGGCTCCAGTAAATCTGAGGTCAGGGTGAATCTCGTCTTCACTGTGGTCATTTTCACACACACACACACACACACACACACAGATATTGAGTCTCTAGATTTGGAGTGCGCCCGGTATTTACTCACAATTTCTGACCGAATATGCTTGTTCCTCCTCGGCCGGTACCAGTGGGATCACCCCCTTGAATCATAAAGTCCTTTTTTTGTTTAAAAAAAAAAAAAAAAGAAAGGGGAGAGGATGTGAGAGGGGCTGGAGCTAATGCATATGAAGAAAGAAGAAAAAAAAAAGCTCACGGATATGATTCGATGAAAAATGACACCGTTGTAGTATCCCTTTTTTGCGAGTTCTGCAAAGTTTTTGCATGTCTGTGGGTATGATTGGGCTACGTTATTTGGACTTGATGAACAGCTGAGCAGAAACACGTTGTCGACTTACTTTTGGGGCATGGTTCCAGTAGAGTTCAACCTGAACGACGCCCAAGTTTGTCTCGAGTACGACGGATTCCGACATGGTCATTGTCTTGGAGAGAGGTGTCACGTGTATGTCGGTCTATTGTTTGAAGTTATTTACGAGGATCTTTCCCTCAATGTACTGATGTACTGGCCTTGTGCGTCAATTTGTAGAGGATACTGCAGACGACTCAGCTGGTATCTCATTCTAGATGAAGTGTTTCCTCCCCTCCATAGACTCATTACAGAGACATTTTCATCCACAATTGACTTGTCCATCCATCTCCCACTAGAAAACTATTCTTTACAATTGATATTAACTTCAGGTTACTTAGACTCTCCATAATACATCTCAGGCTCTCGTGGTCTCTGTCTGTTTGATACAAACCCCCTATTGACAAAGGTCATGACCGAATGATCACACCACAAATAGGTAATCCGAGTTCATAACAGGTGTGACGGAGTGACTAATAAGATCTCACCTTCTCGCGTGTACGCCGAAAAAGTAATGCGCGCCATCATCCAACGAGTATCATCAGCTTCAGTTACTGGTCTGTACGTTCTGGGAACTACTTTTTGACTTGCTAAATTTTGCATCTAGTCGATAATGAAGTGATCTCAAAAATATCCAAAGGACTCATGGTTCTGGTCGGAATTGGGACAGGTCCATATGTTCGAAACTGACGTTCATCATTTTGACCGCGCACATTACCACAGAAAAGATGATACCAATGCCGATATAACCACCATCACGAATAAGATGTGAGTGTGGACGTTTTTGTTGACGTAGTGGATTGATCCAGGGGATGGTTTTTTGTGCTAGTTTGAATCTTCGGGTTTTTGACGATCCTAAAGATAATGCTAAGATGTGGAAAGCAAGTGTGAAAGATATTGATGGAGAGATACTTTGTGTCTCGCAGTTCACGCTGTTGGCGAATACGACCAAGGGAAATAAACCGGATTTTCACAACGCTATGGTAAGCGACGCACCATTGGACCAAGTAATCCATTTCCATTCCTTGTTAGGCAACAGAACTAGGAAGGTCTATGTATTCTATGTTTCTGGCCAAGTTAGGTCAGGCATATAAACCTGAGAAGATTCGAGGTATGCTCAAGCTGTTTAATATTTCATCTTGTACTGAGACAAGGGTGGCTCAGATGGTAGATTTGGTGCTATGATGAGCATCAGCTTGACTAACGAGGTATGAAGTCTAGCCCTTTGATAATTTTTTCCTGCCGATGTATGATGTTGACAGGGGCCCGTCACTTTCACGATCGACTCTCGAAAGTTTGAATATGTGAAGCCACCTATCAAAGCTTCTCAAACTTCAAAACCATCTGCCAGTCCGCCTATCACAGAGAAGGATGTAGAGAAGATTGACCAATCCAGATAGAGGATGGGCTCGCTGATTAATCATCATTTCAAAATACTTGTCATGATAAATAGGCCTTATGAGATGTTAATTAGGACCCCAATCCACATATCGATAGGTGATTAATTTGCATTATTGTATTTGACATCAAATCTAAAAGTAGATTGATAGATACATCCTATTGATAGATCAAGGGTAACTTGTATGTTGTAGCTAAATTATATGTCCCGATACCAACATAAATTCACTAAAAAAAGCAAGTACTTGAGTGCTATAAATCAATCCATCGACTCAGTAACACTGTATGTCGAGATTTCAGCAGATCAAATGAGCTATATCACGATGGTGATTAAGTAATACAGAATCTGAGTCAGCGATTGCTCAGGTTCGAGCCCTTCCTCCTCACCAGCCTCACCATGGATTCCTTCGATAATTTTCAATATGACTCTGCCTCCTCGTACGGTGGAATAAGTGTTGTAGATGACACATCTTCTGTCTACACTGCAAATACTCAAGACAACACTTCTGTTGATCTTTCCGCCCTTTCCCTCTCTGAATACAACGTTGCCGCATCTTCGAATAGTCAGAACCTCGACCATTCTCATCCGAATCATGCCAGTCTCGATGAAGACTTTGATGCCGTGCTGGATGATTTGAAGGACGAGGCAGCGGTGGATCTTCCTCCCCATGCCTGCAGGTGTGCCTTGTATTCAACAAAGGTGTTGCCCTGATTTTCACCTCATTCCACAGTTATTGCGGCATTCACTCGCCAGCATCGGTTGTAAAATGCTTGATATGTTCCAAATGGTTCTGCAACTCTCGTGGCAACACTTCTGCTTCACACATCGTCAATCACCTCGTTCGCGCCAAGCACAAGGAAGTCATTCTCCACGCTGAGAGTCCTCTTGGTGAGACGACTCCTGAGTGCTACAACTGTGGCAGCAAGAATGTTTTCATGCTTGGTTTCATTCCCGCAAAAAGTGATACTGTAGTTGTCTTACTTTGTCGGTGAGTTGCTATATCACGCTATATACCCCATCATTAACAAACTCACATAGGCAACCTTGTACTGCAATTTCCAAGGACATATCTTGGAACTCTGCCTTATGGGCTCCTCTCATCGACGATCGCTCGTTTCTGTCTTGGCTAGTCAAGCCACCCAGCGAAACTGAACAGCTGCGCTCTCGCCAGATTTCCTTCAACCAGATCAATTGTCTAGAGGACCTGTGGAGAGAGGATGCGAATGCTACCCTCGAAGATCTCGAAAAGCCTGGTGTTGATGATGAGCCTCAATCTATCCTTTTACGCTACGAGGATGCATATCAGTATCAGAACATATTTGGGCCTCTTGTGAAGATTGAAGCTGATTACGATAAGAAACTCAAAGAGAGCCAAACACAAACCGACATCACCGTCCGCTGGGATTTAGGTTTGAATCAGAGGCGTGTTGGGTGGTTTTGTCTTCCAAAGCTTGAAAGCGGAGAGGTCAGGCTTGCTGTTGGAGATGAGTTGAGATTAAGGTATCAAGGGGAGCTGCACAAGGCTTGGGAGGGCGTTGGCCATGTGGTTAAGATCCCCAATAGTAAGTTGGTTGCAGAATCGATCTTGCTGTCAAAATACCAATATCATTCTAGACGTCTCCGATGAGATTGGCCTTGAGCTCAGGAGAACTGAGGGAGTTCCTTCGGATTGCACACACAACTTTGCTGCAGATTTCGTTTGGAAATCTACTAGCTTTGATAGGATGCAGCTCGCCATGAAGACTTTTGCAGTGGACGAGAAGAGTGTCAGTGGTTACATCGTAAGTCACGCCATTGACGGCTTGACTCGAGTTCATGGATCCTCTGCTACAGTATCACAAACTTCTTGGTCATGAACTCGAACCACAGACCCTCAGAACACAGATGCCGAAGCGATTTTCGGCTCCAGGGCTCCCAGAGCTCAACCACTCACAAATGTATGCTGTTAAGAGCGTCCTACAAAAACCCCTTAGCTTGATCCAAGGGCCTCCTGGAACGGGGAAAACTGTTACTTCCGCGTCGATCGTTTATCATCTTGTTAAAATGAATCCTGGACAAGTTCTTGTTTGTGCTCCGTCCAATGTTGCTGTGGACCAGCTTACCGAGAAAATCCATGCAACTGCACTCAAAGTTGTTCGTCTTACTGCCAAGTCTCGTGAAGCATTGGATTCGAGTGTCAGCTTCCTAACGCTGCACCAGCAAGTTGCCAATAGTACAACACACGTTGAACTGCAAAAGCTGATTCAGTTGAAGAATGAGCAAGGAGAGTTGAGTAGCAATGACGAGAGAAAATACAAAACTCTCATCCGGCAATGTGAAAAGGAGATTTTGAGCGTAGCCGACGTCATATGCTGTACTTGTGTCGGTGCCGGTGATCCTAGACTGAGCAAGCTCAAGTTCAGAACTGTATTAATTGATGAGGCTACACAAGCCGCCGAACCAGGCAAGCCCCTCCAGTCCCTGTTGCCATTTTGAATATTGACATGTGCATAGAATGTATGATTCCTCTCGTTCTTGGATGTAAGCAGGTCGTCCTGGTCGGTGATCATCAGGTACATCTTTTGCATTCACTGTGTCTCCAATTCTCTAATTGTTTCTTTCTAGCAACTAGGGCCCGTTATCATGAACAAGAAAGCTGCTCGTGCTGGACTTACCCAGTCCCTGTTTGAGCGCCTTGTTGTCCTCGGCAACCGACCCATCCGCCTTCAGGTGCAATACCGCATGCACCCTTGCTTGTCAGAGTTTCCCTCCAACATGTTCTATGAAGGAACTCTTCAGAATGGTGTCACCGCCCCGGAACGTTTGAGAAAAAATGTAGATTTTCCTTGGCCTGTGCCCGACACTCCTATGTTCTTCTACCAGAATCTCGGGCAAGAAGAAATTTCGAGCAGTGGTACTTCGTTCCTCAACAGGTAGGCAATAAACATGGTACTGTCTGGCCTATTTCTCATATCTTCTAGAACTGAAGCATCAAATGTTGAGAAGATCGTGACTAAGTTCTTCAAGTCGGGTGTTGTTCCCAATCAGATTGGTATTGTGACACCTTACGAGGGTCAACGATCCTATATCGTCAACTACATGCAATTCAATGGCTCACTTAAGAAGGATCTTTACAAGGAAATTGAAGTAGCTAGTGTCGACGCGTTCCAAGGGCGGGAAAAGGATTACATTATTTTGAGCTGCGTTAGGAGCAATGAACATCAAGGTATAGGATTCCTGAATGATCCTAGGCGCTTGAATGTTGCTCTCACGCGCGCTAAATATGGTGTCGTGATTCTTGGTAACCCCAAGGTCTTGAGCAAAGTGAATGGTCTTGAATATCTTCTTGTGTTCCTCAAGCTGACGCCGTCCCATAGCATCCTCTTTGGCATTATCTCCTGACTCACTACAAGGAGAAAAATTGTCTTGTTGAAGGTCCCCTGAATAATTTGCAACCCAGCATGATCCAGTTCAGCAAGCCTAGGCGGTCCCTTGCTAAATCCATGGACCTATTCCGTCGACACGAGACGAATGCCCGCGACTATATGAATGGAGCACCCAATGTATTGATGGATCGTGCGTATTTTCTTTCATGATCGAATGTCCAGATTTTGATAAATCAATAGCCATGGCTCGACGCTCGGGGACTCCTAGTCGCTTTGATGCGAACTTTTACCGCACCCATGACGCTCTCGGTTACATACCTTCCGATGTACAGTCCCTCCGTTCCCAGGCTACATATTCTTCCGGACTTCCTATGTTCGGTGCTCCTGGACCATTTGGACCTAGTATGCCTCGTGTTACTGGGAATGGCAAGCGAAGCACATATAGTTATGCGTCTTCAATCGTGTCACAAGATGCTGGTCCCATTATCACGGACAACAGCAGCGTTCTCGATAGGACTAACAGTGCTAACATTGCCTATTCCCAGAGTGACCGGTTGAGGAGGCGTTCGTCTTTCGGTTCTGCCTCTGTTGCTGGACAAAGCGATCTTGGTAGCGTCTCACAATATGATTACAAGAGTCAAGATGATGCCAACGATCTGGATGACGTGAAATCGCAGTATACAGGGACGCAGGCTGGGGTGACTGTCTTCTGACCTACCTCTGACGTCGCCAAAGAAGGATTTTCACACAAGCCCTTGATTCTATACCGGCTTCGGAGTCATGGCCTTTCGCCGCGCAAAGTGGGATGAGCAGCACTCAATCCTTGCGGTGGCCAATGGCCCTCGATTTCTGAACTTGTATCTTTGTTGAGGCCGCTCAGATTTCTTACGTGGTTTGTTTTGCTCGGAGATTCTCCAAACTATCATCGCAGATTGTCGAAAACCGAGTTTGGAGATAGACCCGGGGCATAAAACATTGCGACGTTGCTGATACCTTTGGCAATATATGGTTTCACATCTGACTGACTCTTGACTGATTCTTGGTTCGCTTGATCCAGCCTTTTGCTATATTAGCTTGTTTATACACAGAAAACTAAAAGGATGAAGGAAAATTTGTGTGTGAGCTTGGTCGTGTATATGCAGTCGCAATTGTATGCCTATATGAAGGGTCGACTTTTATCTCAGTTTCTGTATGTTTGATATAGAGATTTTTGCTTAGCTCGTGTATGTCATGAGAGGGTAGCGGAGTTTCACTTCCACTCCCATCAAGCGATTCTCCCATTCTCCCTTCAACAGTTATTTCTTAACCCTTTTTCTTGCCTCTGCGCTCTCTTGTAAATTATTCAAACGTCTTCCAGTGAGTTATTTTACGTTGAAGGTTGAGGGACTAATGAGCACCTTGTCAGACGGCGTGTTTGTGCTTCTGTGCTTAACTTTAAATATCTCGCATGCAAGTTGCCTTGACTTTTCAGTCTGTTCATTATCACCAATACCCAAGCCGTCCTGCTTCGTCTTGCATAGATCAGACCTTTTCATTGGAAAAGTGCCTTCTGCTTAACACTAGATCGTGGAATTTTGACCACAAACTTGACGATTAAGCTATTTCGAAGAAGCAGTTTCATAGAGGCCACAATCGCTCGGTTTCCTCTGCATACAATTTACCTCTAGGCCGATTCTCCTGCACTTTCAACGATATTGCATCACTTCGTGCCCACCTGTTTCTTATAATTCTCGAATCTCGCATTATCGTCATTGATCACGGAGGCACACCCCTTTATTAGATCCACTGAAGGGACTATCTTCCTAACCACGCTCACTAAGCCAACTTACACAGGGGATAGCATGGGAAGAAAGGACAGCGAAGATTCACAGCTTTTTTCGCCATCCTTCAGCTCGTCTTCATCCATCTCACCTTCCACCACCGACTCCTCGGTCATTTCTGAAACCAATATTCGTATCCTTGTGTATGACGAAACTACCCACAAAAAGCTCAATGTCGCGGAGCAGGTAGCCGAACCCAACGATGACACGATTATACCAGCAATTGACTCCCACGCCGGCACTGATACCAAGCCCTCAGACATTGCAATTATAACCACTGCTTCGTATCCAGTATCAGCACCAGCCACACCTACTTCATCTTCGTCGACATCAATTCCTCTTCCAACTCCTTTCGACTCTTCAAGACCAACATCTACAACTCCATCTACAACAAACGTTAACAACTTGGACGTTGACGACAGTGGAATTCCATCCCTCCTCCGGCATGGTCCCCAAATTAGCCAAAACTTAAATGTCAAATTTGCTCCGCTTCCAGAACTAAAGCCCCGAAAAAGAAAATCGAGCACACCGCTCGGTATGGCAGCACGATCGCAGCTGGCACGGAGACGAAGAAGGATATATCAACCTTCTTATGAGGAGGAGGAATCCTATCGACCAAAGCGATTCAATCCTCCGAAAATTCCGGAGAAAGAGAGAATGGAAGCTATTGATGGCCTGCAGGAGGGTAGCACGTGGAAGAAGAAGAGCAAGAAGTTGGAAGAAGGAGGGAAGGAGGGGGAGGAGGAAGGATCGCAGTTAGAGGAAGAAGATTCCCTAGCCATGTTGGCAAAGAAAATGGGGAGAGCTGGAAAAAATTTCTGGAGAAAGATGTCCATTGGTGGCAAGGGTGGAAAGAGTAATGCAGGAGAAGATAGTAAAACCGGCAAGGTAGAACCTGTGTTATCACTTGTAAAATCCCCCAGGCTGTCCGACAAGAAGCACCAAGGAGTAGAAGAAAGCCTAGGAAGGGGGGAAGTTGCAGAAGAATACCCGAAAACGGGCTCGGTCTACATCGAAGATACTCTCCATGAAGGATACCTATCCTTCATCTCTCCGCCTCTATCAGATTCGCGGTGTTGAATGACCATACATCACCAACAATTTTACAGTCACCATCCCAAGGGGATGGGATGAAATTATAAATTTGGATAGCTTATTGATCACTTTGTTTACCGCATGACATTGACTAGCCAAGACTTCAGATTCCATGATTTGCCCCAGACAACATATCATAATTCTTGGCTTGCGACTCATTCATCTCCCCTTCATCTGTTCCAGGCGTCATCCTCGTCTTCCCCTTTTCAAAACATCATACTTATATTTTGATGATGTTTCCCTTCTCCACCTTGCTGACTCTCACCAGTTGTCACTTCTTACCCTTCCCTTTACTTTGGTTATGACCTCTCGGAATACCTACTTTACGTTTATTTCCCAGCCTCTTCTATCTTCCATTATCCGTCCTAGTTGTTTGGCTGGTGGATTATTTCTTCATTAAATAGACCAGTGATCTTATTTACTGCCGATATAGTTCGACACCTACTTTAGCTCGTGCAGATGGATAACCAGTCAGAGCTGATCAATGAATTGTCGCAAGGATGAACAAAGCAAAACATGAGAACAGGGTTCTCATATGCACGTACGTCTAGGTTCTCGTCATTCATTACCTTGATGACAGATAGATCGCTGTGAAATATGATACACGATGCAACCCGTCGGCCTTGCGAATACCTAGTCCTTCATGTGCCCTCCTTCCCCTTCAGACTAGTGTTCTCTTGCATAGTCTTTCGGAATTTGATGTGCAATTTGTCATGTCACTTTCAATTTTTCTATGAACTTAAATCAAGGTGTGATACAAGGTATGGTGCATCGCAATCCAATACCAAGGGTAGTCTGATCACACCGTCAAGCACGTCCACTGTAACTTCTCTGAGCCAAAGATCAATACTATCCACCATGATGCAAACTTTATACTCGAAGTTCCTAGTGTCATCCCCTATTGGACGTACAGACTAGACCAAGACTGATTTCTACTAGTGAGGATGAACATAGTCCCGGTCAGATCTCAAATTAAAGGCCTACTGCGCCGCGGCGGGGTCGACGGCATAACTTGTTTTTGTGTTCTCGTAGCTACTGCGAGTAAATTGGCTTTCGAAAAATTCCGATTCTCCAGGACAAAATGAGATAGAGTTGGTACCGCCATTGATAGGGATGGTAGATTCATTGCAATTTGATGAACGACCCAAACGAAGCACCGTTACCTGCTTTAAGCACTTTTTACCTGACTGATCCTAGGGCGTCAGCAACACCCTAGTGGAACACAAACCAATGGGTGGCTACAAGGGCCAACAAACATGAGATTGGTAGGTGTCATCGTGCAGATCCAATATGCCAGTTCGCCGTCTTTGATCCTGTGTTGCCACCAGACACCGCTGAAGACGATTCACAACATTTCTATATAGAATGTTTAGACTCATCGACATCCCCGAGAATACGTATATCCACTTGAATCCTTGTCCTTGCATTTGGTCATTTAATTAATCAAGCTGGCCTGGTGTAATCCACTGGTCATTGCATACATGAGCCATCGACTTCTCTTACTACATACTGGAAGAGAGCGTTCAGAAGTTGATACATAAGAAAGAGGAGAGACTGTATGTACGAGCAGAAAATTTATGTGGGACAGGAGCATAATTCAGTACCATGAGCGTGTGGCATGTGGTCAACCTTGTCATGCTCATAACCGATGTGGCACGGTCGCAACCTATCAGTGGTTGAACAAGAAGGATTCAAACTCGAGGCAGAGATCTCACGTGGCAGACCTCGCGAGAACAATGCGGCTTAAAATAGCCATGTCCATTGTTCTCTGACCATTATCTTCGTGTTGTTAGCGCCCCTGGGGCGGTGAAATGAGATGGAATCTGTCTTGCTATTTGAGGAATCATACGTTATTTCACATCTAGGGTCCGAATCTCTTAAATATCGCACAATAAACGAAGTAAAGCATTCTTTTCACCCAATTCTACGTTCCATCCTTTCCATCCTCACGTCCTTTCGAATATTCTTTGCTTGGTGCAGGATCACCTTTTACTCAACTTTTGTCACCCTATCCATTCACTGTCTGATTTCTCTGTCTAGTTAGTACCATGCTACTGAACACTCGCGTAGGTGAGTTTTATAGCTCTCGGTAGGAGTCACAACATCTTATCTTGTATAGCCACTTTTGTCGGCCTCAACATCGTCCGTCTCCTAAGCGTCGTTTCGTTGATTCTCGTTTTCTCGAGTACGATATTCGTGATGGTTAACAATATCAAAGCAGTTGATACCTTCGAGGCCAATAAGGGAAACATAGATATAGAGAATTGCGACTACATCGAGTATGTTGTAGCCCTTTACGCTTTGCTGTTTTGACACTTTTGTTCTTTCACAGGAATAGCACTGTGCCCAATCAGCCCGCTGGTGTATTCTGGGCCATCGTCGCCAGTCTATTGATCATTTTCCAGACTGTCATCCTTTTCTGTGAGTCTTTTTGTATGTTCAATCATTTACGCACTGAGTTGCATGTGAGAACAGTGTCCGAGATAAGCTGGCCAATAAAGTTTTTCAATCGTTATTTTCCTGTCCTTGGATCTGAGTTTGGTCTCGGTGCTCTCGGCATCTTCCAATGCCTGTGTGTAGCTTCCATTAATTAGCAGATTCATCGATCATCGCTGATTTTATCGTTCTTAGTATCTCTACTCAAATCCTCTCACGCCATGTTGATGACTTTACCCTTGTTTCTGCGTTTTTCCTCTTCTCTCTGGGATGTATCAACATGTTCTTCGGTCTCATCTTCCGTGCCTCTGCGAAGCCCAAGCGTTCTATTCAAATGTGGAGGAACGAGTCAAAAGGCGTCCTTCCCACTCATACCGGCTCCTCTGATGTGAAGGTGCAACCTTCTCTCGCCGATGGCCGCCACAGCACAGATTTTCCCAACCTCAAAGCTTGCTTGGACCGCGGTAGCTCTGAACATCGTGGCACTTGCAAGAGTCCAGTATCGAACGACGAGAAAGTCGGCTATGGGTTTGGGACCCATGGGGAGAAGGCTGCAAGTTTAAGGGGCTTCCTGTTGAGAAAACCTCAAGAAGCCCTGCCCAGGTACATGTCGCCTCTTCCTTCTTTGGCCAGGAGTGGTACCAAAAGGTCATCCAATTCCAGCTTCGAATCACCCCGCCACCAAAAGTGCGATAGTCAGGCCTCACAGGGCAACTACTCAACACCACGCAGGAGTCCGTCTCCTCACGAGGGCAGGCAGGTACCTCAATTCAAGTCGAGCCCAACTGCCATATGAATTTCGGATAAGACCACTTCTGAGGTAGGTAGACCTCGATGAGCATTTTAGAAAACATCGATGGATGAATGATTTAATTTGGCCCGAACCTGATATATATTATGATGATGATAACGACGATATTACATGTATTACTCTGTGGCTCAGACGGGCCATCTCTCAGATGTATTTGGCTTCCCTTATATGGCATGAGTCCATGATACGTTGCTGTCTAGGCTCGTATACATTGAAACCATTGTATCAATGCATCACTGTTTTTCATTAGGTGGTTACCACCAAAGTGATCAGAATTTACCATCTAGATATGAGCATACAGACTTGAACCTCAGAGATTGAGTTCTAGTGAGGTTAGCTGTAACATAGATTGAGGGAATTTGTCAGTACTTCTAAGTTAGAGTTCAAAAGTAAGCTCCAATTGTATAAGTTTTTGATTTACAAAGGTCAAAAATGACCAGCATTTTGTGTACAATCTAATCGAGTGTTGCCTCCAACTTAAACCTAGTGTATTCCCCAGTCTGAGGTACCACATAAACAAACAGTTCAACGCATAAAACACTGAACTCAGGATTCGTACAATAAAATCATAGACAATATACCAAAAGATACATAACGATGTGGTTTACGAAAATCACACAACAAAACATCATAGTAACAACTAATTAAACAGACGATGAACGCAGATGATAGCTGTCCATGGCTCAAAATCCTCTCAATCGGTCATTCTCTTCTTTCAATCTCCGATTCTCCTCTCTTAAATCATTCAGATTACCCACATATCCATCCATCAATGTCCTTAATTCTCGTTTCCAACCCCTTCCCATCCTCACAAGATCCAGATGTAAGCCCATCATCTCTGCTCTTGTCTCCCTCTGAAAATCGAACATCACATCTTTGACAATGGTCCTCAGCAGCTCATGTGCAGACCCAGAGGATGACGTTCCAAGCATATTTGCTTCTTGCCGGGAGCGCATCATTGGCGATGCATCCCAAGTAGGGCCAGGTTCATGACCGTGACCTTGGGACAAGCAACCAGTCGGGAGTGGCCTGCAGGGAGAGATTTGTAAGGACAGGCTCCTCTCGCGTTCCCGTAATTGATCTTCATGACTGTCGCTCTCCCCTGCATGACCTTCTCTTGCATCATCCGTGTCATGTTTGAACCCAACAGCTTTGTCCTGCACACTGTCATGGTGTGATATGCGGTTTCTTGGCATACCGGCCTTGATCCATGCACCTACTTCAGGTGTCCCGAGACCTAGTACTGCCATTGCTTTCTTTTTCTTCTGGGCTGGGATTGGAGTGCTCAGATCCATCTTCATTTCCGGCAAGTTAGGGGAAGGTGTTCGACTTTTGTCGTCTGACTCTGAGATAGGCGACACTGGACGTGAATTAGCGACAGAGGCGACAGAAATGGGGGGAATAAGAGGGACGAGGGGCGTCGATGAAGGTCTACACTGCGTTGATGCACTTGCGCTTGCGGAGGATGAGGACACCAAACGAGGGCTTCTTGATTTGACTGTCACTAGGCTTGAGGCAGGTTCAGAAATGGAGAATGTATTCTTGGAGCGAGATCGACTTCGGGCATTGGAGATGAAAGAAAATTCTTCAGTGACCATGTTTTCCGACCGAGTGGCAATGAGGGCATCAACCATGGCGGACGGCGTCTTTCTCCTGTTAGCAGAGGAATCAGTCCGACCTGTAGCTCCAAGTGACAAGGAGCCTTTCGCCGGTGAGACTTCCTGTCTTGATACATTTCCTAGAGGGCGGGTGTTCTTGGCTTTGATACTTTCTTTGATTCCACGGTGAGGAGAATTCCCGTGTGGATCCCAGGTAGGCATCAACACTTTCTTGGATCCAATGCCCCTTGACAAAGGAGAATGTTTAGGTGTTCTCGCTGCTATTGTGCCTCTACGAATGGGTGTTGTAGCGGATGAACTGTTGGTGCGGGTTACTCGTGATCGCAGCGGCGAGAACGTAGTCCTTGAGATCGGAGTACTGATACTCTTGCCGAGAGCCTTGGGAGTTCCGTCCCCTTTGACATTCAGGGTTGATTCTTTCAGGTTTTTCTAAGTGTTTCTTAGTTTTGAATAACAAGCATTCGAGAGGTTTCCTCACCTGGACTGCCAAAGTGTTGATCGGGTTTCCCGACTCGCTGACAATCATTGATCTAGGTGGTTTGTTAAGTGTACGGAGGTCTTGAACAAGTAGTTTTCCGTTTTCTGTTCCGAGGTAGACAGACCCTCCCTCCGGGGAAAACGAAATCGTTTTCAAAGGATTGTTCAAGTACAGTGTCCGAAAGAGGCTTTTGGGAGGAGGTCAGCAGATGTTTCCGAAGGTTTACAGACAGTGAACTACTCACCCTTTCTCCTTATCCAAGTCAATAAGGCCCACACCACCATCCGACATGGCGACTGCAACAAGGGTCTTACTAAAAGGGCTACATGCAATGGCTTGAATGCATATTCCAGCATCGTTCAGTGGAATTATTTTCATAGGAGTTGATGGTCGGGTAGTGTCGTACATGAAAAGCTGATCCCCAGACCCAACCAAGAGGCGTGTACGCACATGTGGGTGAAATGTGCATATTGCAATGGACGACTTTAAGGGTAGGCCTCGAAGAGTTGTTTGTGAGCCGGTCGTAAGATTTTGGACATAGGCTGCATTGCATAGTCCGCATGCAAGCAGAGTTGTGTCGTTTGATAAAGACAGGGATAGAATGTCATGTTTGTATGGACCGAAGGAATGTGTAACTTTGGGTTTCTGACCTCCACACTCCAAGACGTGGATGCTACATCCGGCTCCATAAATAACGGTTGACTTGTCCTTGACGACCAGACATTGTATTAGATATCCGTCGTCCGGCATGTATAGAGCGACCAACTGTTTTGATGATAGGTCGTATCGAGAGATTGTGTGAGAAGATGCGAGATAGAGAGCTGAGTTGTCGGCGGCCCATGCGCTAGTTTTATGCTCCTCTGTAGGCCTGCATGATGGAGGTAGAATCAGAGGAGGATACTTGAGAGTTGAGTGTTCAGCGACGACGAGAACGTCGGATGCAGCGACGGAGAGCATAGTCTTGTTGCGATTCACGCTATCTAGACACTAAGACGAATCGCGTAAATAGATGCACATAAAGCAGGCACGCTAGTCACGAGACTCGAACATGCAGATGAAATAAATCACGTGAAGGGAGTTCTTTATTCAGAAATATCCATGTCTTGCTCTTGCTCATACTCTTGGGAGAAAATGGAGTTGGAGCTGTGTTTTTTTGGTAGAGGTAAACCGAACGACGAAGGGGCGACTGTGAATTTCGACGCTTGAGGTGGAAGAGTAATCGGAAGCGACAAAGATAATGGCGGCGGTGGCGGTAGCGGAGGTGGATCTTCTGCAGGAGGAGGTGGTTGACCATAAATTTGAAAAAAGTAGTCATCCTCCCCATCGAAAGCAGCGCTCCGATTTATTGAAGAAGAGGGCGGAGCTTCCTGGCAGGTATATGCGGATAAAAGGTCCGAAGAAAAGTAGGTCGAAGGGTAAACTGCCCAACGGATGGACTCATGGGCAGCATTGGATGATGTCTGACTCTCCAAGTCGACAGAACTGCACTCCGTCCTGCTTAAAGTATTCTTGGAAACATCTTCAGGTTCATCAGTTTCGCCGAAAATGCGGAAAGAGTTTCCAGAACACTCATAACCGCGATCCAGATACTCATCCCAGATTCTGAGACGGACTTTCTCTCTTGGATCTCGAACACTGATCCAACCAGGGGGATAACCCCAAGCTGCGATATTCTTTAACCAGTCGCCGTCTCCGAATCCAATAGCTTCTTGTAACAGAGGATTTTGGATATGCCCAGGTCGAAGGATATCAAGCCACTCTAACCGTTGTTGACGCCAGCCTTCGGCGAGGTAAACACGAGGTCGGTTTCTAAGTCCTCTTAATTCCCTGTAGAAGCCATGATACTGGCGAGATAATGAAATCAATTCTTTATTTCGCGGCAAAGGACATGCAGAAACAAAATGGTTGGAGGAACCGCAATTGAAGCAGCGATTAGAATGCAGGACACCATTTCCTTGGTCTGGTTCATCTTCTCCCAGAATTGCGTTCGTGTCACGTTGATAGATACCACAGATGTAGGATTCGTACCAAGAATTTATGATGCCAGAGGTATCGACGAAGTAAAGGGGTTCGGATGGCGTTTCGTCTGTCAATGGGATTTTGATGTGTCCGTCACCTGTGACTGCAGCTCCTGGAGCTGCTGCCGATCCCATTCCTGAAGAGCTCGTGTCACAGTTTGAGCGTCCCAGCGACCTTTAGCAATCTCCTTGCCCTCTAGGTGAAGTGCTGGAATCCAATACGCATATTTCTTTTGCCAACGCTCCTGACCCTTGTCCCTGATGTTGATGGTCGTCAGCTCAAATGGACGCTATGATGAGAGTCACGCTCAATAGTGAACCATCCGCCTAGAAAGTGATTCTTACTCCTTGCTGGACTTTTGAAAGCTCAGTCTTCGCGATCTAGGAGACCATGAGTATGAGAGCGATAGGTCAGCGAGAGAACATACATCACAGAGGGAGCAATTGGATCCAGAAAACAATGTCAGGCGGGGAGTCCGAAGGAACCGAGCCATGGTCAAATGTTTGCCACGTGATTGGGGCGCATCGAATGTAGTATCGTTACCATGGTGATGGACAGCGCAAATCGGTGTCAACTGTTTCGCCAGATTACCGAGATTAGGTGCGCCAGACCGCAATTGTAGCGATTTGAACAAGATGTTGACGATGAAAAGTGTCACTTCAATGAATTTTTGGATCTTTTGGATCTGGTGCAACACGTGATGCCTGTCACAAGCATTCAAGTGGAAAGTCTCTTATCTCGTTGCTCCTTTTTTATACGCCCAAATCGCGTCCACGCAAGTTCAATGCCCTGTCATGAGCCTGCAGGAACCCGCATGGCGAGTGAAAAGTAATTTTTCTCACCCACTATCTCTCACAAACTTTTACTGACCTTGCGAAGCGCGACCATGTCTTTTCTACCAACAAGGACGTTGCATTTTTGCAAACGCTTGTAATTTTTTGCATACGACATCATCACAGTCCATACAAGAGGGGATTACGCTGAGTGAACAAGCAGGAAGTAAATCTTCTTCCGCTCATTCCACGCCGATCAACCCTCCTCTTATTTCTGTCGAGTCGCCCCATTCAATACGTTCACCCCGCTCGCCTCAATTCGAGAACTTACTTTGGGCACTAAGGGATGTTCTAAGTGAAGATCCGGATGGTCAACCCGCCGCAAAATTCGTAGACCAAGAGGAAAAAACAACTTTAGCAGACACTTCTTGGTCGGCTGGTTCGACGGCTTTCGTCAATGAACCCACTTCAGATCCAGTAGAGGTCCTGAGGAAACCCTTCTCTTCCTCTTCTTCTTCCTCCTCTTCTACCTCGGTCACTTCATACTTGAACACCAGCTCTGATTCCAATGAGCTTGATGATCAACAATCTTGTGTAAATAATTCTCAGATTCACGATATCATAGACCCAGATATCAAATGTTTTGTATTGCAACAACCAGATACACATTTGCAAAATGGTATCTCAGCCATCCGCACGATCTCCTGTACACGACCTTTGATCAGCAATTCTCTGGCCACCGAAGACGAAAATGAAGCACAACCTCTCGGGTCTACTTGCTTGCTTACTCGTGATGACCTCCCATCTCCCGTCGACATATCGCATTCTCAATTGGCATATTTTGCTCCGGAATATATTGGTGATGGCATGGACATGTGGCATCAATCAACCCCACTCGCGCTTTCACCGCCCCAGAACCCTCTTATTTCCACTTTTGCGGTTCAGGCTTCCACCTTCGGCAACCCAAATGTACATGCGTATTTCCCCCGCCTCACAGCCTTCATAGGACGATATCCGACACCTCCTGGCGGCGAATCAGACATCAAGAGCACCCAAGATTCTAATCTAGACTCACCAGAGTTTCATCCTATCCCAACAATGGGACAGGACGCTCCTGCTGATGCCAAGACTTTGTTCAGCATTTTCTCTGATAGATCAGATGGGCAGGGATTTAAGAATGACCAAACTGGACATCGAACCGAGGAGAGAGCCAAAGGAGTTTCCGTAGAAGAAGATATCATTGCACAGGAGAAGAAAAGTGAGGAGAGTGCAGAGGAGAAAGGCGGAGAAGAGACATTCTTTGGATCCGAGATCGAACACCTCTACCATGAAGGTGTTGGTATGGTTAATTATCATAGCGCCGAGAACTTATCTCGAATGGAAGTTAATGCTTCCATCAAATATTCCAGTCATTCTTCCTCCCGTGATCTGTGTTCTTCTCGGATTGAATCCGTCAGACAGACAGATTCTAGGCCGTCAGTCATTTCTGACATTCAGATATCTAGAAGCGATGCAGAGCATGTTGAACCAGCCAGCCGACGAAGTTCACCCACTTTCGAAGTCCTCCCTGATTCTTTCGTCCTGACATCCAGGATGCTCTTTCATAACCAACCTGTTTCACTTTCTACGGCTCAGGAACATTTGACTGCTCCTCAGGCAAATTTTGCCTCTGCACCAGACGAACAAAAAGAAGTTGTGGTGATTGGAGATGAGTCTGATACCAACAAAGATATTCAACCGGCACATCCTGGCCCTCCTAGAGAAGACGGACAACCTTGGGAAGGTGGTCTATTAACATCATTATACGAAACTGATTCTGAGTTTTCTTCATCTCTGCGAGAGTCCGCTTCATCGATCGAAGTTCAGGAATATCGGTATGACAATGGGTCTGATAATGTCACCCCAGAAGAAGTATCTAGTATCTCAACGTCTCTGAGTTCCACTCAAGAAAAAGTTCTCACTCCATGTTCTCCAGAGGGTCCAATGTGCAATAGTTCTCTGAAGTCGCCCCTGCATCCCCAACATTCATTCTTGGACTCGTCTCACATCAAGGGCATTGAACATATTAATGATTCGGAAAGTCAAGACAACAGTCGAAGTCACTTTGTATCTTCTCTTGGAGATAACGAGTCGAGGAAGGTGCCCTTTGGATGGCGAAATTCAGTTAGCAAATCGCTTTTTTTCCACAGAGTATAAATGACAAATGGCTCTTAGAACCACTCCAGTAAAATACCTCGTGCCTCGCAGGCTTTACGTGCGACGGTCAAGCTCAAATCAGTTTTCTCAGTAGATGAGCCTCCCTCTCCAAGTTCCCCACCTTCATATCCGGTTGTTCCTCACACTTCCTCTCGCCTTCGACCTTTAAGGCTGGTATGTGGGGTTTTCCTGCCTGGTGGACAAGTACTGAATATGTGTAGTCAGTCATCTCGGATTCTCAATCTCATCAACAACAATCGCAATCTGTGCTTATGCGCACATCGTCTGCACTACAACATGGACACCAGCAATCCAGTGAGTCCGAATTAATTATGGCAATAGCAACGACCTGATCACTATAAAGGGATCCCGCATGTATCAACGTCAAACCCGCTTGTACCATCAAATCATATAATACCTCACAATCGCTCGGTAAGTATCATGTTCATAATTGAGATGTCCTGCATTCAACTATATCTGTAGCTTTCCTCTTGTTTTTCACTCATGTCTGATCGCATGCGCAGCAATTTGATTTCCCCTGACAATCATATACCATCACCTTTGACTTCCAATGACTTTCCTCGGCTTTCAAACTTCAGTCACCTGCAATCGACCCCTTCACCTCGCTCGCGGATCTGGCACAGGGCGTCAATCAACTCGACGGCGTCACTTTGCGACTACTCTCGCGCATCGAGCGGGCCCTCTGACCGTGGCATCCATCCCATAGATGAAGAGGATGATGACCAACACAAAGACCAATGTCATCAACCTGAATACGAAGGTAGCAATGATCATTTGTATGAACAAATTACATCGTCTCCTACTTCAACCTCGCATAATGCTCCCGTGCAGCAGATTAGTCGACCATTCTACCACGCCATATCCACCGCCAAACCGACACTGATGTTTGCTATTGCTAGTGACGATGTTACGGAGGTTAAGCGAGTGTTGGAGAGCGGCGACGCAGGGCCCAGTGACAAAGTTGGCCCCCAAACAGCGTTGGAGTTTGCATTGACCAATGAGCACCTACAACACAAAGTGGAGATCGTCAAGACGCTCCTGGCATATGGTGCTGATCCTCGAGATGTTAAGCAGCAACGCGCTTCTAGAGTAGTAGGAGGCGATGTTCCTGGAGAATCAGAAGAATCCTCAATGGCGTCGTTGATGGATAACATTGATCCGGCGATTAGGTATGTGATCCGTCTATGACAGCGCTTGTTGTGTCATTGTAATGAATCAGGTACTATATCGAGAGAGCCAATTCTCCTCATACTCATCGCACCTCTGCCCTTATACACAGGTCCACTTTCCGCCCTCTCACAAAAGTGCGGTACGAAATAATTGGTCAAGATTGTGTTCTTGAGCAGCTGTTTAGAGTGCTGAGCATTCAGTCACGTGGACTCTCAACGACCCCTATTGTGGTGCTCTTATGTGGCCCGAGTGGACATGGCAAGAGTCTCCTTGCACGAAAATGTATGCCATTTTGACTTTGATTTGCGAATTGAATGTTATTGACCTGACTGGTTGTCTTTGTTGCCGATCAATAGTTGGATCTTTACTTGACGTGCCTACACATACCGTTAATATGACGACGTTGAAGTCGACTCACGACTTGTGGCAATCATACTCAATGAGTCCGTACGAGGTTCGTAAATATTGTTGTGTCGTCAGCGAACAATATCCTGACACGAGTAGACCCCAACTTCGTGTACCCTAGCAGAGTTTCTGATCAACAATGAAGGAAAGCGATGTGTTGTTGTGCTTGATGTAAGTGTTCAGTGTTACATGAATTACGATGAAAATCGCCGATTACGGTCTTAGGAGATTGAGAAAACCGGCGAGAAGACATTGTGGTCTCTGCTTATGCCTTGGGAGCTAGGCCGGTGCTTGTTTGAAGCTGGTAATCGGCATATTGATGTCCGCAATGTCGTATGGCTGGGTACGTCGAATATTGGGCATGACCTCGTCTTCAAACACCATGAATCACGGATGCGCCCTGATGAATTAATGGCGCGCGAAGAGTATGTGGAACTGATGAAACTCTCACGTCCATTAGTATCCAAGCGCCTGGGGGTGAGTACCTTGACATAGACTTGGCTGAGTTATTATACTCATAATAAGGACTGACAGGCATCAGTCTTGTCGAGAGTCACCACTGTATTGCCATTCATCCCTTTCACACTGGAGGAGAAAAGAGCCATCTGCTCAGAGGCATTGTATTCATTGGGAGGGGACGATATGCGGTCTCTATCTTCACGAACTACCGAATCTGTCATTCAAAATGCTTTGGCGAGCTACTGTTCAGCTGAAGGTGCAAGATCGTTGCACAGAGCAATCTCAAATCAGCTAATAGACATCATTTAATGTTCGTTCATTGTTCGTTCGCCTTCGCTTTTGATGACTCTCTGGCTGGGGCAGTTAGTTGATCGGCATTGGTTTTGGATAGATTTGCTTGCTGTTTATTGCTATCTGACATCTTCGGGAATTTTTAAGTTATTTTCCGCTTTGTTCGCTTTCTAGTATTTGGTCCAATGCCGCATGTTCATATTCGTCATGATCGATGTCCAACAAGATGGTCAAGAAGCCCAAGGCGGCGCTGAATTTCCGAGTTTTGAGTTTATAGATAGATCGAAGAGATCCTGACACCGTAAAACCATTAACTACGATGGGGATTCGCTGACAGGACACGACAGGTAGAATTGATCTTGTTGCCGTCCGCACTGTGCTCATGAAACCTTTAAGGACGAGAGGCACGCTCGTATTATTGCTCTCTTCCTTTCACTCATCCCGACATTCGAGATTGTCGTTCCTTTCATTTGTTTTCTCAAAGACCAAGTTCCTGATTTTGGCGTGCTGTCCCATATCTGGCTGTTCTGTTAAGATGACACAACAGGGTTGTGAGGCTGCAGTTGGCTACCAACCATACCTGATGGCGAGAGACAACGGAAGCAATAGCCAAATGAATCCAGTCTCCAAAAGTATGCCAATGTCGGTCTTGATTGTAATAATTGTGTCGGGCGTTGTGGGCCTACTAATGCTACTAGGTTTGTAATCTTTGGACCCTGATTTTAGAGCAAAATTTACAATATGGTATAACAGCTGTCTGTTGGGTTTACTATGCTTGGAGACGAAGGAGGATTGGATCCTTTTGGGCGACAAAGAAGCGGGGACGGCAGGATATTTTACCCATGCGCGTAGATCTGGAAGCGGTGGCAGATGAATCGGAGTTGGAGAAATCGAAACACGCGGTTCTGAGCACCAACGAAGATGAAACGTCGCCCTGGCATCCCAGTGCCAATGGAAAGGGTGACTATGCTGAAGGGAAAGATCAAGACGATAGTCGAATATCCCAAATGAAAGCGACCAGGCATGGGGTGAGCATCCTGGCAATCAAGCCATTGCTCCAAAAACACAATCTGCCTGGGATATCTAACCCAGCACCAGGTTCAGTTAGGGATGGTGCATCAGGCGTGACATCGGGGTCTACTAGAACGAACGGCTCAGAACGTAGACAGACGCGCTGCACAGCATCCGTCATGGCTAGCCACGAATTGTTCGCTCCTCCGTCCTACTCCACTGTGAATCGCCTCGGAGGCATATTGAGTAACGTCGCGGATATCGAGGTCCTTGAAGAATGCAGGTCAAGAGTTGAGGAAAACACTGCAGCCTCGCCTCTAGCTCTACAGAATGCTGATACTCCTTCTCCGGCCTCCTTGTCGAGACCTAGCATGGATACAATAACGGGTATCGCGATACCCCTCGCAAGTCCGGCGCGCTCTGAATCATGTATGTCCATGGCCACTCCGGTGTCATATTCGAGCATTCGCCATATCAAGAACGACCCTCAAACCTCCTTTGTTCATGCCTCCTCTACCGCAGGACGTAGCGAACTTCCCATGTTGATGACCGTGGTCAGCACATTTGTACCTAACTTAGAAGATGAACTCTCTATTCAAGTCGGTGAAACAGTCTGCATGCTAGAGGAATTCAAGGATGGTTGGTGTACAGTGCAGTATGGGGACAAGCGTAATTCAGCTAGGGGTGTTGTGCCTCGAATTTGTCTTCGAGAACGAAGCATCGTCTCCTTTGACAAGTCATCTACTAGCTCCTCGTCAAGGTCCAACTCATTTCATCACTGAATGACGCCGGATGTGATAACAGATGACCCCGACATATTAGATGAATCTTTGCTGGACAGTATAATTTATTCAACGCTACACTCACTTTCCCACTGAAAATCTAGTCTTGGTCTGGGCATTTCTTGCTTTTATCCTGAAATTTTACATACTTATTTTCTACTGTCATTTTGCCTTTAACCAGACATAGACCTACGATCCATTAGGACCTTGTGCACCACTGTACCTGTTTGCTTACCTGTATCTAGTTGCTAGATTTTATATTGCCGTGCAGCACATAATTAGGTACCGTATCGAATTAGCAATGATGATTTTGCACATGAGGTCAACAGCCAACCGAATGGATTAAACATACTGAACTTGTCAGGCGACACAATTAGATAATTTTATGTAGAGAGACACTCATTTCTCATCCAAAATCGCTTTTCGTTTATACTTGGCTTGGTCTTTCAACCACTGGAAATTTGATTAGGAGTATATCAAAGCGGTGAGGGGAGAGGCGAACCCGACGATAGTCCCTCATAGAACCAATCCTTTCGCCTGTACAAGTCGTTCAAATCACGAAAGAGACCTTTACGAAACTCCATACCGTAGTAATCGGGGATTGGACTAGTCGGGCTCTGAAGGGCGGCATCAACACGGTTCTTCGCTATCCGTTGATAGAACTCAGCATCTTTTGCGTCAATGAGAGCAAGGCTCTGACGATGAGACATTCTCCAAATTGTTGTTCCAATGGTTGGCCCAATGAGGATGCCAGCACCTAAACTCATGTCGATCTGATGGGTTTCAAAAAAGTATTGCAGACGTACCAACACAGCCGACGGTACAGAAACCATAAAAAAAAAACGGGTCGATTCCCTATGATTTTCTGTGTTGCGGACAACTAGAATGATAATTATATCCAGGACTACGCACCATGATCATTTTAGACGGATCTGTGTCGAGATTTCCGAAATAAACAGCACCCCCGACGAAACCCAAGATGGCGCAAGGAATCGTCGCTGCCTATACGAACAGCTCAATCCATTTATTCACATTCGAAGAAATAGCCGGTACCCACGACTTGCCACTTCCGCTTGCTGCTCCGGAGAGCCAAATATTCACGCCACGAAAGAGTCGACACATTTGACGCTTGTGTGCCAAATGAAGTATACGTTCTGCAGGAAAGAACTTGCTGCCTCTGAAAGCCGCGAATAACACTCTTACAAGGGAGAGCAAACGTGCGGGCGAGAGTACGCTCTGTCATGTTTAATTTTGAAGAGCGCGAAGGACAATATGTAGGAAGACCACGTGAGCGTCACCCTGCGAAAGTTTAACTACAACTATTTCTATGCGCAGTCTGCTATTACATGTTTCCGAAAATCTCGAGTTTGTCTTTGGCAGCTCAATTCCCCAAACTACCTCGTCTTGGAACTGTGATCATCAAAAGAGGACCTCACTCTGGACCCTCGTTATATGACTATCCGGCTGTTACGAATTTCATGGTATATAGTACCTTGAAAAAGATGATACCGCATTGATCAAGCAACTTCGATGCTTTGCTCTAGAAAGATATCAACAGAATCACCTGTAATGGGGCGAATTTATGTCATCTCTGAGAAGCTCAGGAGCCCCTCGCAACCTCTTACCCCATATGCCTTAGAAAGGATCCTAGTATCCAGTTATTCATAGACAAAGACAAAAGTCCGATGGTTTGGACAACTCCCGTGTATATTTATAGATGTATCACCGGTTTGTACCATGAAACATCTCAAACGACCGTACGTTTCAAGGCACACAGTGATCGTATGGTATATTGTGACGCGTCTGTTTAAGCATGTCTACTTGATCACAATGACGACCTAGACGGTCTCGAAATTCGCAGCGTTTAAAATGAATATGAGCGCCATGTTATAATCGATCTGGAATTCAGCCTTCGCACTGTTCCTGATCTCAAAGCAAGTGAGTTATTTGAAGAACTTTGACACCCATTTCCAGATGATATAAATTTATAAATTTATATGCACTGGTAAAACAATGATTATTCTTGTCCTGATCCAGTTGACTCCCTCAACAAATGCCTCAGCTTAAGACTTTTCCAGCTGGACATGCTGCTGTTCGCAAAATGCGAATTTTGGCGGTAACTCATCGTATAATGGTCAGTGGATGGTGCTACTCGTATCATTGTCCCTTGTGCCTTAGACTTACCCTTTTCCATTTTAGACCCTGGGACTGAGAGTATAAAGCCAGTGAGTAGTACTCGTCTTTGGTCACTCTGTCACCCTATGTGCCAGAGCCAAGAGAACCGTCCTGGGGCTATAGGCGAGTACAGGGTAAGGTTCTTTCCGAATGAACCCACTGCGCGTCCCTGCAATGAAGCCTTAGAAACTGCAATATACATCCATATACATCCTCATGGACTGCTCCCGATTCACTTAGGACCGTTTAACGAGTCAAACCCCACTTCTCAAGGACTTCATCCAATTCCTTTCATCCAACTCTTCTGCCTTCGCTTTCTCCTCAGTCATGGAACCATTGTGAGTTAAACTGTTGGAATGACAAACTCGTGTCGTATCTCAGTAATAACAATAGTAAGTTGGACATGATCTACTGGCCGAAGACATATTCTAGTAGTGTCATGTATCTCCAGTTCTCGCACCGTTTTTGAGGCTGAAATGTTCTCTAACATAAACACCATAAGGAACACTCATCACCAAGCACTACTGAACTGCTTAACTAGCTGTCTTGCAAACTCTCTCCCCCTCAGATATCCTCTCTGCTCGAATGCTATACATGATCTCACACATATGTCCTCCGCCCCCTTTTTTCCCTTTTTTTTCTTTCTTTCTGTGTATTGAAGGAGCCCCTGAACTCCAATAGCCAGTAGACTACCACGGACTGTCTATATACACCACGGAATAATTTTTTAAAGGGTAAGTACTGTTTTCCCCTGAAAATCTATTGTTATCAGACCCTTCCTAAGGAATGCACACATCAAAATGCACATCAAAATGCTATCAAAATGCTTTAGAGTTATCTCCTCTTTAGGACAATGACCGGTCGTCTCGAGATGACGAAAAATGTTCGATTTTGCATAGACCCTTCGGGACAGTCGAAGAGTCAGGATCTCGTGGCGCATCTTTGGAGCTAAACACTTTCACTTGTTGAGTTCCAAGCTCATGAGCTACATCACGCTGTGAGCGAGTGCGCTGAATCTACCAGCGAAATCGACGAAGCGAGCACAATCGGCATCGACTGTTCTCAACTTTTAAGCATTCGACCTGAAAGAAGACGAAGGCCGATTAGTTCAACTTGGGTCAAGGTATCATGTATAACTTGAAGTTTTTAAATTCATTTTGCTTTGTGATTTTGGTCACGCCCAAGACAGTGACTTCGGTGTAAAATTTATCCTTGGCGACAGGATTAGGGATGTACTCAATACTCAGATTTTAGGAAAATTACCTGCCCGATATTTTATTGCAAACATACCCTGAAGAAACTAGTGATGGATTGAAATTGATGAAAGAGCTGTTCCGCTAACACGAAATCGAATGACTCCAATGTTTTACTTAATGTAATACTTTATTATGGAGATTAGAATTGATGGACCTGGATAATCCACGGTTTTGTCTGAATTTATCGAACTATCGGCATCCCATGTGTCAGGAGCCCTAGATCGCTCTCACGCGGAGACGACTAAGCCTAACATAGAGGTCATCCTTCTCCATTGTCCGGATGAGGATAAAAGATCCTAGTGACAGTCAGGTGGCAGATTTTCCCCCCTCTTCGTAACTATATCTTCGTTGACCATTCTCTTTCAACCACACTCCTTCCTTTAACTACCCGACTTTCAACAATGGTTGTAACCATGCATACTTTAAGCCTTACTGCCCTTTGTCAGGCTTTCTTAATCCTTGCTGTCATCATTGGAGTCAGTGCTGGTCCCCTGTCTGTCCAGAGGAGGAATGCTCTCGTAATTTGGTCTCCTAGCATTGTCGAGCCGACGGCAAATTCCACCTGGACCGCTGGGGCACTAGAAACGATCATTTGGTATGTGAAGCCCCTCTGAATATTTTTTAGGATCATAAAATCTTGATGCATTTGATGTGCATTATTTTACGGGTCTGACTTTGATATTCTAGGGATACCACCAGTGCTCCCAAGAGTATCTCCAACCAAGGCGATGTTGTCTTGAAGACCAGTACGTAAATAATAATTCGTCTACCATTTTTGATGACTCTAACCGTCATGGAAAGTCCCCGCAAATTCATCCAAACCCTCCCAATGGCATCACTTGGCCGGTCCATTCAGTCTCACCATTGGCCAGATCAATGTCACTGTTCCGCAAGACGTAACAACCGGATGGTACGCAATCATTTGTGAGTTCACCTGCGATGACCCACGATTTTCGAACGAATATTGATTGGATTTGTAGTGTTTGGTGATTCTGGCAATGAGAGCTCTGCCTTCCGAATCAATGGTGTTGATGAATCTGATGGCCACTTGGGCCCACATGTTAACAAAACGACCCCGAGTGGAATGTCATAAGGACAACTAAAGCGGGTCCCCCTGTAGTGTTTTGGTGATCCGCTTCTTTGATCGAGGTTAAGTCTATGGCATCATGAAGTAGGCTTTTATTTCAGTCGAACACTTAAGTGATTCGTAAATTCGTTGTCTTCCAAAGGCATTGGTTATCTAGGTTGGACTTTCTATTCTAACGGACAGGTTTCTCGAATGAAAATATCATATCTTTTAAAAAGTGTTGGAACCTTACCCTTGAACCTGAGCATCCTGGAACTTGTTCCGGGTATCCAGTATCCTGCCAAACCTCTCACTATCTTGACGTCCTATTCCTGATGTCACGCTGTTGTGCATCATATCTGGCTTCCCCATCAGCATCCTATCGGATTTTGACCTTGTGCCTGTTTTCCATGGTGTACTGTCATTATCTACAGTGCTCATATGTCGTGAGTAACACTTAAGTTGATAGACAACCAAAGCTTTACATATAATTAAAAATGGAATACTGATGTGGTTTCCATACGTACTTTGCACCCCATTTGCGTTGAATAATCCACCCTTTCTCTTGACTCAACCTACAAGTAAGGTACTTCGATAACTCGCTCCCAATCCGTTCTCAACAGAATCAAAGACCATCCAGTAGCCTTATCCGCTTACCACCATTGCCTTGCAATACATCATCCCTCACAAGGGATATCTTATACCGAAATCATGAAGTCATACCGAATTATCATCTCACACATTTACTTTACATGTCCATTTTGAAAGATCCTCCATTTTGATACATAGATTCATTAAGCTACATACACAGTAATAATATAAGAAAATATGTGTGTGATAGATAGGCCCATGTAGGAGTTACTGTAAAATAGTGGCACAAACAACAGAAACAATACACGGCAAGAATGATACACGGTAAAAATATCTAAGTAACAGTGATTTAATTGATTGAAGAACATTGCACAAACCGAACAATAAGTAGGACAACTTAAGGTCAAAGGTAGGTGAAAGAAGTGGAAAGCAGCAAAAGCAAAAGCAAAAGCGACGGAGCCGAGAAAAAGAACCAGAGTAGATGGAGACAGAAGAAAAATACAAGGAAGGCTGTACGCTCGATATCTATTACACCGTCTAATCCTCACCTTTGGAACGCCTTCTCGAATGAGTGAGGGTTTTTCTGAGCGAGGTATTTCTAAGAAGGAAGCTTTTTCCCAGAGATAGCACATTTTTCTTCTTAGAGGTCGGTTCGGACGGTGATGCATTCAGATTCCGGCTACTTGCACGGCGTTCCGATAGATTACTCTGCAACCGACGGATAGCGACACCATTTTCCTCTGCTGAGAAGTCGAATCCACGATAGACGGACCGAGCTCCGGTTGACATATCTGTCCTGCTTGTTGATCGTAGATCCACAGAAGTTCTAGGAAGGGAAGTGGCACTGATAGTTCTCGTACGCGGTAGAGTAGACGAAGGACTGAATGAATAGGTAATAAATGAAGAGTGTGTTACAGCCTCGTGAGAGAAATTGTATTGGGGGTTCTTCTGAATGAATCGAATGATGTCGATGTCATTGGGGTGGTAAGCAATCTTGTACGCTTTGGCAAGGTACCGGGGTGTAAGGGATAGGATGACAACGAGAGGGATCGAGAGCCAATAGTATGCGGATCTGAATAAGAAGTCGTTGTTACCATATACAGATGTAACAAACCATCCGGGCGATATGACATTGTAAATGGCCTTACGAGTCTTCAATGTGGACATCATCATAGATTCGCAGAACAACTTACGGTGTAAACCCATACGAGCACATCACCGATGAAAATGGCAAAGAATACCCATCCAGTCCATGCACTCGTATTGAGACCGTTGAAGAAGTTGGCGGCAAAAACAGCTCCAAACACCATTGTCTGTTAAAAACTGTCAAATAAAAATTAACTTCCCAAATGCCAGTAGGGACACACCGTTGAGAACTCATATAGCGAAACGGATAAACCATCTGGTCGTGAAGTGGTCGTGACATACGTGTACAGAACAAGGAAGAATATTATGGCAGACTGGCCACTTAAGTCAGCTAGATCAGCTCAACATGGATGAGAGGAAATTACCTGAATTATACCGTCAAACATATAGATAACAAACCACTTCATGCCGAACCAACTTCCGTTGCGACTATGTATATACAACTGGGGCAAATTCATAAGGGCGGAAGCATCTATGCATGTAAGTCAATCATTGTCAAAGAGCGCATTGAGCTACTCACCTATAATACGATCAAAAAGACCAATGCCGATCACAGGAGCAAGTGTCCAGAATGAATTCCAGAATAAGAGATACGTATACTCGAATACACTGAAGAAGAAATCAGAGCTGTGCAACGTGTTAAGCACAAGCACCTACTAATTTGAACTCCAACCACAGTATATCTGGAACCACCACAGTACACCTATACACACGATGTTCTTATAAAAGAAGTTGAGGATCATGTTGCTATTTCTGGCATAAGACCACTGGCCATGGACGAGCAACAAACGTTTTAAGAACCGGAACTGCGCTTTGATGAGTACACGTAGAAATTCTGCAGATTTAATCATACTTGGGCAATGGCATAATCTGACGAGTTAACAGCTTGTAATCCTTCCTCCCCGCTTATACCAACACCAACGTCCGCTGCTTGTATCATACTAACATCATTCGCACCATCACCGATAGCCAAAGTCATAACACCCAGGCCATCCTTTACGAGCTTCACTATGAGTGCTTTCTGGAGCGGGGATGTGCGACAGCAGATAACGCCTTCACAAAGGGTTGCAAGACGAAGTAAGAGGATTTTATGTTCTTCATCACTGAAAACCTAATTCGTAAAACTCCATTAAAAGCAGAAAAGACATTAGTATGAAGACATACATTATCGAGAGCAGTACCATCCAAGACCAGAATAAAACCGCCTGATCGATCTCCGTTTCCATGACCAGTAACCGATGACAGACCTGTGCCCATTCTCCTGAGATTGTATTCATCAGCATCTCGCTGTCGCACATCACATGGTGACGAAGGTCCAAAAAGTGGTGCGCGGCTTGCATCTGCCTTTGCTTTGTAATCAGCTTCATCAACCAGCTTGCCTTGCTCATCCACCAGGTTATTCTGTGGGAAGAACTCTTGTGCAGCATGGACGAGTTGAGCCCAAACAGGCCTCATTGTACCATCCGTCCCACCTCGGACTACAATGATATTAGAGTCTCCAGAAATGAGATTGGTACTGTGTCCGATGGCGATAGCAGTTTCAAGTTTATCTCCTGTTGCTATCCATACCTTAATTCCTGCCTTTTTGAGGTCTGCGATTGTTTGAGGAACACCGTCTTGCAACTTGTCTTCGATGGCTGTCGCACCCAATAATCGGAGATCCTGTTCTATTTTTGAGGATACTTGTTCAATCCTCTCGTCGCGGTCATCCACGACAACTGAAGCTGCATTATACTTCTCATTCCAGGCTTCATACTCCTCTTCTGCTCGCAGAACATCAACTACTGTGAGTGTTTGATCAATGCAGATGAATTATCAAAGCATACCTCCGATGACCTTGTAAGCCAAGGTCAAGGTCCTCAACCCCTGCCCCGCGAACTCATCTAGGTGCTTTTCTGTTGCATTCTTTAAGCTTTCAGCCTCTTCTCCTTTCTGCAGCCTTTCAAATATAACATTATCCGCTCCTTTTGTCAGTAAGAATATTCTGCTGTCATCCGAGTCTATCTTCCTCAAGATAACACTCATTCTCTTTCTCACACTCGTAAACTCGAGCACGTTCAACAACTCGTATCGCTCCAAAACCTCCTTTCCTTCATCATCGACTGAGAAAGGAGTTTGAAGTGAAAGAATTTCGCGATCACGACCACGGAAGACGAAGCCCATATCCGCTGCTGCTTGAACCAAGGCCGCTTCATCAGGTGACTGTGCTTTGTATTCAATAGCACCTGTCTCAGGATCTACACTGGTCAGAACCGTGTGGCAGAGGGCAAGGACAGTGAAAAAGCCGTTGAGGTTTCGCGCATGAATTGCGTTTGCGGATTCGGGTTCAGCGATAATCGCCTGTCGAAGATCTGATGCGAGTTCTGGATCACGAAACTGTCGTGAAATCTTCACCGTTTGCCTGTCCATGGCATCGAGAATGCCAGGTCCGTCAGGGCCTGTAGGGTGAGCAGCGTGAGGATCTGGATGCTGAGGGGATGGATGGACGGCTGTCGAAGAACCAGAAGAATGAAATTCGGAAAGAGGAATATCTTCGGTAGGAGGTGCAAGAGAGTTCTGTCTCGACACTTGAGCCTCTTTCTTGATTTGAGAAGTTTCGTTAATGATAACAGGGGGCAGCTTCTTCACTCCAGCTGCTGGCTCTTCGTCATCACTGCCACTGTAGGGCTTGCCGCCAATGGTGCACTTACGGAACATCATGGAGTTCTGAAAGAGATCCCGATATCGGATGAATGAACAAGCAATGGAAGTCATCAACAGACCTGGGTCAATGTACCAGTCTTATCCGAAAAGATGTATTCGATCTGTCCAAGGTCATCTGACAAATTCCAACTTCTTGCAAGCGTTCGTTGTCCGGTTTTTTCGTAACACATTTCAGAATCGAAATAAATGAATGCTGCCTGACAAGTTCGCACGAACTCGATTGAAATGTACAATGAAATAGGAACAATATTCTGGAACCTAAAATGTAGGGTAAGCACTATCAGGTCGATGAAAACGACAGTCGAAAGGCTCAACGTACGTAATGAGAGCAAAGACGAAGGTAATAAGACCGTTTATTGAGGGATTATCTCCCGAGCGATCGTCAGCGTATAACCACAATGCACCAGTTGGCTGATCTCTGTGTTCAAGTACAGCATCAACGATACCACAAATGATAGCCATGATGCCGAGAAGAACAAGATTAAAAAATCTGTCAATATATCGTATCAAGGCCTGGACCATGCGAGGTGATGATACATACACTTGGGGATTCATCTGCCTTTCCACCTTGCTGCGCTTCGAGGGAGTACCGCCAGCATTCATCACGATCCTAGTGTCCTCTCCGGTGTAGAGCACGATGCCAATAACCCAGCCGGTATTCCTGAGGACTGTGCCTCGCAAGAGCATGGTCTGCAAATCTACAGGAAAAATGTCCTTGTCCACCTGAACAGCCGCGTTGAACTTGTACAGATTCGTATCGGGCCTATCACATTCAATTCGGAAAGTGTTGTGCGATGTCGCACAATCAGCTGCGCTTCGGATGTGAGTCAATGCCGCCACTGCATGTCGAGATTTAAGATTAGTTTCGCCATCAAGATTCTTCGTCTCAACATATGCAACGTTTTCGTCTTCGGATGTTGAGCATATGAGAATGTCGGCGGGAATGGGTTCATGGTCAAGAACCTTGATGAAATCACCCACACCTACGTCCTCCCAGGGCGTCTTTCTCCAATGAGGTCGAGTCGCGTGGTCTCGGACAAGAGAATGCCGATTCATTATATAATGATGTTGAGGTTGGGAGTCCGATAATGGATGCTGAGGCCCATCATCATATTCAGCACCCAAATCCTCAATCTGAACTGTCGTGACACCTTTTAACTCTTCCCCATTCGAGTAAGTCTTCACCCTTCGCAGCGTACGGGTTCCTGGAATGAGGCCCCGGACAAATGTCTTGCTCTTCGGGGCCATTGCATTGGGATTGACCCAGCTTCCACCGACCAACGACCGCACCATCGTGTGATTTACTTGTCGATCTGACTGGTGCCGCTTTACATCCTCATAACCATCTTTTGCCGCAGTGATAGCTAATACAATCAGTAGCGGCAGAAGCACCAATCCCGGAGATATCGTAGAGAACTCATGAAAAAACTGTAGAATCGCAATCACGAGGAAAAAGCTGGAGGCAAAATCATTAGATGATATAATAATAGATGTTTTGACACACATGTTGGCAATGCGTCTAAACTGCTCAAGAATATTCCTCGGAAGGAAGGTGAAGATGGTATACTTGGAGGTAATGACTTGGTTCGTTGCATAAATATGTTCTTTTTTCACTCGTCCCCGCTGATCGTAGTAGTCGTCTGGAAGATTCTCGTTGATGAAGACGGTGCGCTTGAGCCCGAGTGATCGCTTGCGGGAAAAGAGATCTTCGACCTTGAACGCAGCGAGCTTAGAGCTCCAGAGACCAAGGATACGAGAGCGGGGAGAGGAGACCATTGGGAAGGATTCAGAACATCGAGGACAAGTGGAGGAGATTGCGGTACGCTGACACATCACCACCCCACACTCAGACAGTTTGATCCGTCCCTATTTCTCTTTCGGGGCCTGACGTCAGTATTGGCACAAGGGTCAGAAAATGAGTGGCATCACGAGATTGAGGATATGATTACTCGTATGATTACTCGACAGCAAGAAAATAAAGTCGACTATATGAAATCTGCCACAAACTAGAAAATTCAGAAAATTGTTCCATAGTCTCAAATCCAAACGGAACAAAGGGTATAATATCTTGAACGCGCACTATCTAAAAACCTTCCCTCCTCTCTATGGAGACTGTCCCTGCCCACTTGTGTACAGGAACACCGCTCACATAGCTTGTTGAGGAGGAGGACGTTGTTGTACACCATCTTTGAGAGCCAGGAGTTGCTTCGAACGGAAAGCCTCGTAGTGGATTTGAGCAGTTGTTTCAATAAGGTCTTGCAAGTGAGTGCGGGTGAGGAAGTTGCGGAGGCTCACAAACTCGCAGTGGTCGGGATCTTCAACATTCACAACACCCCAACGGTTCCTGCGGCCACGGACAGACTTGCCATCGATGACAACACTGTTCTCTGAACCAACAACGGCAAATGGAATGATAGCCTGACATTCGTGTAAGGACCCAGGTCATCCTGACACACTAGATGGTGCATACCCTGATAGATTTATTGAGTTGGACCTCCTCATCATCAGCCTCATCAGTGTCAAAGGGGTAGAGACGGATGTTATTAAATACAACTTCTTCGCGAATCTAGAATGTCCAAAACGAATCATCAATAGGGTTCCAAAAAAGCTCTAGACGGGAAGAAGCATACTTTGGCCTTAAAACGGTCACGTTCTTCCAAAGTCAGACTGTCACTTTTTGCAATAACAGGAACGACATTAACAACATCACTGAGCATCTTCATCACAATGATATCGACGGGGCGGAGACTATGGCCAGTGGGATTGATAAAGTACAGGCAGCAATGAATGCGGGTATCCTGAATGTGGCGCTCACGCTGAGCAGTCAACTCCTTGCGCAAATAGGCAGAGTGTTGATCCTTGATGTACTTGATGATAGGATCCCAGCTAAGATCAAAAACTGCCATTAGCCTCCAAATCACCGAAAAACTGAAACATGATGCACCATCCTTCGTTGTTGATCTGGTCACCGTATCCAGGGGTATCAACAATATTCAAGCGAAGCTTGACGCCATTCTCAACAATGACTGAAACACACAATCAGTATAGGATATCAGACAGACAAAAATATTCAATCGTCAAGGAGTCTACGCGTCAGAATAGCCACCAGGGCGATCAGAGGTCTAGTCTCAATCCATGGCAACGCAGAACACGCTGACAATCAAGAAACCCAATTACAGTAGAACTTTTGGGAGATTTCAGAGGGAGATAGGATGCAAACATACCATGAGAAACGGCCTGAATTTCGGTGGTTTGCCGGACAGGTTCATCGGATATGAGACGCCCCTTTGAGTCGATGAGGTGGGACGCGAAAATAGTATTGATGAGCGTCGACTTGCCGAGCCCAGTTTGTCCTATACATCAAATCCGAATTCATCAGGAAAATGTCACCAAGACACGTATGACTACGCGTGATCAGCTTGCACTAGTATAAGGCAGGGATGCTAGTCCACCGACCATCCAAAATCTCCTCATCCTTGCATTGGATGAAGCTCTCTTGTCCAACAACACTCGAGCTCTGAGATGTCTCACAAAAAAGTGTTGTAGTATCTTACTCACCGACAACAATAACATTGAATTGAAAACCGCGCTTCAAGAGCTTATGCTCAATTTGTTGGGTGATAGAGTCGAAACCAACATAAGACTGAGCACGAATCTCCTCAGTGTTGGCCATTCTGTATTTTACAAACGTTGTCGGGGTGGGCGCAAGGACGTAGAAGAAGGAAAAGAAGAGGAGATTGTTGGCGTGGACACTAGATTCGAACGACTTCGGCGAATTTGGATGGTGCAAACAGACATAAACAGGCCCTTTCAGGACGAGATACTAGTGTTCTCTGCAAATTTCACGTCCCATCCTTGCTAGAAGCCTTCAAGAGCTCCGTCAACTCCCTAAGCGAAGCGGGCGGCCTTCACAACTTTGTATTGTTTGTTTCAAGATAGTGATGTAGTTCTACACGATTTGTTAAGATACATACTTCTGTTACTCCTCTTCACCAACTCTTTCGAAATACCTGATTTTTGTTTCTTCCATCAGGGCATCTATCACAATTCAGTAACCATTACGCCCATGCTCGCAGTGCGCAAATCGATGATTGACCTTGAGGATACCTTGAATACCTTGAA
>Ga0153987_1000049_pt1 | contig 38698 bp, 52 predicted proteins | sample TSNC071MetaG_FD_102279 | JGI IMG/M metagenome (GOLD analysis project Ga0153987, IMG submission 102279) | Attine ant fungus gardens microbial communities from North Carolina, USA - TSNC071 MetaG | ecosystem: Host-associated > Fungi > Mycelium > Unclassified | place: USA: North Carolina, William B...
ATGACGAATGCACTGTTCGTCTCAGCCAGCTTGGGAAACTAGACGTGTGAGGAGGCTGGGCCCCAAGTGCCGCAGAGGCCTGGTGCGGGTGGGCATGTGAATGCTGGCTATTCAATGGGATCAGCGGTTGCAACGAGGAATCCGAACTTCGTCATCTTCCCTTTCGGGTGCGATGGCAGGAAGATCTTGGAGGCAGGGTCATCGGACTCACAGGTGTGCTGCGATGTGTGTATCTGGCACTGCTGTGTGCCATCTCAATGCAGCCTGAGGAGAGAAGCGGGCGTGGGAAGTTTGGGAGGTTCATCTTTTATAATTTGCAAGTTAATTATTTAAAGACCGGACAGGTTACATTTTCCTATCACTAGATCCCTCATTCGTTGGAGGTAGAACTGCACATGGAGGCTGACTGGATATAACTGTCCTTGGAAGAGTAGGAAATGACTAATGATAAACTTGAGAGTAGGGCGAAAACACCATTTATGTAAATAGATGCGTATATCCAAACACTTTTCATCTTGACTCAATGAATAATGATTTCTTGCATATTTTGCTGGATGTTTGTGGGTAGCCCGAGTTGTATTTTGAGGGTCAAGAGCCCATTGCTCATCTCAGCCTGAACATGTCTGTGCTAACAACCATGATCAACCGTTGTCACTTTTTGCATTATAATAATCATACTCACAGTCAAATCAGGTGGGACAGCAAATGTTCTCGAGAATTCTCCAAATTTCCTTTCCCTCTTGAACAACTCTGGATATAAACTCAACGCCTCAGCTGTTGGAACAGGTAATAGCGACTCCAGGACGCCCCAAACTTTGAGGTATCTTATTCTATTGTGCTGAGCCGTTACCAGTGATATTTTCATGTCTTTCTTGTCCACACCCGGAAGTTCTAGAACAATGAGATATATACCAGTATGTGGTTCAAAGTGGGTGTCGGCTCTGATCAGGTATTTCTTCTTATGCTCTTTGATTTGTAATGCCGGTTGTGAGAGGCTGATAGCAGAATTTTGCGGTGGGGGGACATGCATTGATGGGACTTGTTGTAATTCCGATGATTGTGCAAGCAAAGTACTGCCAACATTTTGGGATCTCAATTTGAGTGACATAAGAACAAAAAATCAAATTGCAGGTAGCAGAAAGAGTTTCATACCCATCAACAGGACCAGGAGTGCTTGTCACAGGTGAATGTCTAGCAGAGGGTGTCACAGAAACAGAAGTAGATGACGGTGTTGTCGGAGAAATCAGATTATGATGAACAAATCTCAATGGCACCTGGGCATTGGTGATACTCGTCCCAGAACCAGAAGAACTCAATTCAGGTACCGCACTTCGTGGACGTTGATAAGGAGTCATAGACTGATACTTTGAACGTGCCGAACGTGTAACCTTAACTTGTCGCACAGTAGAATGGGTATCATGCATCTTGTTGGTGTTATGTTCAAGTGGCTCGTCACCCAAGTTGACAAGCTGGAAAATTGAAGATGACAAATGTTCTTCTTCGGATAGCTGTTGCTGCTGAGACGACAGAGTCAAATCTTGTTCACGCTCGACAGTCTCCCACAGGGGAAAACTGTTGATAGACGTAGGGGCGGAATAATCATCGGCAGTCGATTCATACAGATACGACATAACAGTTGCAAGTTGACGGCAGAAATGCACCCTCATTATATATGGCGCGGAGTGGTCACAGGTAGTCACATTGCCGCTCATAACGCTCCCGACGCTCCCGAACAATCATGAACAATCAATGCAAAACGCATGCTACCCGCCAAATCAAATTAGGAGTGATGCGCCTCCTGCCAAATTCGGATAACTTCCGACCATTGTTATATGTTTTCGAGTAACAATGCAATTCCAAATTAAGATGATACAATAAATTACTGACACGCAACAATTATCCCCTTGTAATCTAGTATCTTAGTATCCAGACTCAACAAAACCGTCGCTCTAATTGTACTTGAGGCTGCCCGCTCGACTCCGCTGTGCCATCTGGCCAGTCTCTGCAATACGGCTGCCGCCACGGTCAAGACCCATACGATGACTAGTGGATCCACTTGGGTTACTCATCCGAGTGTTCCCAGATTCGGCAACACGATTCGCGCTACCTCTCCGCGTGAGAGAGTCTCGTCTACTAGCAGGTTCAAGAGGAGAGTATCCATTCTGGTGAAGCGTTGACGTAGTGGGGGAACCGACAGAAGAAGCGAGGGAAGGAGGTGGGACAGATGGATATGTGAGAGTCTGAGGAGCTACCATGGCATGATGAATAGTCCAGGATTCGGATGAGCCAGGACTCGTTATGCTTGTATTTGCACTGATATAACTGGCTGGATTTGTTGGAACGACAGGAGAGAACGGGAAGGGTGACGGGAAGTCCGCTGATGAGGGCGAATGCGAGAATGGTGTACTAGTTTCGGAAATGTTGTTATGGGTGGGGCGACACAGCTGTGATGCAGGACGGGGTATGGGGACACCGTTTGTCGCTGGTCGTGATGGCCCTGGGTAAGGGTGGTGAATGATGGAATTGACAGAGGTGACACTTGAGACGGGCTGCGATTGAGGCTCTGAATGGTGTCCTATAAGGTCATCAACAGGTAAACCCAGCTATGCTATCACGTCAGTCTGCATCCGATAGATAGACAAGTGGAAACAGAAACACGGACCCTCCGTCGACGGTCAATGAGTTCCTCACGGTAGATGTCGTTAAGGTGGGTGGCACGAATGTAATTTTTTTCTGCACTGAGGAGCCGATTTCTGAGCTGCTCGTTCTCCTGTCTGAGCGTTTCGAGCATGGTTTCAAAGGACAGATAAGTAGGCTCTGGGGGGGAACGAAAGGTCCGTCTGGCTTCAGGAGATATACTGATATTAGTTGTTCCAGAGCCATTATTCTCCCGCAGCGCTGCCAGTTTACGCGTGAGGCAGCTCACATGGGACTCTGACTCAGCCTCAAGGGTATTGTCTAGCCCAAGTTTGTCCTCGCGCAGCTGACGCAGTGTTGAGGATGAGACGAATGCAACTAAGAAAAAACAGACCTGTTCGAGTTTGCGGAAAAGCAGATAGATAATGTGCTCTTCCTCGGCGTCGTACTGAGGACTGTAAGAGGACATACACACTGTGAAAGAAAAGCGATCCGAGCATCTCGCCGAAACCCAACGGTCACATGGTGAGCGCTCAAAAAATATCAATCTTCCTTCGCTTTCTCAAATAAAACCAATGAACCAAGTAAGGGGATGGCCATGTGGAGATATTCTGGTCATGTTTGTAGAGGCGTCAAAAGACATTCGATAGTATCCCGTGCTCGTGTTCTTAATTCACCGCATCGTCTTCCCACATCTACCGTTCTTTCTCGTGTCTCACCGTCTTGGGTCATAGGCTCGAAAAAAAAGTTTTGTCCAAGTGCTCACATAAATACAATTGCGCAGGTAACAGAAAAAGAAGATATGGGTGCCAAAGGAACGCACACGGTGGATACGACACTGCGGTTGCAAAATATCCGTACATCCATGAGGCAAGGCGATGTGAACGTCGATGTGTATGTTGTACCGAGCGAGGACCAACGTAAGTGCTTCGATCTCCCTCTCTTTCTCTCGGCGATCTGGGACCCACGATCATACTAGATTCGAGCGAATACCTGGCGGACTGTGATGAAAGGAGAGCGTTCATCTCTGGATTCAACGGATCCGCTGGTATGTTTCTTGATCCAATGAATCTCACATTATTTACTGAGATCTATGACCAGGATGTGCAATTATCACTCTTACAGAAGCCTTTCTGTTCACCGATGGAAGGTATTTCATACAGGCAGAGAAACAGCTGGATTCGTAGGGCCTATTCTATAATTGAAGTTTGTTAAAGCCTGAACCGATTTTGACACAGCAACTGGACGTTGATGAAGCAAGGATTACCTGGTGCGTTTTTGGTTGGGTCAGTTGCACTTGACCCATTTCATCATTTTTGTCAGATGTACCGACATGGCAAGAATTCTTGTACAAGGTAGAATTACCTTTTCACAGCATGATATCACACTATGCTCAAAGTTTCGTCGACAGAGATTGCCAAAAGGTAGCAAGATCGGTATTGACGCCAATCTGATATCCGTTCGTACGTAATAATGCACCTTTCAACTTGAATTGGTCTGATTACGTGCGATATTGCAGAGGATGCAGAGGCTGTGACCAAAAAACTCGAACCACTTGGCTCGAGCCTAGTATCTATACCCAACAACCTTGTAGATGAGATTTGGACTGATCGTCCACCGAGGCGACTGAACACAGTTTTCCATCTGGAGGAGAAATACTCCGGTGGGTAGGGATCCGCAAAACTATTCTGACTTGACTTGACCGGATTTAAGGCGAATCGCCTGTTGATAAGATTGCCAAAGTCCGAGAGGAAATGAAGAAGAAGAAAGCCAAAGCAGTTGTGGTCACAATGTTGGATGAAGTAGCGTGGCTTCTCAATCTTCGTGGTTCAGACATCAATTATAATCCTGGTGAGTGGTCAGTCGGTGAAAACTTCCTGAATATATGATACGAAGAACACAGTGTTTTTTTCTTTCACAATTGTAACCGAAGACAAAGTTGCTTTGTTCATCAATGCAAATCAAGTGAACCCAGCGGCGCATGAATACCTTGACAATGTCGTGTCTATCCATCCCTACGAGTCATTCCTTCCATACCTCAAGGATTGTATGAATGAATTACAAATCGACAAAGACAACGTACGTCTTGTGCATTCTATTTTATTTTATTATAATGATTCACTTGATTCCGTCCAGAAAATGTGGATCGGAGAGCGAGCTTCTTTGGCAGTTGCTGAAGCTATCGGCAGAGATCGCTACTTCAGTGCTCGAACACCACTTACCGACCTCAAAGCTATCAAGAACGCTACTGAGCTTGAAGGATTCAGGCAGTCACATATCAGGGATGGTGTTGCACTTGCAAGATATTTTGCGTGGTTGGAAGCGCAGCTGAACAACGGCTTTGTGTTAAATGAGAGCCAGGGCGCTGATCAGTTGGAGAAGTTTCGTTCGTCAGTAGTCTCTCTCACACTTATTGAGAAGTGTAGCTGATTGCAGACAGAGAGCTGGATCTATTCCAAGGGCTTTCTTTCACTACAATTTCATCGACAGGACCTAATGGGGGTGTGTCTGCTCAATCTTCAGGGATGAATTTAATATGCTGACTGATCTGAAGCTATCATCCATTACTCGCCGGACCCCGTGGATTGCGCCATTATTGACAAGGATCAGGTAAATTATTTTTACAATTCTAACTTGCAATAACTTCACTCAACCTTCTATCAGATTTATCTTTGCGACTCCGGAGGTCAGCACATGTAGCTCTCAAAACTTTCCTGCCAATATGTTTACTAGTCGATAGCTCAATTTTTGGATGGAACAACTGACGTTACTCGGACCTGGGTATGTATACCTTGACCTCACCCCGCTTGTATTGATGGTAATGTAGCATTTTGGCACACCAACTGCAGAAGAGAAAGTAGCATTTACCAGAGTATTACAGGGACATATTGCTATTGATACAGCTGTTTTCCCTACCGGAACGACTGGTTATACAATGTAAGTTGGCCTCAATCTTCTGAACTGTTCTTTATTCATGTAGGTTCTTAGTGATTCTTGGGCAAGGAAGTATCTATGGAAAGATGGACTTGATTATCGGTAAGCTCATGATAACGTCACAAAGACAAGGTCGTTCAGTTCGTGTCCCAGTCATGGAACTGGTCATGGTGTTGGTCACTTTTTGAACGTCCATGAAGGGCCTCATGGGATTGGTGTACGAATTGGTATGAATTCAATATATTCATTTGTCTTATTCTTGTGAGCTGATGACAAGTGTCACAAAGTTTACACCAATGCTGCTTTAAAGGCCGGGATGACTGTTTCGAATGAACCTGGATACTATAAAGATGGAAAGTATGGTATTCGTTTGGAGAACGTTGTCCTGATCAGAGAGGCGAAGACGCCGAATAACTTTGGAGATAAAGGATATCTTGGGTTTGAACATGTTACGATGTATGATCCTGTTCAGCTTCCGCGCTTTTTTTTTTCATTACTGAAAATGAATTTTGGTTGCTGTGTAGGTCGCCTATTCATAAGAAGCTTATGGATCTCACGTTGTTGAATGTTGAAGAGAAGAAGTGGGTTGATGATTATCATGCAGAAGTTTGGGAGAAGGTTTCTCCACGTTTACAGCATGATCAAAGGGCACTGGACTGGCTGAAGAGGGAGACGACTGCATTGTAATTTTTTGTACATCAATCGGTTGTTGTTTCCGAATTGATGATCTTTCTGTCGAACACTAAGAAGCAATGTGATGTGATGTGGATGTGATGTGCCACTCAAGGTACCGGATGAGTGAAAGATGCACTTTGTTGAATTAGTAATGAGATATTCTGACATTGTCTAGACGATTGCCATTCTCATGATCGCATCTGGTCCAAGATGCTGTATATCAAGAAATGAGAGTTAGAATTTGTCCGCGGAGAATTAGATAAAGGAAGATAGGAATAACCAGGGAGGGTCGTTGATCAGGCAGATGGATCATCCCATCAGTTCTTAGCTTCAGGTACCTTATCAGACGCTAAGAGGCCCTTGTACAGAAGGCCACTGGAAGACTTCTCTCGTAGATATGACATCTAGGGAAAAACCTAGATTTGGAATTGAGGGACTGGCATCTCGGCATGGAGCGTTCTAAGGGAAAATCTGAATACCCAGATTCCCCTAGAATGCTCCGTACCGATATGTTAGGCCTAGATGATCTGGCAAGGGGTCACGTTGCATGTGAAGTGAAGTGAACATTGCAAACAATAGTTCATTCTCAGGGCTGTGCTGCGGGGGAAGTAGTGATGTCACATCCGGGAACTGTTGCTTACGGTAATTTGTCGCAGATCTTCTCAGACTAAAATTTAAGGATTGCACTTCACTCTTAGATTCTCTCAGTCAGCATTCCTATGGGGAAGCCGTTACTATCTTGAGAATCTTTCATCGCAAAATGAATTTATAGGAACGTTGGCCATTGAGTCTTGATTAGATACCAAAGGGTCTCTCGTACTGATGATATGTTTTTCTTATGATTGATGGCGGCATTGAAGAGTCGCTGAATTACAATTACATGACAGTTATCATCGTATTTTGACTGTCTTCGCTGCTTCAGCGATTTTCTGTGTATCCATGCAATTTTTTTCACTTGCCCTAACTGTAGCCTCACCTTCTGGGACCATTTCTACTTTGATATGCTACCAGCTGCCCGTCCATCGACTCTCACAACTAACGGATACTAACATCACACCATCATGGAAATGTGACAGTACAAAAGGCAGTGGTGAACTAGATGGTGGAACCGAGACAATGTGATGAGGACCCTGGATCATCAATGACTCAGGACTGGCGGCTAATTGCTCACTACGCATCTTTGGACCGCAAGTGCCGAATTGGTCTTTCCCTGTCAGAACATTTGATTGACACTGACAAATTCCATACTAATTTCCTGACAAGGGACATTCCGCGTCCGATGATAGTACGCTTTAAAGCGATGACTCCCAAACGTCGTCGTGTATCCGTCAGGATGTTTAAGATCTCCGAACCCATATTGGAAAATGCAAAACGATTCTTAAATAAGTGCAAGTTGTCGATTCCAAAGCTTTTGTTTACTTTTATGACCTGTGTGTATCGCGGAATGACATCATTGTCATGGAATGACACCGAGATGTCATGGAAACACCATTCCTCTTAAATATTTAGATATATAATTGAAAATATACTTAGAATGTATTAAGTATTAAGTATTAAATCTTTCCTTTCCCTCATTCCCCTGTTTGCATGTTTTAAGTTTTATTTTTTTCTGCGTCAGTGTGTTGCTCTCTAGTTTCATTCTACATTTTATGTAATGTGACAACTATGAATGACACCGAATCTGATCCACATTCAGTTGTATGATTTTCGTTATTTTTATCCAGTGTGCTCGTTTTTATTGTATTTAAGACTCAAACCACTCTTCGACGATTCTACCAATTCCCTACCCTCTGAATTTACCACAAAAAGTTTAATTGTGGCTCAGGAACAATTGTTCTGCATTCAGAACGAGTGTTTGTTGCACTTCTTTGAGTGATAGACTTTAACGAAGCCTCGCCGTGGCGTCTCGGCGTCAATCTTATCAGTAGTTGTTTGGTTGTGTAGGTTGCTTGCACAGCATTGCCACAGAATACTCATCCTTTATTTACTGACTCTAACTCTTGCTTTTGATTATACGAATTAGCTACTAAGACTATGTCACTTCCACCGACATACTGCCGCTTCATCATCGTCGGCAACTGTCCCTGGGGGGATAAATGTAAATTTAGGCACGATATTGTGGGCTGCTCGTGTGGCTTGGCTATCCAGCAACAGCTATTCAAAGCTCATACCAGAGGTAAAAGGCACCGCCAATTACTGGCGGAGCTGCAGGCCAGGAGAGATACAGATCAGTTGGGGGTTATTCCAGTACCTGTAAGTTCTTTGACTCTTCCTGTTCTTTTTTTCGGTCCATAGTTCCTCTTTGGCTTTTCTGATTGTATAGCTACTGATTTTCTTCAGCCACCACCCAGCACTCAAGCTCTTGGTGACTCTCAACAAGAAACTAAACGATGCTCCACATGCAGGAGATTCATCCTTGCCACTCAGTATGATCTCCACATGGACCATCACAAGCAGCAGCAGCGCTTGCGCGAGACTCAGGAAAAAATTTACGCAAATGAACAGGACAAATGTGGTATTGAGGTTAGCTGGAAAGACGGCATTGACTTTTCGGTTGTACAACCAGATACGATTGTTGAGGTTGAGGTACGGGCCACTAACAAGACCACGGCTAAAGTCATATTACAGTCTTGTCGTGTCGGTGGGCGCAATATTTCTGAGCATGATCACTAGTGAGATTTCATTTTACAAAAAATTGATGCTTGGTTAACAGATGTTCACAGCTTTACCGCACGCCTGAAAGGCCGGTCTAAGTTCGTTCATCCTAACTCTACACGTATCATTCGGATCCGGTTTGCCGCCTCAGACGTGGGCCGATACGAAAATATGCTTGAGCTTGTCTTTATAGAATTGGGATCTCGGAGTGCGTTCCTTATCACTCGCAAGGTTTTTGGAACGATCGGTGACCCCGAAATTCATGACCGTCTTCGTCTCGAGCAACCGTATACTCATCGTAGAGGTCAACCGATGAACCTCACAGGGAAAGTCATCCCAAGTTTGAGGCCACCTCAGTGGACGAGAACTCACTGGGTCGAGAAGATGCCCAAGTACGATGTCCCAGCCTATGTAATTGAGGCAGCTTTCGGTAAAAAGGCGGGAAATGCGACACAGAATATACGAAGGCTGATGCCTCCGACCTTGAACGTTCAGACATATGGTGACTGGTTTACATATCTGTTGTATGTTGAAGAAGAGCAGATGAGGTAGGAATATCCCTCGTCGGTATCTGCAAAACGATTTACCATATATTTTAAAGGCAGGGTCTCCAGGCTTTTGCGATGAGTGACGTTGAGATCAAATCCGACTATCCTCGTTACAGGCAGGTCCTGTTTTCTGGCTTTCTGAGTCATCCACTAATATGGTCGTGTGTAGCCTTGAGGTTGAAGGTCTAGAAGAAGGTCGACCTACAGTCCTTGTTGGTGATTATATTCTTGTTAGCCGAACCGATGAAGACAATGAAGAGAGAACTTGGTATGAAGGTCGCGTGCATCGCGTCCTCCGCGACCGTGTTAGTCTCCGCTTCCATGGTGACTTCAACGTCTTTCGAGGTACGAAATTCGACGTACAATTCGTGTTCAATCGAATTCCGTATCGTCGGATGTATCATGTCTTGAAGAACGGTTTTAATCCTAAGAGGCTTTTGTTCCCTGGGACAGAACATCTTAATGGTGTTCGTTCTCCAACGGTTGCCCAAAGAAAAAATCTTGTGCTGTGTAATAGGCAGCTTGAAGAAGACGATGAACAGCTGGGAGCTATTACTGCGATTCGACACATGCCTCCTGGAAGTGTACCATTCATCGTGTTTGGCCCGTAGGTCTTATCTGCTTCGTTTATGAGTATTAATGACGTGTGCTGACGTCCTATTCAAGGCCTGGGACAGGCAAGACTGTCACGCTGGTCGAAGCAATAGAACAGATTCTACAAGCAAATACGGAGAACAGAATTCTTGCCTGCGCCCCGAGCAACTCTGCTGCGGATCTCATCGCTCAGAAACTCGTACATCTCGGTACTTCTAATCTCTTTCGCCTCAATTCAATCACTCGTGACCTCAAGAAGTATCCCAAGTCACTTAGGCCTTTTTCACTGATCAATGACAACACCGTCTTTGCTGTTCCATCTCCTGAAGAGCTGGTTAGGTATCGTGTGGTTGTATCTACGTGCCTTTCTGGTGGAGTTCCTGCTAGTCTGGGCCTCAAACGTGGTCATTTCAGTCATATCTTCATCGATGAAGCTGGACAAGGGAAGGAGCCGGAAGTGATGGTTCCTGTCAAGAGCATCGCAGGGAAGGACACTAATGTTGTACTGGCTGGTGATAATCAACAATTGCGCCCGATAGTCTACTCAGGCACGGCAAAGACATTAGGATTGGCAAACAGCTACCTTGCGAGGCTAATGGCACTGGACATTTATAATGTCGAAAAGGACAGAAGAGGCCCCGGTGGGCGTGGTGTAACGTTTGTAACCTCTTGATCCGAAGATTCGATGGACACGCTAACAGTGTGGATATAGAATCACCAAACTTGTCAAGAACTTCCGTTCTCACCCATCTATTCTTCAATATCCTAATGACCAATTCTATAACTCAGAACTCCAAACTTGTGGTGACTCTGTGATAATCCGAAGTCTTGAAAATGCTGAGGTGTTGCAGAAGAAAGGTTTCCCTATGATTTTCCATGGTGTTGTTGGCAAGGATGCGAAAGAAGAATCGTCTCCATCATTCTTCAACATCGATGAGGCCAGTTTGGTGAAGAAATATTGTGAAGAGCTGGTCGAGAATAGGAAGGCTGGCATTCGTATGTATCCTTGTTTCTCACAGAAGTGTGAGTCTTAATCCCGTACTAGGTGCCGAGCATATTGGTATCATAACTCCGTACTTCGCACAGGGGTGCAAGATTAAGAGTTTGCTCAATCGTAACCCCAAACTTGAGGGTGCCACAGTCGGCAGCGTTGAAGAATTTCAAGGCCAGGTGGATATCGCACCTCATGTTCTTGGTCCATGTGCCTGATTAAATGTTTCAAGGAACGACGCATCATTATCATATCCACTGTCAGAAGCAATGAAAATTATATTACCTCAGACATCCGTCGGTCTCTCGGTTTCGTCGCTGATGCTCGCCGCTTCAATGGTCTGTGTCCATCTCTACTCTGTTTTTAAGTGACTCACATTATCCAATAGTTGCTGTTACTCGTGCACAAGCGATGCTCATTGTTATTGGCAACCCTATCCTTCTTTCGCTTGACCCATTATGGCGAGGTTTTATGAACTATATTTATCTTCGTGGCGGTTGGAAGGGAAAGAAGATTGATTGGGATCCGAATGCTCTTATTGATGAGAAACTTGGCTCGTATGATGCTCAGAAAAGATTGAAAGTCCAGAGGGACAATGAGGAGATGATAGTGAGATTGCAGGCGATGATAGCAAGGAAATACACAGATGAAGACCTGGATGTTGATACATTGGATGTTGGAGATGACGGAGATGAGGATGGTACTGCGGATGCTGTTGAGAGACCCATTATTAGGGAATACGAATGAGGTGACATGTAATAGTGACTCTGGCCCAGTCCTAAATTGTGTCTTTACTTGTTGAGGACGTTCTGGACATTTCTGTATGACACAAGCATCCTAGTACTCATCGAATATGACTCCTGAGGACTGTTGCAAAAGGTTTCAGATACCTATATCTTGGTCGAAAGATACCAGAAACTATGATTCAATATTCAGATGGATTATCCATCTGGATCTGGGAATTCCCTGAACTCATACGTAGTACTTCAAGGATTAAAATAAAGAAATAGATTTCCTACCCATACCAAATGATACTTACGTCCAGTACTTGAAGCTCTCAGTCTGATATAACCTAAATTGGCAAAGCTCCACCATATGGTATCTCTAGTGAGCCTTCCGACTTTCAGAATAGTGTATGTCTCGTTCTATACGCTCTAGTCAAATCAGGCACATAGAATATAGAACTCGCAATCGGCTATCACTTCCGAGCCGAGTCCATGATTGGAATCCCAGGATTTGCCTTATACCCAGGTCCCTTTTGATCGCCCTCTTATTCCCTCCTTCACTCACGGAAATGAGAGCTTCTCGGTACTAGTAATGGATGAAAATTGAACTCCACTACTGTTAGATAAAACATGTCTATTTGGCGCAAAGGGACCAAAATGATCATGTACCGGCATCACGTACCGAAATAAAACGTATTACTAAAAAGAGTATAAATCCCCTGATAGGCAAAATAGAGTCTCCGGCTTTGGAAACCTCCCGGAAGAACGAAATCGGGAGGCGAAAAATGAAGGACGGAGGTTCCAAACTAGACTAAGAATTAGACCAAGATCGTCATCATGTATATAACGAGGGCCATAAATAACGACCCTCAGTAGCTCAGGCTTGTGTGACATAATTATACAGTAATTATACGGTTGATTTTTGGTTTGTCTATCATTGGCAGCTGGTGAAATTATAAGACAGTGGAAATGGAACACGACTGCGGTGGTAACCGCGGCGTTGATATAACATCGCATGATTAGATGAATCTCCCAAGAAACTGAGACATAAGTCCGACACAAGCAAAAGATGCAAGAAGGCCGACTGTCAGGACCTCATATCAGGAGACGCATTGGTTAGGGTGGCCCGGCACAGCCATGCTATTACTATATCAGCGATCACCGGAATGTTGAACGGTACCTTTATAACATTGTGTACGTGATTCGATGACTCCACGGTAACTGTGGCCAGCATCGAGACTCCGATAGTCTGACCTCACCTGACAACATGGACACTCAGTCTATCATTAATCACTACTCTGCAATTTTGACCAAGGGATATGTTATGATATCTCCCGACTTGCGCATGTTATCACGTAACAATGAGGGACAAGAATAACACAGGCAACAGCGCAGGCATGTATAAAGATAGAAATCTTCTCAAAAGATCGGAAAGGTACATACATGGTTGAGAAAAGGATTGATCTGAGATACATGATGAGATAGAACGTGAAAGATAAGATTGTGTAAAGATGAGCATTGTGATGAGTATTGAAATGGGATAGGACAGGTGGCATGTCTCATGGGACATATCAAGGTACCAAAAACAACACACGAGAAGCAATGAACCCCTTACATCCCGACCATAACCTAAAACGGGCAGCTTCTTCGCTGGTGTCCGAGACAACCGTAGAAGCAGGCCATTTCATTGTCATAGAAGCTTAGACTGTTTCAGATGTTGGCGTATCACCATATCTCTCACTATAACATCCCAATCCAGATCGAGTAATTGCAGATAGGTGTCGCAATACAGAGAAAAAGTTAGGGTCAGTATTCCATGTACAGTAGACGATTCCTTACCACTGGCAATGATACCCGATGTTGTAGTCGTATCCGTCACTGACGTACAGAATGCATAAAATTTTCTTGGATTCGGCGAATATTCTCTGTGAATGGCGCTGAACTTGCTCTTCATATCTAGACTCCCTCAGGACTATACATCAAGATAGAAGAAAATGAAACTCACATTTCAGTACTGTATCCATATCATTCTCTCTATCTTGATAACTTCTCACATACTTGGCTATCCGGATCCCGCTAGTCAATTTCTGATGTAGAATATCACATTTGTTGAGGAATAGAACCAGATCGACGTTCGCTAAGAGTTTGTTGGAGCAAACAGCTTTCCAGAGAAGGACAGAATCCTCCAAACGGTTGACTTTTTGGTCTTCTGACAGAGCTTGGTCGAAGGCGGATATTGGCGCTAGAAATATGATAGCGTCGACTGTTCGTTTGCTCTACATGTGTGCGTATAAGATGGATATAGAGGCAGGACGTACCATCATCGAAGAAAGGAGCCCATGTAGCTTAATTCAAAACTGGGCATAAGCATGATCATACAATCGATAAAGAGCTTGACGAACTCACGTCTCTAATTAGATAGGCTGAGTTAGCGATGAAAAAAAATGGCAACAGGACATACCTGACTCCGACTTCCTCCCACATCGACGATCCGCCACTCAGTCCCTGTATCTCTACTCATTGGAACCTCCATCTCAAATTTATACTCTGCAACACCGACGGTCTTGAGCCGAGCCTTCAATACATCGTCTGTACGAACACAATTCATAAGCAAACTTGAAAAAAAAACTCACAACATACCGTCTGATGGTACATATCTTAGCGATGTGATTCGGTGCAAATCGTTCAGAAAAAAACCGCTCTCTTCTTCCAATCTGATCCTCTTCCGTTTGAGTACCTCACGCACATCAGCATCCTGCCACAATTGAATCATATCACCGCAGAGCGTATTCAATGTTTCCTGAGCCTCGTTGGTGCCACCCTCGCGATCACTACTACTCCTATTTCCACTCTCACACCAGCTGCTGTTATCGCTTGATGCCGTCCTATCACTTTCAGCTCCGGAAAAAAAGCTGGGATAGCTGACCCTTGCACGAGAAAGAGCACCTCGCCAACCCGTTGTAGGCCGTACAAATACTTCTCCTCTACTTGAGGATGCTGGTGTTTTTGCGCCAAAGGTTGCACTGAAATGGATAGGATTCCCACCAATACTACCATCTCCTAAATGTGTCGGTTCTTCTTCACTTGGTGGAACTAGTCTATTGATTAATACTTGCTCGATATGTCTGATGGGTGACAAGCGTAATTTAAGGACTTGGATATGATTGGAAGAATACGCCTGCTGTTGGTAATGATGGTGGTACTGATGAAGCTGCGGAGAAGACGGTGAGATGCCAGAAGAGATGTTGTCTTGAGACCTGGAATCAGTGTCGGTCGACTTGTTCGTAGATCCCGAAGCGACATAGGGATCATAATCCCCATCGAAATCTCCTCTATCACCACCGTCTGAGTCAACAGCATGCATGCGATCCCGGTGGAGATGCATGTCTGGATGCCAAGCTGGGTAAACAGACGTCAAAGGCACAACGCCAGTAGCACCAGGTAAATCCGGTAAAGGTGGATGTTGTGAGAGACTACGTGTATGATTACGAGGCGAGGAATATGGCGAACTTTCAGGGGAATTATGTACGTCCAATGCATCAAGAATGGTGCGGATCGATCGCACGACGTTCAACTGAATGACCGCTCGCCATAAAACCCGTTCTTCTCGGAATGCAGTCGGTGTGTACAACCGCTGGAACTCTGTCCTCATCTTCAATACCAAATTCAATGACAAAAAAAAACATGAGCTTACGTCTGAGTGTCGTTGACTTGCCTGTTTCTTTATCTGTAAACACACAAGAGATGAGATCAAGTAAGTCAACCCACCGGATTCGCTTTGACCCAAGAGCAACAGTCGGACGATGCGTTTCTTGCGGCGAGCGTTGCGCTCTGCCTTGATACTGGCATCTATTGCGGCACTCACATTCCGTGCCTGTTCCTCCCCTGCAAGTCGTATGGCCCGTTGTTCGGGTGTCTCGTCCATTGGCGGTCGTAGTAGTTCATCGAAGGGGTCAACGGGTACAGGCATTAGAAAAAAGCCAAGCGCAGGACTTTGGGATCTATCAGGTAGGTTAATTGTAGGCAGTCTTGAACCCTGAGGGTCTTGGGAACTTGTTTGCCAAGGGGTCCATATTAACGGATTCTTCTCACACGTGTTCCCACCCTCACACCGAGGAACCATCAGACCTCTTAGCCCCTTTCAGGTTATCCTCTCCAATATGAAAGCAAAATTATCACATACATCAGTCGGGTAATCATATGCACGTACAGATACACAGTGGAAATCTCAGCACGATCTCTCCTGTTTGACCCTCTCCCCCCTTTTCTGACTCACCAAAACCAAGTCGTATGACTTCAATCAGAACAACCACGGTCCAACTGCAACCATCAGTTATTTTCAAAAGTCAAGCATTGTTTCCCATACTCACCTCGTCCCAACGATCCCTCAGGCTTAATTTGCAAACAACTTTGGTGAATCAGGTTCAAGGCCTTGACAGCATCGCGTGCTTCAATAACACAGGAAATGTTAATCTCACTAGCGCCTTGACTGATCATCTCGATGTTGACATTTCCTTGCGCAAGAGTCGTGAACATCCTCCCTGCAATGCCCACCATGTTCCGCATGTGCTTCCCCACGAGGGACAAGATCGCCATGTCCTTATGCACCGATACCTATAGATCGCTATCAGACCAAAATGCCCAGCGTGACGTGTCTCGAGGAGCTGTGAAAAAGGGAAAAGGCACAGAATGGCTCGAAAAGCCGAGTCGACCGAACTGCTCCCGAACAAAAAAAAAGCACATACCGTTCCACTCTTCTTTAGTTCCCTAACCAACCTGTCCAACCGCTTCTGCCCTGACCCATCCTCAATAGCCATACTCACGTGCACTTCGCTCGTCGTAATCAAATCTACAACGACTCCAAATCTATCCAACGTCGAAAATAGTCCTGCTAAGAAACCATGCGAAACACTCTTCCTATTTGAATGCACGTTCAATACCACAATATTCTCTTTAATTGTCACTGCTGTTGGTAATCTTTTCCTGTTCGGTGACGAATCGGCTTCCGCTTCGAGACATACAGACACGGTTTGGAGCAGTATTGGCGATGTTAATGCTGCCCCCGTTATTAGACTCCCCTCTCCCTCATCCACCACAGTTTCTGCATCTACTCCATCACGACCTGGATGAATAACCGTGCCTCCGCCTCTTGGATTCTCGACGTTCTTTATCCTAATCGGAATCCTTTTCCTGATAACCTGTTCCATTGTAAACGGATGAATGACCTCGCTCCCGTAATACGTCAACTCCGCTGCTTCATCGGGTGAAATAATCGGTATCAGTCTTGCCGTCAAGACCTTCCTTGGATCAGCGGTAAAAATTCCGTCTACCTCTTTCCATATCTGGAGCTCGGAGGCGGAGAGACCTACGGAGAGGAGGGCAGAACAGAGGTCGGTGTAACCTCGGCCAACCTGGCGGAGAAGAGAGCCTGGGACTGGGCCAAAGAAACCTATTTCAATGTCATTAACTTAGTTCTGCAGGGAAGGGATGAAAACACGTGGAAGAGAGTGTATCAGTTTGAAAAAGGGAACGCTTACCGGTGACAACAGGAACACGTGGCGCACACTGTTCAACTCGTTCGCCCAAAGCAACTGTAAGTTTATCATAGAAGTTTTGATCCAGCACTGCCGAATCATCAATGTCAAAAACATCTGTTGGAACTATATCATCCAATGAAACGTATTCAGCGTCTATGTCCTGTTCAACGAAGCAGAGCATGAGAATTAAGTTAGATTAGCTTACGGTTGTAATGAATAGTACGTACGCGATCCCGAAGTATAGCAGTCATCATTTTACATGCTAGTTTTTCTCCAAGCCCTATAATTGTGTCTCTCGATCGTGGTGTTATTTCATCAACGACCTACACTGACACAATCAATGATATTGGTCAATCAAAAGAGCCAAACGTGCCTTGAGCGCATACAAAAAGCTTGTGAGCCAGTCACAATCTCGTTCAATCTCCTCTTCCAACTCTCGCAAAATTTCCTCATGCTTTGTCACGCACTCCCTAGCAGCATTCAAATGTTCCTGTCTCAACAGTTCCACTGTATTCACAAAATCCGGGACTTGGTGCACCTTCTCCCCCTTCTCTCCCTTTACAGTAATTGGTGTGAATGTCAAGTTACCACGAAAATCAGACGATGATCGACTTATAGGGCTTGACGGTGGCGATTGCGACACCGATCTGTAGTTTGGAGTCATACCATAAACACCAAAAAGACTGCGAGTGACGGGTGTAACAGTCCCAGTGCCAGGATTATCGGGAGGAGAACTCTTGTTGCCGTTGCCATTGCCATTTGAACTATGGATGGAATCTCGACGAAGAACCTCGGCAGAGGCGCGAAGAAGCAGGTTTGTTGTGCCCAATGTTTTTGTTGAACCCGACCGAGCAGAACAGACGATTGCGACTTTGTGCTGGTCAATATAATCCCTGCATGTGTTGTATGATTTACGAATTAGCATGTGCGTACGAATGAACAATAAAATGAAAAATCAGGATCATCGAATAGAAAAAAGGCGAACATGGTCAGTTGTGCTCTCTCAAACAGCATAAATGTACTCACGCGACGATGTCCTCAGCAATCTTGACTGCAAATTTCCCAACGCTCGTACCACCATACTTTTGGACCAGCCATTGTGCGGAGGGATCTATCGTATTTTGATGCAGATTCGGAGGGGTAAGGAGACCTGAGGAAGACGGAGATGACGAAGAAGGATCCGTCAACATTTTTGATCGCAAATCAGAAACCTTATATCCTTCTGAGTGTGACAATCAGGGTATCAGAGGATCTAAATCAAAACCAAAATCCAGGATAGAGTGACAAGCTCTCAGTGAGTGAAATTTGTTCTGCCCTGTCATTAATCGGATATCTAATCACATGATCACAATATGTTACAAGTATTTCATTAAGAAAATTTAAATCTTAAAATAGAAGTGATAACATACAGATCATGTAATCCATAAATCAAATTTTATTTTATTTCTAAATCGCCAATTTAGTGGTAGAATGATGGCTGAATTGCAGGGGAAAAATGAAAAGATGAAATAGTGTACACATGCCCATTTCTGGTAAGTATAACAGTCCGGCAGAATCCGTCGGCTTGACTCTGAGAAACATAATTATCTTTGAATTGGGTTGTATCAGAACGGCCATACCTGCATGGTGCACGAATCAGACTCTTTGACATCCAGGTATCAATTAGACGGATAGTTCAATCCAATCCCAGAAACTAGAGATAACAGCCTCATTTCGTTGTACAATAAATACATGCGTACGGCATAAATGGCTGGATAGATTGTTCAGCCCTTATGATTTATTCACGATAGCAGATATCTACCACGATCGGTCCCTTGAGATTCTCAGCAGAGAGATCAGGGTCGAGTTTGCAATTTTGGGTGACATGCCGGGGAGATATGACTTAGATTATGACTTAGATACCGTGAACATCGCAATATCCTATCGGCCGCAGCATTACTTATTCTTATTTAAACCCAGCAATCGTTCGTACCCCCATGTGAATATGATCTTGGCTGTTCCTCATGGCAGCGAGCCAAATAGACAACAAGATGATTGACCTTGCAATATGTTCCTGTTCCAGCTACAACTTCTGCAAACTTGCCCTCAATCATTATGCTAAAGACTTACGGAAAAGCCACTGCCTTGAGGTGATACAGAAAGATAGCTATATCATATGATTTGAGAGACGCAAAATCCGTGTGTTCCAAGGGCGCAATTATATCTAGTCGCTGAGGCAGTTGGCTCTCTGAAACTTGGACAGCGATTAACGAAAGTAGCTTAAAGGGTGAAGTACGTCACGTCACGTCACACAACACATTGAGACGCGTCATTGCCTAATTTACCATTTACTATTTGCCTCCTTCACCACGTCTATGGCCGCCGTCGCAGTACGAGCACCATCCACTCAGTCTTGTATCAAGCAGTATTATAAGGCAAAGATAGAGTCTGCAGAGCTTCTTATTAACCAGAAAACCCAGAACTTACGTCGATTGGAGGCTCAGCGAAATGCACTGAATGCCCGAGGTAATGCGTGCTTTCGTCGAGAATCGTTTATACTAGACCTGTATTCTAGTGCGGCTTTTGAGAGAAGAACTTCAGCTGCTGCAGGAGCCAGGCAGTTATGTTGGGGAAGTCGTAAAGGTGATGGGTAAGAACAAAGTCTTGGTGAAAGTACAGCCGGAGGGCAAATATAGTGAGCCTTAAGGATCGATTTTCGTCAAGATCATGGACTCAGCTATCACTTTCTAGTCGTCGATATCGATTCAGACATTGAACTCAGTGCACTTCAACCTACTTATCGAGTAGCCCTCCGTTCAGATTCATACACCATCCACAAAATCCTACCAAACAAAGTAGATCCTCTTGTATCGTTGATGATGGTCGAGAAAGTGCCTGACAGCACATACGAAATGGTCGGCGGTCTGGACAAACAAATTAAAGAAATCAAGGAAGTCATTGAACTCCCTGTGAAACATCCAGAACTATTCGAGGCATTGGGTATCGCCCAACCCAAGGGTGTCCTTCTATACGGGCCTCCTGGAACAGGGAAGACACTTCTGGCACGAGCTGTTGCCCATCATACTGATTGCAAGTTCATTCGTGTCAGTGGAAGCGAACTTGTGCAAAAGTACATTGGCGAAGGCAGTCGCATGGTCAGAGAACTTTTCGTGATGGCGCGAGAGCATGCGCCAAGTATCATTTTTATGGACGAAATTGATTCTATTGGAAGTTCGAGAGGAGAGAGCGGGAGTGGCGGGGGTGATTCAGAAGTGCAGCGGACCATGTTGGAGCTTCTCAACCAACTCGATGGCTTTGAGTCAACCAAAAATATCAAGGTCATCATGGCTACAAATCGAATTGGTATGTATTCCTTGGACTCCTTTTTAATGAGGTTATTCTTGCTCAGCTTCATGCCATAGACATTTTGGATTCTGCTCTGCTGCGGCCGGGGCGAATTGATCGTAAGATCGAATTCCCTCCTCCAGGTCCTGAGGCACGTGTATCAATCCTTCGCATCCACTCTCGTAAAGTGTGTATCCTTCTTCTCAGAAGCATGCGGATACCCGTTAATAGGTAACAATAGATGTCATTACAACGTGGGATTGACCTACATGCACTGGCGGAGAAAATGGGACAATGTTCTGGCGCGGAGGTTCGTGGTATCTGCACAGAAGCAGGTGCGCCTTCTATCTTTTTTGACGGGGTGTCACTTATTCATAACTCGTTCAGGCATGTACGCCCTTCGAGAACGACGACAACATGTTACCCACGAGGACTTTGAATTTGCTGTGGCAAAGGTCAATCGGTTCTCCCAAGTTTTGCGGTTGAAATTGATCGTTTTTCTTCCTCCAGGTTTTGAAAAAAAATCAAGAGGGCAATACTTCAGTCAACAAATTATTCTCATAAGTGTATACTACTTGGTTCTGTTAGTTAGTACTGGACTAGGTCTTAACGCATATCCCTCTTTATCACCGCCGTTTCCTCATGTGATCGTTCCAGATATCATCCGATTAAAGATATGATATGATCTCGGTGGGATATAAAGCCATGCATCAGTGTCCGTCACTTTCTCTCTGGTTTCTCCATGAGGAATTGTCCAAATCTACTCAGCACCGGGTCGTGCAATGATCCAGCCTGCTCTCAAGATCACAATGTCCTCGCGTGCGACGTGTGCAGTCGACTGTGTCAGGGCATTCGCAGTTACAATCAACATCTGAAAACTAGGAAACACCTTTCCAGAGCTGCGGGGGCTGCTTCCCATGGTCTAGGATACTGTCCGATATGCAAGATTCTAATGCCACCTCATTCATGGTCGTTGCATAAGAAAGGGAAAAGGCATGCCAAGAAAGCTCAATCTCTTGGGGTGTCCGTTGAGGTCGAACTGGAAACCGACATTCCTCCCGAGATTCAGAGCACTCACCAGTTCTGTCCTACCTGCCAGAAATACGTCCTTCACCATAATTGGTCTCGACATGTCCAAAGTCGCAGGCATCATTTCGGTCAAGAATACACCGCATTCAAAATGGCACAAAGTGAGGCAGAAAAGGACAAGAATGATGTTGCAATTCAGGGTGACCTGAATTTCAATGTCATTGAGCCCACTACTGCTACAGCTGGTGTCATAAAAAGCATTGAGATCCGTTCGACGGCCCCCCTCAGTAAGATCAACTTTCAATCGGCCAAGCTGAGTGCGGACATTGGGACTTTGCGCCGAAGAATAGCCTCACCGTGAGTTGTTTCTTCTAATTATCTTCGACTGCCAATAGTTTGCTTAGATTCACTGTGACCATTGAGGGAACTAATTATCAGCTGTCCATGAGCCGAACTATCAAGATTGTGGTTAAGTTCAAGCAGGAGTTTATTGGTCGCTACCAAGACAGACTCGAAGTTCAATTCCAGGATGTTGTTTTGAAAAAGCAATTCATCATCTCCCGGACCGTCGAAGCTATTGTTGGTGACCCTTCGGTGCATGACAAACTGAGGCCTCGAGTGCCTTATGTCCCTCGTGTGCGGGCTCCCCGAGAACCGGAACTGAAAGTCATCGAGGGTGTCAAGCCGCCTGCCAGGAAAGCTATCCCATATGTTTCAAAACTCCCGAAAGCTCCCATTCCTCAACATCTTGTGTCAGCACTCACAACATCTTCTGCTGCTTCGAGAGAGAATATCCAGGCAATTGAACGTGCATTCTTGCCCAAGTTACTTGATGCAGAATCTCACGGACGCTTTTTCAAAATTCTGTTGTGGATCGAGGAATTCAAGATGGAGTACGCTTCTCATCTGCTTTCTGTTTTTTTTGGATTTTTTTTTACATGCTGTTTCAGACAGGATCTCGAACGCTACGATATGGTTGACTCAACTTTGGCTAGAAATCTACCATATTACCAGTAAGTTTACCGGTTCTTTTGGATCTTAGGCATAACACCCCTTGCAGTCTTCCAGTTCCAGGTTTAGCGGAGAAACGGCCAAGTGTTCTGATTGGTATGTCTCATGCTTCTACAAACTTCTTTAACAGTCTGAGTCCTTCCAGGTGATCGCATCCTTGTCCGTAGGCAGGACGCTGAACAAGGGCGCTGGTACGAAGGTCATGTGCACTTTGTCCAGCAATGTGAAGTTGGTCTCCGATTTCATGAATCATTTGGCAACTGGAAATCGAATCAAAAGTATCATGTTCGCTTCAAACTCAACCGTATTCCGGTCAAGCGCCAGCACCAGGCTCTCGCTACGGCTTTCACTGAATCTCGTATTTTGTTCCCAAATTCTTCTCACCTTTCAATGGCACCAGCCCCTCGACCACCTAAGAAGTTTTTCAATCCTCTCATTAGGAGCAACCCACCACAAATTTCTGCTGTCGCGGGTATACTCAGTGCCCCACCTGGGTCACTGCCGTTTGTCATATTTGGACCGTACATATCCATTTAGTTTTCTCATCTTGGACATCACTAATGGATTATTCAGACCTGGAACAGGGAAGACGATCACTATAGTTGAAGCTATGAAGCAGCTGCTTAAGAAAGATACAAATATCAAGATCCTAGCGTGTGCTCCATCCAATTCTGCTGCTGATCTGATTGCATTGCGCCTCCGCGATACCATCCCAAAGGAACAGATGTTCCGCATGTACGCACCCTCTCGCTACAAGAATCAGGTCCCTGATGAGCTAGAACCTTACACGTATCACCGCAATGATCTGGACGATCGGCCCTCTTTCAGCGTACCTCCTTTTGCCGTCATGAAACGGTTTAGAATCATCATCTCTACGTGTATTTCTGCGGCCATGCTTTCTGGTATTGGGATGACTCGTGGCCACTTCACCCATATTTTCATCGACGAGGCTGGACAAGCCACTGAGCCCGAAGTGTTCGTTTCTGTGAAAGCTTTGGCAGATACGGCGACCAATGTAGTGTTATCGGGTGATCCCAAACAACTTGGGCCTATCATTCGTTCCGATATTGCATGTAAGCTCGGTCTCGAGATCAGTTACCTCGAGCGTTTGATGGCACGTCCACCGTATGACCTACAGAACGGCTCGGGAAAAAGGTAGGGTTTGGGATGTCTTCTTCAGCCCATGTTTGTTGACTCTGGAATTAGTATTGTCAAGCTTATTCAAAACTTCCGGTCCCATGAGGCCATTCTCAGATTCCCGAACGAACACTTTTATGGAGGTGATCTCATACCGAGGGCACCCTCTCAAGATATCAATGCCTACCTTGGTTCATCCTATCTCCCCAACAAGAAATTCCCTATTGTATTTCACGCTATGTTCGGGAAGGATGATAGGGAAGCTTCTTCTCCTTCATTCTTCAATATAGACGAAGTGATTCAAGTAAAGTTGTATGTGGGACAGTTGAAGGAGGACCGTGCCTTCCGAACGCGTCTGTTCTCTTTTTTTTTTATCACACTATGAGTTGAAATTCGAAATGGTTCACAGGCGAACAAGATATCGGTGTTATTGCACCTTATCATGCTCAATGTAAGAGGATTCGTCAGCAACTTGATGCTGGATCTGGCGAAGTCAAAGTTGGTTCTGTCGAGGAATTCCAGGGCCAGGTAAGCCCTGAAGCGAAGCTTCAATAACTTGACAAGTCTCATGAGGCTTGACAGGAACGCAAAGTCATCATCATTTCGACAGTACGAAGCAACAAAGAGTTCGTGTCCTATGACATTCGTCACACGCTTGGATTCATCGCCAGTCCGAGACGCTTCAATGGTATTAACATGTCTCCAACCTATGGCATGAGATGTACTCACCTTAACGCCGATTAGTCTCCGTTACCAGGGCCAAAGCCCTCCTGATTATTATCGGTGATCCCAATGTTCTTGGGCTGGACCCTCTTTGGAGGGGATTCCTCAACTACATATACAATAACGGCGGTTGGAAAGGACCCGATATTCCATGGGATCCTTCCGAGCCTGTTGCTAAGGCTGGTGGGTATGATGTTCTAGCCAGAAATACTGCGGTTCTAGATATGAATGATTTCACTCGCCGGCTGGAAAGCCAAACAATGGAAGGTGTTGAAGAGGACTTGGATGCAGGCGTTGATAAACCCTGGCGTGAGATGGAGTAGGTCATGTTTGCATAGATAATGTATTTCTATCTCTTGTATGATTGCAGCGCTCATTCTGACCAGTGATCCTTGCTTGCGCTATACTTCGATTTGTAATCATTGTAGTCTTGTTTATTCTTCCTTCAAATTCAGGTTGCACCTCGAAGGGCTCAGTCACGTAAGAGAACAAGTCGTATGAGATATTCGGTCCAGAAGCCCTCTTGGAAGTGTCATCTTTGACAAGAGACATGCTGCAGAACCGGATAATATCCCAACACTAGGGTGAAGGCTCCCATGAATGTATCTCATGATCCAATGGTTGATCTTGAAAAACATTACCACGACTCTGATCACGCGCAACACGCTACGCTCGTCATCAGACATTTACAGACCAAGAGAAAGGAACGGGGAAGGGAACAGTAAAAAGAAAGTTACATGGGCAAGAGATGATACAGTACAGATGGCTGAGGTGAAGCAGACTCATGAGTGACCACGAAAATTTAGTCACCCTGTATGGTCTAGTTCAACTAAATCATTCAAAGCAGGATTTTATTTAATTTTTACATCTAATCATACCATGCTCGACTTCGCTCGGTTCAGATGTCCATACTCGTCACACTCGTCTGTGCTCACGTCAGACACAATGTGTCTCGCCGACCCTTCGCATATCACATCCTGCACAAAAAAGTGCCTTGCCAAGACAGGACACGAATTGGGATCAAATGCTCAGCTCTTTACCAGTACAGGAACAACGTACCCTTGGTAATTTGGAAATCAGTGAGTCTCCGGTTTAAGATTCAAACAACAGTACCCTTGGCGACCATGGCTTTCGCTTCTGAGGATCTCAATCGATGTCAGGCCTCGACAACTCTTCAGAATGGATTAACAATGTAGCGGATCAGAAAGTGACATTCTGACCTTTGAAAGCCATTCGTGTGATGTGACAGATACTAGAAAAATGAGCATCGGTTTGCGAATTTGAACAGATTTTATTGAAGCTCCACAGTGATTTTCACTGAAAAAAACCAGGAGTTCTACGATATATCTCGGTCGTCGGCGATCTTTACAATACCAATGAACAGAATGGTTCACCATATGGACCGTTGCATCAATTCACAATGTGTTCTCATAGATGGTGACTTCTGTTCCATCATCAGTTTTGTTTGTTTTGTAACTATTGGTCCGGGTAATTCCAGATTGGCGGCAGAAGGATACCGCGTGGGATTTCGCACACTGGTTTGTGGCGCACTCAGAGCCTTTAAAAGGTTGTGATTCTAGTTTTGGTCGTTATCACTATCATGCAAAATTGCCCCAACATTATTGCGTCTGGCTCTTGTCCAGACACACGCTGCATTTTCAATCACAACATACCAATTTGTGATCCTTGTGGCTATGTGGCCTATAATATCCAGGAATATCAAGCTCATCTGCAGAGTAAGAAGCATAAAAGGGTGCTCGCCGGCAATGTCCATCAGACCTGGTATTGTCGTATTTGCCAGTGTCCAGTCGATTCTGAATCATGGACGAACCACAAGAGCGCTAAACCACATCGCAACAAGGCCAAGTCCAAAGGGCTGGACGTTAATCTCGAACCCGACCCCGTAGTCCCTTCAAATACCCACACCTTCTGTACGATTTGTCAATTGTCGATCGTAACCTTTCTCTGGCACTCACATATCCACGGCCGGAGCCACTTGACCAAAGAACGATATGCATCATTCAAGAGTGTCCTGGACGAGGCCGAAAAAGAGAAGAATGGCGTGGCGATTGAAGGAGAAGTTGACTTAGGTATCTTGGAACCAGCAATAGCCTCCAAAGGAAAGACGACGACCCTCAAAATATCGTCGAATGTCCCTTCGGCGAAGATCACTCTAGTTTCAGTCAAGCTCAGCGCTGACCTAGGGATGCAGAAGAGAAAAAAGACTGTTTCACCGTCAGTGTTCCATGTCATTGTTTGATCCAATCGATGTAATGAGAGGGTTCTTCACAGATTCACCTTTGAAGTCAAGGGCAGTAATCGCAAAGTCTCCTTGCCACCTATCGTTGTCAACATTTCATTCACTCAACATTACATTGGACAGTATCAAGATAGACTTGAACTCCAGTTTTATGACGAGCATCTCAAGAAAAGTTTCATTATCGCCAGAACACTGCGTGCTATCGTGGGGGATCCAGTCGCCCATGAACAATTAAAAGCACGGACCCCCTACGTCCCTCGGGTCCGCACAAGGAGAGAGCCCGAGACCAAAGTAACCGAAGGCATTGCACCGCCCTCACTCAATTCTATCCCTTACGTTACATTACTTCCTCGTGCATTAATCCCTGCCCAACTTCTCACGACTCTCAATCTTTCCTCTCATCCCACTCAGGAAACTCTCAATTCTGTCAAACGTGGATATTTACCCAATGCTCTCGATTCTGGGACACACAGCAGGCATTTCAAGACCCTCCTCTGGATTGAGGAACATAAAATGGAGTATGTCCCGATATCTACTGCTCTGATATTTTTTAACATACTGATAGGGAAGACTTGGAGCGGTATGACATGCAGGGATCAACTTTGAACAAACACAATCGATACTACTAGTCAGGAATTTCTCTCGCGTGTCAGATCTAGATTCTCGATTCTTACATATTGTTACAGCCTGGCTGTTCCTGGGCTTGCAGAAAAACGACCGAGTGTTCTTTTTGGTGAGCTTACCTCGCTGTACCAAGTGACAATATGCTCTTACAATCTATAGGTGACAGGATATTGGTTAAGAAACAGGAAGATCTCCAAGGGCATTGGCACGCGGGCTACGTGCATGTCGTTCGTCGAGATGAAGTTGGATTAGTTTTTCATGGATCATTCCGAGGGTGGTCATCAACTCAGAAGTACAATGTTCGCTTTAAACTCAGCCGCATCCCGTTACAACGCCAGCACCAAGCTCTAGACACCGTCTTTACCGAGTCGCGTGTCTTATTTCCAGAAGAGTCTCATCTTCCAAAAACGCCAGTTCCCAAATTGCTCTCGACTACCGTTAACAAACTGATTCTTTCCAATGTCCCGCAATTGCAAGCTGTGACATCTATCTTGGCCGCACCCCCAGGCTCATTACCTTTTGTTGTTTTTGGGCCGTAGGTGATAATACCATATAAATGATCCAGAACTCACGTCCTATCGATAGTCCTGGAACTGGAAAGACAGTGACCATCGTCGAAGCCATCATACAATTGACTAAGAAAAATGATAATATCCGTATACTCGCATGTACACCCTCGAATTCTGCTGCCGACCTCATTGCTTCCCGGCTTATCGGTAGCTTCAGGACGGACGAACTGTTTCGCATGTATGCGCCATCAAAGGATATAAAAGAGGTGCCGGATGCCTTGAGGGCATACAGCTATTATTGTGAGGATGGAAGCTCGCGGCCTTGTTTCTCTATCCCTTCTATGGCTACTATGATGAATTATCGTGTCGTTGTGTCGACTCTCATTTCGGCTTCTATTCCTTCTGGAATAGGCATACCGCGGGGACACTTCAGCCATATTATCATTGATGAAGCTGGTCAAGCGACAGAACCTGAGGCCTTTGTTTCTATCAAGACATTGGCAGATCCAAAAACCAATATTGTTCTCTCTGGAGATCCAAAGCAACTGGGTCCTATTATTCGTTCTGGTATTGCTACCAAGCTTGGCTTGGAACTAAGCTACATTGAACGTATAATGGCTCGTCCTTCGTACGATCAGTCGGCAGGACATGGTAGAAGGCACGTTTTTCTACTCGTTTATCTTTTTGTTGCAAACTAATCTCTTATCATCACATGAAAAGTATCATCAAGCTCATTAAGAATTTCCGTTCTCACGAAGCTATCCTCCGTTTTCCAAACGAGAGGTTTTATGGAAATGGTCTACAACCTTGTGGTAATAGTCGCGTGATCAATAGTTATCTGAACTCACCTTATCTTGTTAACAAAAAATTCCCTGTCGTCTTCCATGCTGTCTCTGGGAAGGACGATCGGGAAGCCTCATCGCCTTCCTTCTTCAATGTCCATGAGGTGCTACAGGTCAAGGGCTATGTTCAGCAACTGAAAGCTGATCGAGTCTTCAGGACAAGTAGGTGTGATATTATAGAATTGTCTGGGAAATCTGATCTGGACTAACAGGTGACAATGATATCGGAATAATAACTCCCTATCATGCCCAATGCCTCAAAATACGAAATTCCCTCCGTAATGTTGCCGATGATGTGAAAATTGGATCAGTAGAAGAGTTCCAGGGCCAGGCAAGTTAGCTAATAAATAATGTGCTGGTTCCTGACGTTCAGTGGAATCGTAGGAGCGCTCTGTCATTATAATATCTACTGTCCGAAGCAGTCAAGATTTCGTAGCTTATGACATCAGGCATACACTTGGCTTTGTGGCTAATCCGCGCCGCTTCAACGGTCTGTTCTGGAAATCTTTCTGATATATCGGAATGTTCCTGACTATTTCACCAGTATCGGTGACACGCGCAAAGGCCCTCTTGATTGTCGTCGGAGATCCTGAAGTTCTGGGTCTCGATCCACTTTGGCGCTCTTTTCTCAATTATATTCATCAAAACAAGGGTTGGAGAGGACCCGATATTCCCTGGGACCCGTTGGAGCCTATCAATGAGGCAGGTGGATATGACATTGCCGCACAGAACACGGCAGCATTGGATATGAATGATCTTACTCGTCGTATGGAAAGTATGGCAATGAAGAGTGCAGAAGAGGGTCTAGATGCAGGAGTTGATAAACCGTGGCGTGAATTGGACTAGGTGATGCAATCGTTGATCTCCTTACTGTTTTGTATACATGCTTCAGTGAATTAAAGTTTCTTTGTAAGAAATGTGTATGCATTCGTGATCCTGGGTAAAGCTAACTAAATTAATCGGTCCTTGGAAATCTTCCTACTATCAAAATTTGTAGGTTCAACCTACAAGCTCAGTTTGATAATTCAAATATTTAAATTGAAGTGATGCGGCGCTAGCTTGAGCCACAGCAGCATTATGCATTAATACAGTCATGAGTTATTCAGTCCAAGATCCAATCATTACCTATTGGCTTCCTGCTTGAGAAATACCTCACCGTGAAAAAGTCGATTTCTAGTTTGACACTGAGCCCGCCCAACAATGATTTCGCTCTTTACTTACAATGCTAGTTTGTCGGGAGCGACTAGCTGTAACCCTTCCCTGGGCCAGGATTCTCGCTCAACAAGGTTTTCTTCTACGGTGTATGCAGCTCAATGATTCAAGAATTGTTTCTTTGTTTTTCGTTTCTCCTATATTCTAGAAAGTGCTATCCCCTCCAAAACCTAACTTTTTTTATGCAACTTGTAGCAGGGCTACGTGCACTGAAAGGTTTTGAGGTCTAGAATCATTTCCAATGACTGAGCCCACGTGAATCAATGAGCAACGATGAGCAAAAGTAAACTTCCAAGTGCTTGTTTGGAAGAATACGTAAATCGACCTTTTTCTTGAGACATTTATATCTTCATCAGTATTTGAATCCACACGGTTTATCAAATTGAAACCTGATTGCATGCCATCATGATGCGGGTTTCTCGTCAGTGCCTTCGTCGATCGTTTCCATTGCTATTCATCTGCTATTCATCATGTTATCCTGTAATCACCTTCAGGGACAGAGCTAGAAAGCCGTTCATTCTTCCACCAGAGGCCCGGTCGATTAGGTCCTTCCAAGGATCGTTCCCACCGGATTTCCATATGTCCACCCAAAGGACCTTGATCCTTTGCAAGTGCAGAATTCCATATCGCGGCACCTAAACCATTTGCGTTCGATGACGACAAAGTGGCGTCCTCCTCTGAAGGTAGGTGTAGGAGGAGTAACGGTACTGATGAGGACTGCGCATGAAGGATAGTAGCCTTTGTGAAAGCAGACTCTGAGATAAAAACACCGACAGAGGGGATATGGTGGGAAACTGTTAGCTGTACACTATCATCTGATATTTCGCTTCCGCCAACGCCATTAATCTGGTTTGAATTCGACGAATGGTAACGGTGTAGAACCCCTTCGAGCTCTCGAACATACTTTGGACCAATTTTCCTCTTCTCTGCCTTACATTGCGCAATTACTCGAATGCGTGTGCGTTGATCCTTTGTAAGTTTCGGTACCCACCACCAACCAAACATGTCTACCCCCCCATCTCCCCTTCCTCCAACGCGTTTCAGCGACATCGAGAATTGTTGTTCCAGTAGAGACAAAGCTCGAGTCTCAAACTTGGTACCACGATGCACATTGGAGGATACCGTATAATGACGTTCAATATGTCTGAAAGGCTGCCATGTAGAATGGAGAGATAAACGTAAAAGATGAGCAGACATGAGTTTTGGTATTATAAGTGAAACCGGCCTTTTTCACAAGCACGTGATATCAATGTGACATCAATGCAGTGGCTCAAGCTATTGATAAACTATTGATGCTATTGATCTGTCAATGGCAACGCTCGCTCCAGGCTAACATTCCAATCAGTTCTGGTCTAAGAAAAGAAAAAAGCCCCAGAACTATTCAACTCTGAGACACAGAGGCTATCAATACGACTAGAGCAATACGTAACCATCGTATTTTGTGCGGCACGAGAGGAGAGCGGATTTATAGGCTCGCCAATGAATGTTATGTTGGCTTCAGTGTTGGCAAGCCAATGAAGCATTTCTTCATGAGAGACCAAGTAGGAACTAGACTACGCAGAATTAATAACGTATCGAAGTAAATCACAACAAGATGTACCTCAGACTCATCAGCCCTGACACTGAAGAGGGTGACAAGAAGAACGATAAACTTGAGAGGGAGAAATGAATATCATCTTATTTATGAGTTTGAGTGTCTGAGTCTGGTTATTTGGAATCTTAAGGCTTTTCATATGTAATTTATGTAATTCGAAGAAATACGGAAATAGATGCGAAATAGATGCGGGATAGATACGAGAAGCTCGACTATGCTAAAGATCGATCAAAAAAAAGACTGCTAAAGATAGCGCACTGATTCAGGGCTCAATGAGGTGTATTGCATCGATGTCTTCGGCTAGAAGCTCTTTGGGAGTATGTGGTAAGAAAGCATCTGACACCAAGTTTTTACCTCTGATCAAGGATTGCTACGAGACAAAATAAGCGTGGTTATAGAAGAGAACCAAGGTCGACAAGGATGTGACTTCCCAAATGATGTGGGCCGGCCTCTCCCCCAGACCTAAAAGTTATGTATTATGATGTGACATCACATTTCACACGTGTACTGCATCCGCTGAATTCTTATGGGAAGTCATTCCACATTTACCGCTATGTTCAATGATTGAAACAAACCTTTTGCCGTCTTTCGCGCTGATTTCGCCTTCATATTCGCACTCATAATTGACTTCTACCATCAGTGTGTCTGCCTTACCATTTCTATCTCGAACAACATCCCTAGCTATATCCCACAGGTGAAAATCATGTTTGATAATTCATCATTCATTTATTTGTTGACTTCCCTCGCAACTCATGACCATACCACTTATGGTGTTGCTATCCAGACTTTCAATTGTGACCACAGTAGCTTGATGTGGTGCTCTACAACTCTATGCTCTTACTTTATCTTCATCAAATCCTGATCACCAGTGATAAGTGTCTAATTTAAAGGAAGTGAAATTCTTGGGAATTGTTCATCAAGTCCACTCAAGTGTCTCAATAATGAAAAGCAGCTTCAAGAGGTTAATTGGAGTATTCATAGTCATTACTTGAAGCCACAAAGCATTAGGGCAAAGAATTGAGGCCTATTGTTCCCTGAAGGAGCGTGAATATTCAGATATCTTGTTCAATATCATGTTGGGTAGTCATGCATTTAAGAAGATCTGGATCATGGAAAGAGCAAAGAGAAAAGTGGTTGACTTGCCGGTTGACACCAAGTACAAATTTATATGAGTATAATCAGAGTTTGCAAGGTGGCTAGTTGAGCAGTTTAGTAGTGCTTGGTGACGAGTATTCTTTATGGTGCCCAACTCATGATGGTTCCCTGACTGAGGGCAACACGAAGGCAGAAGGGTTGGATGAGAGAAATTGGATGAAGTGGGGTTTGGCTCGTTATACGGACTTTGGTGAATCTGGGGCAGTCCGTGAGGATGTGTATTCGAGTTTCTAAAGCTGCTTCATTGCAAGAACATGCAGTGGGTTCTTATTTGGGAAGAGCCTTGCTCTGCTGTACTCGCCTATCCCAGAATGATTCTCGTGGCTCTGGACCATAGGGTGACAGAGTGACCGAGTTGTACTTCCTTTTCATGTACGCTTGGAGGGCTGGACTTGGCTTATCAATGTGGGTGCTGAGAAAAATCTCTGGAGCTACCCTGGGTAAACTCCTTCGTCCATTCGGCTATTTTGTCCTTGCTATTGCTCTGGCTTATAGGGTCATATGACTCGTGTCCGTTCCTCAACTGAGTACTTTGCCTTGGTTGCTTCGTCGTGCAATTTGCCTTGTATGAACCATTTGGCATTTGTGGGGCAATCCCAAAAGTGAATGTTCCCTTCTGGGTTCGACGTGAAGTAAGATCTCAGGAGTTGACACCGCAATGGAGTATTCTTGTCTTGAGAGTATGGAGGTATCGAGTGCTCCCCTGGCCGTTGAAAGACAGTCTGCGAATATGCTGATGTTCTTGCATCCAGTAGACGTTGCCTTGCTTATGGCTAGGCGGATTGCAAAAAGCTCGGCATCTGTGAATGTGGCTCTTCCTGCCTGGGCTTAAAAAAGAAGCAGCTGTACGGGGTATTGACGGTTGATACGTGACATCGGCAATCGCTTATGCACTTTGTCCAGGAAGATGAAACATATCACTCTTACCACTAAATGCATGTGTACTGTTGAACCCTACAATTCCCTGGTAAACCCCCTGCACAGCATCACCAGATAGACAGAAATTCTTTGAACGTCCCGCGTCCAGCATCAATGATAGTAGGAGATATAAGCATGGTAGATCCAGCCAGGTATACCGTCACTGCTTTCGGCACATGATAAGGACATAAAACACGTCCATTGCTGCCAATGGATTCTTCGATAAACTTTCACTAGATTTTTTGGCAAGACTGAGGACGAGATCCACTTAATTACTGGGCCCCAAAGAATTGCGGTCACCAATGGAACGAAGAATAGTGTCTACATAGATCTACATCGCATCAGCAAGTTTGACAAGGAAGTCGACCTCAGCTTCAGAGCATCCCATCGACGAGAGTTGACGGTATCGTCTCTTCTTTGAGAATTTCGTGGTCATCCGGTGAGGAGAGAGGAAGGTCGAGGATGTACAACAAAGAGGAATCACTCATCAGAACCCGTCGTACGCTTGATGTGTGACTTTGGGGGGCTCAGGATGGATCAGCGAAATGATGTGGTGCGCGGTGCGCTCATGGATTGACATCGCGACAATCTCGGGGCGGTAGTGCCGTCTAGCTCGTCGAGACCATCTTAAATGATCATCCTTGAAAAGGAAGACTCTAGGAAGTGACTTGGCGCAGAGGTTTGACGAGGAGCTCCTCAAACTGTACTGACCGCGCAGCGTTGAGGATGGTAGAATCGTTCAAGATTTGACAGTCAAAGGTGTCAGTAATTGATAAGCATTTGGTAGCAAGCTGGTAGGCAATAAAAGTGAAGACACGATTCGTTTGTTGGGTCTGGAGAAGAAAATAAAAACAGTGTTTGCCCTCTTGCGCCAGTGCCTCAACACAACTTTGCGCAATAGCATTTTTGCCAACAAGAGGGCCTTGCACCTATATCGGCTATTATTGTATATAATTTGAGCGGCAGGTCTCCCAGTCCATGATCTTCGTCCGAAGCTCCTGGCGACTGTTGTAGTGGATGACCAGCGACTGACTGCATTGTAGAACGCATCTGGCACGGAGCCTATCAAGGCCTTATCAGAATAACAAACAAGGTCGCCCAAAGGCTCACCGGGTCTTTCGCGGGATGAATATTTGTTTACAATGAGTTACAATGAGTTATTGATTGCTATGTTGTGTGCACCTTGTAGTGAAGGGGGTACTGGTGCTGTCTCTCTTACAGCCTTGAGCGTCTGCATCCAGGCGCGAACAGTGATCCAGGAATGTTCTATTTGTATCTTCTCATTCGTCAAAAACCAAAACGACCGATTAAACCGATTCCACAAACAACGGTAATTTCATTTTCGTATTGTCTAGGAGCAATTCAATTCTAGTCACTTAAATAGTGAGAATGGTAAGTAGAAAAATTAATACATCGCGAGTCGTAATTAGTCACATGGCAAAGGTGCTTTGTAAGCAAAAAATCCAAAGGGCATAATGGAATCAGCAATTATGAATGTCAATTAGCAGGTCAATTTGCAGGAGAGGAGGATTCTTCAAGCTCCTCCTTTACTGCCTTCCAGCCCTCTTCTGTGAGATTTGCGTACCCAGCAGAATATCCCCTCTCAAAGTATCTAGGCATAAACCTGTTTGCCGTCATGAAATCTTTCGTGAACGAAAGAGATAGACCGATACTCACTCAATCCCTTTCCGTTTTCTCTCTGCTGCTTCGTCCCGTTGTCTTTGTTCAATCGCATGTTTCTCCTTCGTAGCCTCAGAATACTCTTTATTCACCAAGTTCTCCGTAACGTTCTTCCAAAGCCTTCTACTTTCATTCGGTAATTGTTTCTCTAACGGTCGTACTGTTTTGGGTATCACTTGTAATGTCGTCAAATCGATTAATGTCGCGTAGTTGGTATCAGAACGGGGGAGATCAGTTCGTGAAGCACCATGAGGTGGTATATAGGAGGTTGATAAGCAGTCGTGTGAAGGCAAAGGCAAAGAAGCAGAAGAAAGGATCGTGTTCGGGTATGAACCTACTCTTCGCCAACGAATGTGACCGCGCCATGAACCATCAAATACTGCGATGACTCGTTGGGTAGGGACGTGCTTCACTTTGGTCCATTCTTCGTATTCAGTCTCTTCCTCTTGGAATGAGTGGATTACTCCTTCTACTAGGAAGCGGGCTTTTCCAAGCCAGGGCTAGGAAAAACCGAGCGTTCATCTTGTAAAGCACCATGAAAACCCTAATCACCGCTCACCTCCTCTTTATACTCTATAATGGCCCTGAGCTGATGCCCAGGCTTCCCCCCAGTGCACGTAATTATGGTGGATCCCCCGACCGTGATGTAAAAGCACCCCCTCAGAAGGCCATTGACGGATGCTGCAGGGTGTGTGATATGGTAGCGTTCGCCCTCTCCGAAGCCGCCTGTTATGTTGAGAAATATCCCCTGGTTCAAATGACCTGAGAAAACTTTGACAGTCGTCCCAGAGACTTTGGCCGAAACCTGATCGATCCCAGACAACTCTATTTGACGCTGAGGGCAAGAGACGTAATATGCAGAGACGGGAGGATGGTGGGATACCTGTTCTGTAATAAAAATAATGCGCAAGCGCTCGTGGTTGGAATTGCTTAGGCTGAGGTTGGACATTTGAGCTGTCACGTTGGCCTCGACAGACTGAGGCGGAGACGTGGTGGGTGTTGGTGATTTGGCTTTCGAAAATGAACTGAGGTCACTTCGAGTGCTCTTGGAACTTCTCCCACTCTTGATGCTTGTAGTGTCAGAGATGTTTGGAGGGGCGTCGATGGTACGGTTAAGGGGGTTGATCTTTTGATCATCTGTATAGATTAAGACATCCCAGTGGGCACGGAAGTGCTCTCCAAGGACTGAGTTGTAAGGCTTGCAAACTTTTCCGTGCTGTAGGACAGGAGTTAATTGACCGGGATAGACATTCGCAGAACGACATACAACATGTCTGAGGTCTTTAGTGAAGCAAAACCTCAGGACGGCGAGCATACGTTCGAATGAGGATTCTGCGTCATTGATACTAGTAGAGAATGAGGACCAGGGCAAGAACACTACGGTGCTTTACACTCAACGCAACAAAATAATCTGGACGATCGAGGTAATGCCAGTATTCCAAATTAGGAATTGGCTCAAGAAGCGATGCTGGCAAGGACAGCCTCCTGCAAGGATCGTATTAGCCCCTATACCATGAATGCTGCACTGAGATATAACGCGCATGGAAGCAATGTCCTTGACGCCCAAACACTTTTTGACTAGCTGGACAATCATCTTGAGCTTGCTACCCTCACCAGTATCGCCAGAATCTGGCATAGAAACCAGTGGATCTTCATCAGCGGTGACATGGTTTTGATCATTATTGAACATGGACGCAGCAAAAGGATGATGGAGGTCGGGATCAAAGTCAAGGTGATGGCAGTGTTACTAGCGTTTCCTCCACGTGAACCTCTACCCTGACTTGAGCGCTATTGGCCCTCTCTTGGCCCTATGAGCAGATTCAGTGTTTTGAGACCTGCTGCCCGGGCTGTACAGGAACCATGCTGTGCAGAAATTTATTGTGATGACGTCATATATGCTATATCGTTGCGCTTGGGCCTACACGTAAAGTTCAGGAAGTGAAGGATTTGACAGATCATGTCACATCTCTGAGAGTCACCCTGCTTCCTTCTGAGATTTTCCAAGACCTCCGAGTCGACTTTCCAGAAGCGAAGAACTTAGAGAGGGACGAAATATTAACAAGATGGTTTTCAAATGTCGATAGACGAGAAACGCCGTGAAGGTCTTGCTAAATGAACTCCGAGTCATCCAACATCTTTCGTGATGCTCTCCAAAATAAATCTGTCATACACGATCCTTGGACCTCTGGCGTTGTCGATCCTTCAAGATGACACTTCAACGTAAGCGTACCTTGGATGTTCATACTGTCTCACATCATGATCGCGTACCACGACAGCTCAATAAACTGGGTTCTATTGTAAGAATTACTTCGGTCACTGAAGTATACATCGTACTACGTAATTGAGGTAACAAATAGCATCCGTAAAATGTCTAGAATATATATATTTAGGTATTGCACTAAGATAAACTGAGACACGTCAAGAGTCAAGAGTTTGCCCTTCCGATTATTACTGAGACTCAAGCCCAAGATGTGAGTCATGCATACCCCTCCTGCCTTTGGCTTTAATCATCGGGATAGTCTTGACGAAAGTGATCGCAAGGCAGGAAAGTTAGATGTTGGCAAATTTTCCTGGCCCTTCAGTCCTGCTAGCCGTAGCAATTTAACTTTCCAGTTGATATCTGGTCTTTTTCCATCCGATTCCTTCCACTATGGTACAACGTTCTCAGCCAATTCTTGTTTCATTTATGTCTATTTCAAGGGGAGGGATCATCCTTCAAAACTCATCAAGATGCCCCTCGCAACGAGGACGTGTTCGGATTTCTCGTCTGTCTCCGTGCACACGAAGGTGGAAGTTTCCTCAGACATTGTAATTTACCTCCTCTATCGTGAGAATGAACACAGATGGCTGTCCCTTCTGTACATCTTTGACGGGAAAATATATAGATACATTATAGCAACCCCAATAGACTTTTCAACAAATCCTTATTAGTTTTCGATCCGAGCGTCGGAAGCCCGTCGGACCTCTCTGTAGCCAGAAAGGATGGACTTCACTGTGGAAGGACTCTATATCGAATGGCACGCAGTCTCTGCGTATGGATATTGAGTGGGTGACTAAGCCTCCTCGGGAAGAGAACTTGGATCGCCTGGTTGTAATGATTTATGGAAATGAGACCATTCCTGGTTACTTGTATCATTTTCTGTGTGTTGTTGCAAAGCTTCCCCGGAGGAGTCAGCATATGATTAATTCAATGAGGACATTTCAGATCTGGACCTAGATCTTATCAAGGCCTTTGAATCATTCTGCTCTTTTAAGCATTCAATGTCGTCAGCTGACTGGTAGGTTGGGCAGTGGAAGCCACCCAGTTTAATTATCGTTTAATTATCTTGACATATCTATCTGTCACAACCCTGTAACACCAAGCCAATCACCGGAGCCAGTCAC
>Ga0153987_1000050_pt1 | contig 38611 bp, 49 predicted proteins | sample TSNC071MetaG_FD_102279 | JGI IMG/M metagenome (GOLD analysis project Ga0153987, IMG submission 102279) | Attine ant fungus gardens microbial communities from North Carolina, USA - TSNC071 MetaG | ecosystem: Host-associated > Fungi > Mycelium > Unclassified | place: USA: North Carolina, William B...
CCCCGACATTGTTGAGCTTCGTGCGTTGAGATTGATGACTGTGAACCCTCGCCACCCTCTCTTGAGCCATATTTTAACTTGATGGAGATCCAAGCAACGTGGGAAGTGTTTAGATCATTCAATGAGCAATACATATCAACAACCATGTGACAATCCAATACTTTTATGTTCATTTGTCAATGACGTCAATCAGGCTTTTTCGAATGCCTCAGTGTCTTTGGGCTGGCCTCCTAATGACCTCTGATTCATCTCAACTTAGCACATCAATACCAGGAGACAATCTGTTCGAACATCTGTAGGCCCAACGGCATCTGGTTGTAATCAATAAGATTCTATGTCTGCTCATAATTCACCCAAGTCCACGAGGATAAGTCAACCCTCAAGCTCCCAACGAAACTCTTCCAGAAATGCCGAACCCCATCTCACATCGGGAGACTCCGGACTGATGCGACATGGGACTCTCTTGACCTCCAACGCAACTCCTGCACGAGCTGCTGCCGAGCTCAAGTCGATTTTAGGGAATCATAATTCACGATTGAAGTCTAAAGCCACTCTTATTCGATTGGACTCTGGATCTGCAACATTTAATCGACATGTGCTTCTTGAGCAGGCGAAATCTCGCGCTCGAGTTGAAGTTGATATCCTTCCTCTAACAAATATCTGTGTTCAGGGAGGGTATCTTCGTGGTCATGTCAAGATCTTAGTCCGAAATGCAACTTATAAAGAAGGTTCTGTCTTCATTGCCGGAGGTAAAATACGTGTAGTAGGATTTGAGAGCATCGGGGATAAGTCACACTCGATTTTCTATCAATGTTCTGCTCTATTGGCTTCCGTTACGCCAAATTTAGAACAGCTATATGCGTCGGAGCCTGACGTAGAAGGGTTCATGTTGGCAAGTGAAGGAGAACATGAGTTTCCATTTGCTCTTTACCTCTCAATGTCAAACGACCACGGACGAGCTAAAGGTTTCCTCAAAAATCATCCTGGTATTGCACTCAATTATATTGCTATAGTGTGAGTGTCTGTAACCCGTCTCCTATCCTTACGTCTGTTTTGACCAAGTTAGTTCACTCAAAATCAAGGACGAGCTCGGTCGCCGCTCAATTGCTCATTTCTATCGATCTATTGAGGTTTGGCCACGGCTGGACCCAACTGTTATCATTTCCGCAGCCCTTCGTCCTCTGCAAGCAACAGTATCAACAAACATCCCCAAGGAACCTGATGCTGGAAGGATCAAGCTAATGGCTTCACTTCATCGACTCCATTGGATTGCAGGTCAATCTTGTCAAGTCAAAGTCGTTGTCCACAACGATACAACCAGACTACTCAAACGATTGACAATCAGCCTTCATCGTACCGTTACTATGTTCCCTAAAGCTTCCAGCGCTGATTCTGACTTGAATCTCGGCATGCGTCAACCCGAGGTAGCCGCCAAGCAGGTTGCCGAGTGTGTGTTAGAAGCTGGTCAATCCAGATCCAGAGGTCATGCGAGTGCCAAAGGGTGGTGGTTGGGAGTCTCACCACGGAGAAATTCAGAATTAGAGCACTCGTTGCTGATTCCAGTAAGCGCTCTATTCCGAAAGAATTTGCTCGGCTAACGGGTCAATAGGTAGATGCTTTGACAGTCACTGATGGGAGAATTTTCGAGGTGGAATATTCTCTTCGAGTTGCAATAGACTCAGGTACCCGCTTCTCTTCCGACATACAGGTTACGCTGCCCATTAGGATTGTTGGTTTCCACTCGATAGACCCTCCTCTTTCTCAACCGATCAACGTACAATCTGTGGCTTCCCGGCCTCCATTTGCAAGATACAACTCTCAAAACGATACTCTCAATAGGCCCTATTCTCTCAGTCATCTCAGAAAGGGTGAGGAAATTGCAAATCAGATTTCAACTGAACAAAAGACAAAAATGGAAGATGACAACATTTTCCTGCATGACTCACATGATACTCCTCACGGACAGGATACTCAAGAGCTATTTTCAGATTGTAGCGGTGAAATGAGTACCTTGGAACTTGGAAATCTCTCTTTAGCAGATGATACTGATGACGTCGTTCAGCATGCTATTGCTACAGCCAGAATGAATTCTACGTATGGCCATTTCTCGGATCTTTACTATCTTCAAGACAAAATTGAAACAGATGGGGCTTCTTGTGACGACAGGTGGGAACACTCCATCGACGATCTGGTCTCTGGGTCTCCTGTAGAGGCTGCGGAAACTTCTATGCAAGAAATTAAACCAGAAAGCTATCCAGATATGAGCGTCTACGACGTCGAGGTGACCCGGGCGTTGGAAGTACACAGGCGTTCGTCTTTTGCTGCCCGTGTCGAAGAAAAGACACGGATGGCTACTACCGCATTTGTAAATGGATATTCTAACCTCCACATCCATCAGGAACGAGGAGATGTCCTGGAAAATGGCAAAGAAAACGATAGAAATCTTACTCTGAAAATCTCTCCTATCCTCGGCGGGGAAATCGGTCAGAGCTCTAGGGACCTCCCGCTTGCACTGAATACCCAGTTTGATGGTTTCAAAGGAACACCGGTAAACCCTCTGAACGATGAAAATAGCTGCAATGCCCCGACGCAAAGTGATCATTTACGTTCTCCCGCCACCATGATAGCCAGCTACAAGAGACATAGGAAAGCTCCTACAATCGATTCGTCAGCATCGGCAACCTTATCTCAGATGAACATTTGCCCGCCGCTTGTTCCTCTAGCTTACCAAGGACAGTCCAAGTCAATGACAAAGATGTCTGCACCGATTTGCAGCCACTGTGCGATGCATATGTCAGACAGCCTCACTCCAAGAGGTACTTCATCGAACAAGAATTCATGCCGACAGGATGCTCCCATATTTGAAACCAAAAATAGTGACGACGGGATCTGGCCCTGTATTGATTATCCCGCCATTGGTATAGCAAAGCTAGCTACAGTGAGCACTACAGCATTGGTATCACCGACAAGTACTACTTCAACAACCTCTGCAACTTCTGCCGCAAGCGTCTCCGTCAAAGATAAAGTCAGACGATTGGAAGAGCGAGTCAAGACATCCACATCTCTTTTGACATGAGAAAAATGAAATATGACTATGGTTATGTTATAGATAGTAATGCGCTAGAAGCCGTTTCGGAACCTCTTGTCTCTTCAGCAAATAGCATCATTCGGTATCCTTGCACAGCTGGACACAAAAAGTCAATCGAAGCATGTCTAGACTATTGATCGAACTCACATAGATCCTCTCTTCCCTTTACAACATTAGTATCCATCTGGACCTATGTTTTTTTCAATCATCAGTACTTGCTGCGTTCCAAAGCTGCGGCCCTTACACTACAGATGTACATGGGTAATGTATTTCCCGAGTCAATTCAAATGAGATGTGACCAGAAGAATCAGGGATAATACCTTGGTGTTTGGACCACCTGAAATTGTATCATGAGATATATGATGGTATCAGATGCTTTTCAAGGCTTACATGTGGCAATTGGCTTAGAAGCACCGTTCACTTGAGACTTGGAATGAGGCCGGCTGATCGGGTGTACCAAAGTTGCAGTCACAATGATTGCGAGAACAAGAACTCGGAGAAAAATAAACAGTAATAATTGGAATCCGAACCGCATTTCTGACAGTAAGAATTACGTCCAAGATGAAAGCAAGATCTTACCAAAGTGTCAGGTTAGGGAATAAGGAGGCTGACTTGGAGAAAAGCGATTCCCTAATGTGCAGCGGGCATGGCTAACTATATGTTATGGACAATCATGACATCCAAATACTGGATTTCAACACCAACACCTACTGAAGAAGCTGGTCTTAAAATTATCGTATTGACCTCGCGGGGCAAACGTCAAGTTAAAGACCACATAATAAACATATACTTAGGTATTTGTTAGCTACAGGATTACTTATGGGCCAAACGTCAAACCCTGGTTGGAAAGCATTCAGAAAGTATTCAAAGGGCTAAGGCATATGGTTGTTCACAGAAAAGAAGTTTAAAGGCCACCAAGAAGAGCCAATGCTGTCCTCAGTTCCTTCTTCGCCTGTTCTACATCCTCGTAGTCCAAGGAGCTGATAGCAAATCTACAGTGTTTCTGGGCTTTTGCGATGAATTCAGGAGCCAGCTCCATAGATGAAGGAGGGGCTGATGCTGTTACAGATGGTGCCGAGTATTTAGGTGGAAGGCAATTGCTTGCGGTTTGATCAGGGTATACATGGAGGGGATTCATATGTGAACATGAAGCCGGAGAGGATGTACCTGTTTGAGGTATCAAGGGTGGCGGTGATAATCGAGGGGAAGGTGCACAGATGCCCGATGGATCTTGATATACCTCTGCTTGGCTCGGAACTTTGGACGAGTATTCCAGGAAAGGATTCAAGCTACTTGCAGTGGTGGACTGAGTCTGATCCTTGCGTTCCAGGCTCCCTGGTTGTTCTGATGCCTCTATAGCGTTTGTTTGAGGAAGGGATGATGGAGAGACCATTTCTTCTACGTCATCGGAGACCCAAGCCTTCTTCTGCCGCAGGGATGATATACTTGTTGAGTTTGTGCTACCCACGTCGCCTTCGCTGCGATGTGAATTTGCACTCCTTGTAGGAGATTCATCGCGAATATCATAAACAGCTTGTGTTGCAGGCTGATGCATTAACTTGGTTGAATCTGATGATGCCCCTGGCTGTTCAAAGGACACTAGATCTTCTATCTGACCCGCAGGACCTGGTGTAGGTTTGCGCCCCTCGCGGAATGCCTTGGAAATGTCTGCGGCCTTCCATTTAGCGTAACGAATCTTGTCTTCATTCTGTATAATTAGAGGGTACGAAAAAGGCAGTTGATGTCGACTCACAGACTCAGACACGTCGGATTTCGGGAAAACCTTGAGGATTTGCAAAAAATTGGATGCTGCATGAAATTTCTTTGCAGTTGTTCTATAGAAGATGTAAATACCACGAATGACCAGGGGGGAAAGTGGCATACAGACCTCGTAGCAGCACCTCTACGATCTTCATTATCGGCGCTCTGAAAGACTTTTAACGCGAAATTCTCGACAAAGGCCGCGCTCACAGCCTCTATCTCGATCGCGTCCACAGGGCCGATTTCTATCTTCATCCGCTCGAGCGCACCGAGAAGGGCAAAAAGAACGTCGCGTGAAGCATTATTACGAGCCTTCGAGTCAACGCCAACTTGGGCTGCATAATATGCGCCTGAAGTTTGAGTTAATACTTGCCGGCATGATCGATGAAATACGGATTTACACCAGTATGCGATTATAGGTTCTTGCTTCTTGAGTTCCTCCGCACGTTGAAGGAAAGGGATGATGGCTTTGAGTTCTGTGGAAATTGGAGGGAGACCAAGGAGGTTGGGCGATGACATTCTGGAGTGAACAGATGATTTATGAATCAATCAAAGCAAAAAGTCGAGACCAGCATGGTTGCACACCGATCACTTGACGTCACCGGTTGTTCTACCGTCCCAATAATAAGTTCATTCTGTAGACATTCTAGAATACCTAAGTACCCAGGGCTACCTACTGCAGATGCAGAAGGGCTGCTCAACCCTAAGGAGGTTACATCATATGACAAAGCAAATACGTCAGTCAATATAGAGAGTGTGACAGTTCACTTCAACAATACTGAGGTAGGATTCTTTTACTCTGGAACCGTAGTGACTGCTACTTATATCCTGCCACTTATTAGAAAATGTACAGACCTGGGCTCTCCAGCAGAGTCAACTGATTGAGATCAACTAAAAGAGAAGTATAACTTACAATAAACACAGCTCTGCTGCAATGAAGTAGAGACAGGAATGAGTCAGGAGTGTAAATGAACCTGAGATCCGGCCAATCTGGAGGCAAGTTAAAACTCAGACTAGGAATAATGCTCGAATTCTTAATATTGAGATAATTCTGATTGTTTTTACGACAGTAAGCGCGGTATCAGAGGCTTCAAGTAATTCTACCAATCACCCAGTCAGATCCACACTGTTGCGACGTGGGTCAAGTACCCCACTCGAGACATTCAATAAATTCTAGGCCACAATGGGTCTGTTACCGCCGCTCGAACATTGACACAATCCCGAATGTACTTTGGCGTGGCTGGAACAGTTTGCGAATGCCCAGTATTGGTATTCGAAATATATTCGGTGATCTTAGTAGTTCTGTTGATGAAATCATTCAAATAAGCAGTGGTATAGCTTGATAGACCTCCGCAATCATTGATGTTCAAGACCATATTCCGAGGCGAAAAATGTAGTAAGAAAAATAGTATGGAGTCAACCGACATAAGTGACAAGAGCAACTGCCTTATCAATACCTGCTTAACTCAACTGAATCGGTATGCGCAAAGTAATTTTCGATTTGGTTAGAGTCTGGAGGTGACAGAGGCATGAAAGCGATTGATTCGGTAAGTTGCATCGCCTAGTCAGATCTAAGATTAAATCCACGAAGCGAATAGAGGTACTTCATAAATATGCCTGTCTTGACCACCAGTGCTCCTTTTCCCTCACCTCGCCTCTATTTTAAACCTCTCAGCCTAGTTCCGACTAACACCGGGGTATCCCCAGAAGGCATCTTCAATCATACAGGTCGTCCGACATACACACTCCTGTCGCAATCATGTACTCCCAGACTGGACTCTGCGGAATATTGCTCGCTGTCTGTGTTCTAAGATTATTGTTCCGAAATCAACGGAAGACTAAGCTTCCCCTGCCCCCCGGGCCCACAAGACTCCCAATCATTGGTAATGCGCTCGACATTCCACTGGTCAGCATGACTCAAACTTACCTTGGGTGGACTAAGAAATTCGGTATGCAGTATATGCAGTATAAATGGACCCTAGTACCTTATAGTCTGAAATTAACGTGTTCTTCAGGGTCAGACATTATATACCTGGAAGCACTCGGCAAAAAGATGATCATCCTGAACAGCTATGATGTCGCTACCGAGCTACTTGATAGAAGGAGCCATATTTATTCCAGCAGGGGAGTCTCTATCCTGCTGACTTTTGTCGCGAATATTTACCCAAGAATAAATAGACCACACTTGACGTTTTTGGGGGAGCTGTATGCCTTCCAATTCTCATCATGTTGCACGCCATGCTCACAATACTCCAGAATGGATCTAAGGTGGCTTTTTGCGATGATGCCCTACGGTGAGGAATGGAAGGAACGCCGACGAAGATTTGTTCACCACTTTCCAATGTCAAACACCAATATCCACCAGCCCAAAGAGATTCAACTCATTCGCATGCGTCTTCTGCCTCAACTTGTAAAGTCGCCAGAACGATTTATGGAACATATCAGACAGTTAGATCTTATAAACTCAAGTTATAGTCCGTTCATGCTGACATCCCTATAGTATGATTAGTGGGACACTACTTTCACTTGCATATGGAATCCCCACCAAACCTGAAAATGACCCTATGGTTCATCTTGCGGAGAAGGCAATGGCAGCAAGTGCCGCCGGTGCTATTCCAGGCAGGTTTCTCGTTGATGTTTTCCCATTGGTCAAGTATGTCCCGGAATGGTTACCCGGTGCCAACTTTCAGCGCATAGCAAGGGAATGGAAGGAATTGTGGCGGAGATTTGCAAACCGAGCGTTCGAAGTGGCAGAGGCAAACATTGTGAGTTTGATCCGGAGATCTCCGTAAGCTCTTATTTTTAATTAATTTTTAACTCGAGTGACAGTTGAGTGGCGGTGCGGAGTACTCCTTTGTGTCATGTTCTTTAGACGCTGTGGAGGAGAATCAGGACATCGAGAGACAGAAGGTGATCATAAAGCAGACAGCGGTCACATTCCTTGCGGGTAAGTTGAATCCAGATCCGATTTGGGCGTCCCTTTCAATTTGAGCTATAGCCGGCGCTGATACGACTGGTGCTTCGATCGTCATATTCATTCTGGCTATGATCCTGAATCCCGACATCCAAACGAAAGCTCAGGCTGAGATTGATCAAGTACTCGGAAACGGGAGATTGCCTGATTTTAGTGACTTGGATTCTTTGCCATACGTTACCGCCATAATGAAAGAGGTTTTGCGGTATGTCTGTCATATCCATTTCCTATTTACTCTACCTTCCCATTTTTCTCTATGATGACGTACGTATCTGTGACAGATGGCAACCTCCCAATCCTCAGGGTAAGATTTTGCTCTGATCGGCTGGCCAACCCTGAAACATGATTCACGTGGAATAGCTGTCCCACATCTGAACACAGAAGACGATTTTTATTTGGGATACCAAATTCCCAAAAATTCTATTGTCATTCCCAATCTCTGGTAAATTGATGCCTTCATACAAGTAAATTAGGTGTTCGAACTGGTTGATTTGATCAGGGCTATGTCCCGAGATGAAATTCGTTATCCAGAACCCGAAACATTCAACCCTGAGCGATATCTCACTGCCGACGGTGAACTCAACCCGAACGCAAATGACCCGTACGAATTCGTATTCGGTTTCGGTCGAAGGTCCAGCCCCCTTCCCGGTGATCAAGTATAATTAACTCTAATTATCAAATTTCAACTCCAGAAAATGTGTTGGTAGCCATATCGCAACGTCCTTACTGTGGATAGCAATGGCATCCATCCTCGCTACTCTCAAGATTGACAAGTGCAAAGACGAATTCGGAAATGTTATCGAGCCAGTCATAGATTTCAAATCCGCCAATATTGTCGCGTACGTTTTCCCTCTTTGGCTGTCTATAACGTACTTGACTTGCAAATTAGGCTTCCAACTCCATTCAAATGTTCAATACAACCTCGTTCTTCAGAAAGCGAAAAGTTGATTTTTGCTGCTGCAGAACAAAGTTATTGATCTCATTATCAGGATTTGCTTCTGTCTCTGGTTGACAACCATAGTCTTCATCAAACCCGACCGTTCTCTCACTAGATCTCTTACGAGAGCACGGCAGTACCAAGCAAGATGGAAGCCGACATGTGGCCGAAAACATGCACAGATTTACCCAGAATAAGAACCAAGAGAGGGCACACGGAAGGAGGAGAGCTTGAGGGAAAATTTATCGATAAGCATCTATTTAGATTTTAGTCACGGACAAAACATTTGCAGGTAGAGAATACATTAACATTTTACCGCTTCCTGGTCATTCTTTTTGCTGGCTAATATTGTGGGAAGGCTAAGCGAGCTCGAGGGGGAAGTTTTCACTTTGCAGTGAGAGAGGAAGATAGATGTCTATTATTTTGTTTTACCTCAAGCATATACTAGCAGACCTGACACTAGTGAATCAATGGAATGATGAAATGCCTGACCCACAAAGCCGTTCCAACTAAATATTCAATAATCAAAGGAAATAGAAGAAATGACCAAGGAGGTGACAAAGTGCACTCTCATTGCCAGCTCCCCACCTTGCCTTGACAGTACAATATTGAGCAAAAAATTCAATTTCAGTGAGGTAGGTCATCAATCCTTAGGAATTTTCAGGATTCCAGCAAAAAGACATTGCAGAAGGCTTTGTGAACATTATGATCTGAGGTGAATTGGTTGATACCCAATGATCCTGTATGACATTGACGCGAGTCGAGCGTCAAGATCAGAGATCCTGGGCACTTGCTAGCTAACAAGCATTTCACTATGACAAGGATAGGGTATTACTACATGAGTCGGGAAGCCAGGCTCAATCGAATTGATGATCCATTTGAAGACAATTGCTTCAGATTGGATGAGCATCTGACAAAGGATTTGGTGGTGATTCTGGACTACCATTGTGTGCAATGGGCTAAAGATGATAAGAGGTGGGTGAATGCATTGCAACGCTGAAAGATTGCGCACTTGATTAAGCATGGTTTACGGGAGAAGTTGTGCCACTGGGAGGAATTACAACAGGCTCACGGTGTGAGTCACTAGTGTTTGCGCTATTAAGAGAACTATTTCTTGAAGGATTTGAAAGATCCATGTTGGGAGGTTGAAGCGAATGGAATTCTGTGAGTGCCTGGGAAAGGTCATCAAGCTGTAGACATTAAGCCTTGGTTGATGGTTGCAAGGTGGAACAGCCAACCTTGTCCATCATGGCATCGATCGCTTGCTTTCTGCCTTGAAATTGGGTCGCTAGCTTTCTGAATTCTCTTTCCCGAGCCCTTAGTTTCTCTGCCTCCTCGTCCACTGCACCCACTGCCTCTTCATCTTCTATATCGCCACCGGTGACTGAGCTTGCGCTTGCCGTTCTCGGACGAGGAAAACCAGTGGCCCGCGATGAACCTCCATGGGAACCTTTTCCCTTACCGTCAGGTTGTTTTCCAAGGGCTACGCCTTCCAGGTCCACATGCATTCGAGCGATCTGGTGCTGGAGATCGAGAACTCGCGACAGATGCGACCACATTTCATCATGAGAAGTTGCATTATTTGCAGGCATGCCTTCCCCTCCACGTTCGGCTGGCTCTGTAGGTACAATGATACCAAGAGGTGAACCGTCAAAAGGGTCGTAGAGTCTAGTAGGAGCGAGGGAGGGATTGCTTGCCAAAGAAGCAGCTGGGCTAGCCAGAAAATTCACAGGTTCATTTAGAGAGCGTGACTTGTAATTGGTATTAGAAGCATCAAGGAGTGACAGGGATGTGGCATCCAACCCGCTCTCTGATCGGTCCTGAACGTTGTACACTTGTTTGAGTATCCGGCCATGAGGCGTACTACTCAAAGCGGTAAAGTGCCCTTGCTTCAAATTCCGCTTTGCTGGAGAGGTCCGGTCAAAGGACGTGTGGCCATCCACAGAACTTGCATATGGCCTGAGCGTAGAACTGTAGCCGTCAATGGAACCCAGCGCCCCAGTCAGCCGTTGTGATGAGCTATCCATGGAATGTTTTGTAGGATTCTGATCAAAAGGACGGAAATGTCATAACACGTGACATACCGATATAGAAAAAATGGATCTGTTATGCCCGTACGTCGATGTTCTTCCGACGATCGCAAATTCACCACCTGGTGACCGAGGAATGCGCAGTATAAGCGCAGTAGCGCAGTTTTGACTCGTTTTGACTCTATTATACTTCGTCGTTGCCCTATAAAAGCCCTACTTTTTGCTGTCATCTCATCTCATCTCACTACCTATGTCGATCATCTTCAAGCTCAAATACAGAGACATCACTCGTCGCACTCTTCTTGCGGAACTGCCTGGATGGGATGTTCTTGCCGAAAGGTTATCATCTACTTTCCTTGTTCCTGTAGCCAATGTTGGCGTGTCGTATGTCGATGGCGAAGGCGAGGAAATAACTCTGAACTCCCAAGAAGAACTCGATGACTTCTATACAACTACTTATAAACACGGCGAGAGCATCAGGTTCACTGTCAAGGATCTTTCTACTTCCCATTCTATCTCGAGAGATTCTCATGAATCTACCTTTCATTACCCTCCGCCATTTCCTCCTGCTCACTATACTCAACCAGAATTGACCCTCTCTTACGGGATGCCGCCTCCATTCTCTCCTTTGCACCATCAACAGGTAACTCAACCTCCTACGCACTCTCACCCTCAGAGTGGCGAGAGAATGGGTCATGGGCTTCATGGTAACCATGAACATCACCAACACCGTCGGCACCTACATAACAGGCCAAGTCGTTGGCATCATCAACCTCCACCTTCAATTCCCTCTTTGAGTGTAACTCTTTGGGGTCCACATGGTTCTGCTCATCGACCTTCACCAGACCATCTCTCTGGTCATTCCCATCCGGGACCTAGTTTGAGTGCGCTCTCCCATGAAACTTCTAATCCAGCTCTTGAATCTCCAAATGCCCCTGATTTTCTTGTCTGACATGTATCATTGCTCCTTCAACATGGGGTCCGTGGTGATGTACAGAAAATGCCTAAGTAAATAGAAGCCAAGGTCATCCAGTCTGATCATCTTCACTTAAACCAATTCTTGTATCGATTCATTGGTGTTAGCAATATAAGTCTTGAGGAGAGTAACTTTGGCTATCATCCCAAGACGGACGACTGTTTGCTTCAGAATATTTTGACTGAGATTCTATCCAATAGAACACCACAACAATATAAGCTACCCTTCTGATGCCTTTGTGGGGTTTCCTGATCATAAACAGCGACCTTCAGGAATTGTTTCAGTTTTGGTTGAGAATTTGCTCCTCATTTACTTACCCGGAACTGCCTTCCCAGCAGAATTAACCCTGGAGGTAAGAGAGTTTTCACTACACAGCAATCCTCGAACAAACGCTTCTGCAACGACAAGTGCCCCAGCAGGACTCGTATGAAGATGATCATTAGGATAAAACGTGGTTGTCTGCGTTTCACCAAGAGCATCGTAAGCTGCTGCTGTATAAGCGTAATGATCAACATAGGTGATATTCCTTCTAATTCCGATGCTTTGTGCGTAAGTTACGAATCGATTCGGACCCGCAATCTGACCATTATCCCAAATGTTGTCGGGCGTCTGAGATGAAATGATTGGAATGGCACCTTTGCTCAACGCTGCGGCAACTGCATTTTCGATGTAGAAGGCAAAGCTGTGGATTGTAATGGTCTGACCACTATCGAGAATTCAATGAGTCTATGTAACACTGTTCAGTGAGAGATGTCCTAACGTTGCGGTCGTGACAGTGCTGGTGATGTCATAACCATCTCCTACTGCATCTTGCTTTCCGTTGTCCACAGCCCCTGCACTTGCATCGTTATGGCCAAACTCGATGATGACATAGTCGCCCGCTTGGGTGCTGCTGATGAGGGAATTGAAGAGTCCTTGGTCGCTGAACGATCTAGCACTTTCCCCACCAACCGCATCATTGACAACGGGGATAGTTAGAAACTGTGACAGAAAAACGCCCCAACCTAGTCAGTGATATTTTAACAATGCATTAGGTCATCTCTCTATAGGCGGGGGACAAACCTTGGGTACCACTGCCTCCTCCACCTACAGCCATGGTAGAATCACCCGCAAGCCTTACGGTCTGCGATGCAACGTGGAGGACAAAGAAAGATAGCCCAAGTAACTGGAGCATGTACATATTCCCCAGATGATTGAATATGACAGCTGCTTCCAAGGTTTTAAAGGTCGAAGAGCGGATTAAAACGGGACACTTCAGCCGTCAGAAGAGCAGTATTTATTGAGAACATCTGCATGTGAACTACATGCTACTCTTGAGATTCCTTAGGGGGGCCACCATTGATGTACAACTCGGAGTTGGATCAGACTGCGCGAAAGAAAGATGTACCCGATCTCATGACCTAGTCCAAGTCTCCAAGAAGTCCAACGATCCGGGACGTAGCTTATCGGGCCGCACCTTGACCACTATGCGAAGAGAACCGTTTGATACCGGAAAAATAAGCGGAGCAAATCCCTGAGAAAAAGTGAGTTGCTGTGAGTACTGATTTGCAAAAGTCCTACTTCATTCTTCTTCAGCATTCAGATCATCTTCAACCTCCTCCTCCTCATCTTCTTCCTCCTCCTCCTCCTCATCATCATCTTCTTCTTCTTCTTCGTCCTCATCTTCTTCTTCTTCTTCGTCCTCCTCATCTTCGTCCTCATCCTCGTCTATTGTTTGATCAGCTTGAGCTCGTGATTGATGTTGAGGCTGAGGGTTATGTCCTGGAGTACCACTGGCCATTTTCCTTGCCTGTATCGCTCGGAGTGCTTCTTCCCTTTCTTCATCGACGGGTAGAAGTTCGTCCAAAGCCAAATCTCGCCATCTCAAAGTACCGTTTATGCCTCCGCCAGCGTAACCCATGTCTTCAAATAGAGCGCGTGACGTAGGATCATAAGGAGGCCGAGGCCGTGCAGCAGGATGCTTGATATTGGTAGGATTGCCGTAAGGATAAGATGGGTGCACTTGAGAAGGTAGAACTAAATTTTGTAAGCAAGCATGACCCAATAGAAATTCTCAGTAGACTCACCATCTGAATCATCTGGGTTGGGAGGTACTAAGTGTGGTGGAATATCAAGCTCTTCTGTCGCCTCAGCGCCACGTCTCATATGGGGTACTCTGTTTCCTACATACCATCGTCTGAAAGATCTCCCTTGATATACTCAGATGAATCTATTGTGTCAAGTAGCAAGAGATCATTTCGAGTCATATGGAGATAACAGAATGTGAGATCCTAAAACGACAAGTCATGAATGCTCACAGATGTGCTGACAGTTCCTTACGGTCATCGTGGACAGGACAGGTACATTGACATCAGGAGTAAATATATACAAGCACTACTACAGACATTGATCTATAATTATAAGCACAAGCTACAAATCATGTGACGGATTGCTCACTTGGTACATTTTGACCAGCAGAGTTGACTCTGGATTTCAGCGCATTGTTTCCGCACAACAGGCCTCTGACGAAGGCTTGTGCAACAACATTCGCACCGGTCACGGATGTATGGGTGTGATCAACCGGATAAAAGGCAGTGACAGCTGTCTGTCCCAATGCATCATATGCCTGCGCAACATATGCATAATGATCAACGTAGGCTGCCCCTGTGCGACTAGCAGCCGTTTGTGCATATCCAACAAATCGAGGTCCTGCTCCAATTTCCCCGTTAGTCCAGATATTGTCGGGAGTCTGAGAAGACACAATGGGAACTGCGCCTTTTGCTTGAAGGGCTGTGACTGCATTTTGGATGTAATAGGGGAAGGTGTGAGTTACAATCTGTTGTCCTCTTAACTAGAATGAGCTGACCCCCTTCAGGATGACATGACTTACGCAGCATCAGTCACAGTCGAAGTAGTGTCGTATCCGTCACCGAAGGCGTCCTCTCTGCCATTATCAACAGTCCCGCTCAGACCATCGTTATGGCCAAACTCAATGACCACGAAATCGCCACTTTTGACAGTATTAATAAGAGTGTTGAATCGACCCTCATCCGTATACGATCTCGCAGAGCGACCGGCAATGGCACTATTCACCACCGGGATTGTTAAATATTGACCTAGGTATTGACCCCAACCTAGTAGAAGACGTGAGCATCGTATATTCTGAACGCATATGAGCAACACTTGCCGTCTGTACCAGGTGCAGCGGAACCTCCTCCTCCACGCGCCATCGTCGAGTCTCCGGCCACGTAAACGGTCTGACCATTCGCATTATAGGTGAAAAGTGCAGCAGCTATCAACGAAGCAGGAAGGCGCATTTCTCACACTGATGATTTGCAGCTGTCTACATCTCCTACTTTTTATATTGCTATTCATCCATCGAGTTTTCTAGCCAGATCAACAACTATCCGGACCGTCGGTTGCTGTCAAGCGAGAATCAATTGTTCACATGCCATGTGAGTATTCTACGACAAATTTCCGTCATGCTTCTTCCTCGTTATCGTCTTCTTCGCTCTCACTGTCTTTGATTTGCAAGGCACTGAATCTTCCAGTGTTTTCTGCTGGGAAATCTTCCCCAGATTCTCCAGTATCTGAAAGTAACTCTGGGCTTTCTTCACCTTGAATATCTTGTCCACCTTCCTCATCACTATCACTTTCACTCTCATCATCCTCATTGTCTCGACCTGCAATCCATATACCTGCATTCGTTTCTGGGCTCTCTTTTGTTACCAAATCAGACGAAGTGCCCGGTGGCCAGAATGCCCATGACAACCGGCCCTCTGCAAGCGCGCGGAGGACTAAGGGTAGACAGTCAGTAGATGTAACAATCCATGAATTGTGCCCATACTTGCATTGCCTGCCCTGTAAATGTCAGGCCGACCCGCCTTAGCTGTAACCCAACCCCTGTTATTCGCGCGTGCAATCAAGATATCCATCGCAGTCCACTGGAGCAATTTTGGCTTGGGCAGTGGCATGCCTTCTCTCCGGGTCCTTTTGTCCTCAATCACAGATTCGGTTGCAGCTGGATGGTTCAATCGGTAGGTCTTCTCGAGAGGAAAAATCTGAGCTACGTAATGGATACATGCTGGGATGGCCGATACTCTTGAAATGGGCAGTATTCCAATTAACACCTGTTTTGCTGAGTTGATTGGAGAATGAGGATCTGTCAGGAGTCTAATATACCTGCATTTCCATTGGCACATAATTTGGCAAAACAAGACCAGGGCAATCCACGAGACGGACATCCTTCGTCCAGTACAGTGTCTGAAAATGCCTTGTCTACCAATTGAATTAGTAATCAGATCAAGCAATCAATTGAAAAGACTCACCTTGCCTGGAGTTTTGGATGTTCGTACCCGCCGGGAACCAAATAGAGCATTGAGAAGTGACGATTTTCCAACGTTTGGTTGACCTAGACCTTCTAAGCATATGGTAAAAATGGCGTAGGGGAGTATGATACCTATAAGTCCCACTGTCAAGGTCTCAGATTCCTTTTCGAGATCTGTACTCTTGACCTCTCTGCCATCGGGCACTGATTTTGACATTGCTATGTCATCAACAGTAGCGCCTAACTGATCACCATCCGTGCTCAAAACTTCATCCCAGTCTATTTCCCGTTTTACTGGAGGAACCCAATTTCTCAGCAGTTTGGAGTTCATCACTTTCTCAGGTGGTTCCAGCATCTCGGCATGAGTCTCCCTGATTGCCTCTACCAACGGGCGGCGGAAGCTATCAGGGAGATGGGGCTCGAGCTGATTTTTTCCTTGATATATAGTCGTTGTCTTTTTGTGGGCGTACGACTCAACTTGAATAATACGTATATTGGGATAGGTGACTTTGAAATGCTTCATCCATTCGGCTGCGCGCACAGGACCAGTAATATCGACCTTTGTCAGAACAAGGATAACTTGACGATTCACTAGATAATCTGCAAGTGACGGTGGAAAGTGGAGGAGCGGAGATCTCGAGTCGAGGAGGATCAGAATGATTTGTGAGATTTCTGTAACACGCCAACTACACAAACGTTCCGTCTTCAATGAAGAGAAAAATGAATCATGAGTGGATTTATCTCACAATTGTCGCCAGACCTCTATATTACGCTCAAAATATGTAGGAGATGGAAGACCAGCAAGAGGCTGGCCATAGAATTCTGGTGCGTCTTCTGATTCGAGTGGCTCTGACTTCCGACCTTTCTGCCACCGCTCGACTAATTCATCTGTTTGAGCTAACCATTTCTTGAAGAATCCTTCTTCATTATGTTCTACTTCCTTTTTAGACATATCGAAGCGCCACTTGGGTCGCCTAGGACATGAAAGAATACCAAGGTCCGTTGTTGAACTGTCATTAGCAAAATCATGGGAGTGGGTTACTTTGTACGAAATTGGTCTGAAGAGGGGGGCAGTAGACGCGATAGCCTCTGTCTCCTCTAGGAATGTAGGAGGGAGCTTGATAAAGACAGATTGCAGCTTCCTAGCTGATGTAGTGACTACATTAGGGTTGCCCAACTTGCCAAGTGGACCCGCTCTGGCTCGCTTGCGATTGCGAGAAGGCTGATTTGTATATTCTGCAGATGGAATATCACCTCGCTTTATGGCACGCCTGATCTGCTGTTGTTCCTTCTTCTGCTTTCCGGAGATCGGTTTGCGACGAGGCATTGAAAAAATCTGAAGGTGACGTCATTGATGTCATTAAGTAAAACACTGGAGTCACAGATGTTACACTATTGTAGTTTATTGAAGCACTTCCACAAGATGTATGATGAGATGTAGGAACAAGACAACTGCAGCATATAGTCTTCAAAGCCAAGTTAATTAAACCTAATGGGGCAGCAAACCAAGGGTGATGTCAAACCACAAGCCACTACTAACCATGTCTATGTCATATTATGACGTGTGCTTCCACCGTCTGAAATACAATCATCTACAGCTGGGGTGGTTCATCATTCTGAATCAACGGATACATGTGCTAGAACAGCTCAAATTACAAGGAATGCAAGATAGATAGCATTTATTATGTGAGTTAGACAATACCCAACTTGAAAAGATTACTTTGTGAACTGAGAATGTATTATAATATGACTTCCAGGTTTCTTTGTGTTGAAATACGACGAGGGGAGGGTACAAACAGATAGCAAATACAAACTAACTATTCTACTTATATACCTAGTTATACACTGAAATGTGAAATACAAGGAATCACATGCATTGTGCAGGCTTGCATGAATTCCTAATTCCAACACTTTATACCATTCATCAGTCTTTATTGGATTGAGCAACATCAAATAAGTGATACAAAACTGAAGTAGTTATAAAAAGTAGAGTTTGTTGTCAGGACACCTGACACGCTGTGAAGCAATACAACTCAGCCTGACAAGAACAGAACTGAAATTGAGATCTACCTGTAAAGCAATACAACTAAGTAGATCAGTAAAGAGAACTACAGAAACACAAAAATGTTTACCTCAGCCTGACAAGAACAGAACTGAGGGCAAAACTATCCTAGTAGCAAAAAATCATCTGCTTACTAAGCCGGTGAAAAACACAACACGAAAATTGTCAATAATAAGAAGGAAATAATATCTGAGGCACATCCACAACAAAAACAAGGTTCTGTTTTGCAATTGTTAATCAGACCCGCTCTTGCCTCTACCATAGGTAGGAATTAGAATTCTAAAGATAGAAAAAAGTATTGTTTGGATACTGTTTGTCCCATTTTTTTCAGGTCACCAGTCATTGCGTTGGGCGACGCTGCTCTCCGAATGGCAGCGCCGAAGTCTTCCTACGCCGATAAATCCAAATTCAACGCTCGTGTAAACCAAGAAAAGACTGTGAGCTCGAAAAAAGGAAAGGAAAAAGAGAAATCCGCAAAGCCTCCATCAAAACATACTTTGATTTCATCTACGAATTGGAATGAACAAGAGACTCCTTGGGAATGGGCAGTCATAACTTCTTCAGCCGCGAGCAGAGTATCTCCGATATTCACAAAAGATGGAAGGTATGCCTGTCTAGTTTCGAAAAACATCTCTGTTCACTTGATGTCTTTAGTCATTTCTTCTCTCTTGTTGGGTCGTCTGTGAAGATCCACTCAACAGCAACGGGACAGATCGTATCAACACTTAAACCACCAGACTCCAGCTCTACGTCGAGTGGCCAATCAAAAATGTTTTCTTGCGCGGTCATCAATCCTCACAACCCATTCCAATTGATCACTGGCTCCTTAGATGGATCCTTGATGATCTGGGATTTCTTGGATGGTTCATTACTCAGAACCATCGATATTGCTCGACCTGTCTATTACCTCTGCGCGCATGAACAGTTCAAGGATTACGTTTTTGTCGTTGTGTCTTGTTCAGAAAAGGGTGTGTCATCTGATCCATGTTGTTCACTTATCCAAATACTTACTTCTCTTCAAGATCAGAGTGCTGCTGTGATTCGTGTCTCTTTGCGGAACAGCGCTTCTGCCAACTCTATGTCCATGCAATCAGCAGAGGAGTTGATTGTGGGAAAAATCCTGTCCCCTACGGGGTTGGTTATTGCACCTAATGGAGCTTGGCTGGTGGCCACGGCAGGGCACAAAGTCTACGTTGCGAGGACGTCGGCTTTGACGGCGGGCTTCACAAAGTATGTGTCTCCCGAACGTCTTACCTGCTTGGCTTTCCACCCCTTAGAAGAGTATTTTGCAACGGGGGACGACCAAGGTGTTGTTCGGCTCTGGTACTGTCTCAACGAAGAATCTACCACAAATGTGAAAGGCGTGGAGAAAAAGGCACAAACATCGCTCATGCATTGGCATGCACACCCAGTTTCTACGTTGACTTTCACAGCTAATGGTGCTTATCTGTTGAGCGGAGGCGAAGAGGCAGTGTTGGTAATATGGCAGTTGCACACTGGGCGTAGGGAGTTTGTTCCTCGAGTGGGATCTGCTATCAACACCGTGTCCGTGACGAAATCGAACAATGGGGAGGAGTATCTATTGGGACTAGCAGATGCGACATATGTATTTGTCAATGCTAATAACCTGAAGATCTCCAGAACTTATTCGGGACTGAAACTTGGTGCGTATTTTATCGTGCATTCAGCATTTTGTTTACATTTGTGGGCAGATCCTGGCGCACATGACTATGATCCTTCTTCATCGAAAACACCTTCGACCCCCTTGGCAGTTCACTCTTTGTCTTCAACCCTCCTTTTACCTTCATCTCATCCCTCCTCTCTTCAAATCTACTCCCTTTCAACATCCACTGTGAATTATGAACTTGAGATTTCGCCTTCCAACCGGACTTCACGAAGAGAGGACAAGCCAATAGAGCCTTCTCGAGTGGAGCAGTGTGTTATCTCCTCTTCAGAACATTGGATGGCAACCGTGGATACACGGGAAAACGACGGCGATTTTCGAGCAGAGACATATCTCAAGCTCTGGACCTGGAATGACAAGAGTGCCGTTTGGGTGCTCAACACCCGGATTGACAAGCCTCATATGGACAAGAAGATAACATCAGTGGGGTTCTCTCCTGGGGATGCTGAAGACATGCCATTGCAGCTGGTCACCACTGGCGAAGATGGTATCGTCAAAGTGTGGCGCCTCAGAGATCAGAAGCTGAAAACAGGGGAGAGAGAAGGTGAGGAAGCAGCTTCTTGAGTGGGTACCTAGGTTTTCTAATTTCAAGCAGAATTCTGGGTCACCCGAACCACTCTCAAATATCACTCAGAGAAGCCACAGACTGCCTCCTGGTCTCACGATGCCTCATTACTCGCTGTCAGTTACGAGTCTTGTGTCAATGTCTACGAGACAACAACATATGCTATGATCCAAACCCTTACACCTTTCGAGTGTCCAAATCCAAAAAACGTTCAGTTCATTGGAAGGAGGAATTTGCTGATCTCAGGCAATACTCAATTTGTTCTTTGGGACATTCTGACCCATACTGGTGAGTGACGAACTTATGGTCATCTTTGCTTTCATCTGAAGTCAACTTTTAGTCTGCTGGCATCAACATACTGGTCGTGATATTCAATTTGTATCCTCACACCCTTCTGGATTGTCATTTGCTGTTTTCGAGAACCTTGGTTCTAATGAAGCACAAACAACGCGGATCTCATTCTTTACCCTGCAATCCCCAGAGCCGACTAAAGTTTCGACTCTACCGTTCATTTTGCGGAGTAAAGTTTGGTTTTCCAATGCAGCTGAACCCTCGCACTACTCGTTCCTTGGGATCAACCAGAGCTGGAACCTTGTTGCTTTCGGTGATTCTGTTAATCTCATTGAAGAAGATATCTCGGCGAAAAGACTTGCCACTGACAATATTGTGAATAAGCAGCCAACTTTGTTGGAGAGCATTTTTGGGCCTCTGGCTATCAATTCCATGAATGCGACTCCGTTGAAATCGGCATCGTATCAAGTTCCGGTCTCATCCGAGTCGTCGAGGGAAATCCTTGAGACACCAGCATACCTCACCCCAGCCATCAACACGTTCTTTGACTCCTTGATTGACACGTTCCTGAAGAAACGCGTTAGTGAGGTCGAGGCTCAACCATTTGGCGCTTTGCAGATAGACATTGATGAGGACGATGAGATGGAAGTGGATCAACCTCAGGCGATGGCCATTGCCTCTGCTCGGACGGTTACCTTCTCAGAAATGAATGATCTTGTAGGTTTGTTCAGAAAATACGCTATACAAGGTTAGTCCGAAGGGCTGCAATATCAATTATGTTGACCTGCCTGGTCTACAGATCAAGCGTCATCATCACACGTTACAAAGCCAAATAGCAGGGTGGAAAATGGTCGAGATCCTTCCACAGCTACCAGATCACCACACAAGCCTCTTTCAAATGGCACTCCACACCAAATAAAAAAGCCTGTAGTTAAGGCCCACGATGAATCATCAAATTTAAATTCGCCATCATTCTCAACATTGGTGAACGGTAAAAAGCGCAAGAAACCTTAATTCGGATGTATAGTAGACGCAGTTTGCATTTGACATTTGCATTGTATCGCCATATGGTACATATCTATCATTGTGCATAACAAATTATATGAAGAAGATCAAAATTAAACGAGACGGCAGAAAGGAGCAGAAAACGAAATGATTTGAAAGGGAAAGCCGTCCTAGGTATTCACTCCAGTGATTCTTCGTTATTGATTTTCGAGGGATGGTTATGGGTAAAGAGCGTAGCGGCGAGCTGCTGAAGAGTATCTCTTTCCTGGGCATCCAGCTCTAACCAATTCACATGGGCAATATAAACCCTGTCAAGACCATACCCAATTTGTCTTCGGAATGCAAGGAATTTATACAGGGAGTTCCAGGAGGTGTCATTGACATCAAGGCAGTTCAGGTGGGGAAAAAGGATATGTGAAGGGTCGAGTGCACAATTACCATCGCTGAAGTCGGGGTATTCGAAAAGTGTCTGAGGATTCAAGTGGAAAACATCCCAGAACGAGTCGCTTATTTTGGATACCTGTAAGAATCTGACATCTGGCATGGATACAAACATACGAGCGAGAGCCCGGGTCCCACGTTCTTCTGGCGAAAGATCAATCAATACCAGAGCCAATGACCGAATCTTGGGAAAGAGACCGGTCAATCGCTCGAAAAGAGTGGTATAATCCTCTCCGGTGAATCCATGCAGTTCTAGTTCCTCCAATCCAGGCGCGAAGAAGCTGTTGAGCACGAACTGTACGTAATTGAGTGCAAAGTCTGCAAGGATCAGGCTCTTGAGATCAGGCAATGTCACAGGTAAATGAAAATTGTCATGTGGAGACCACTTCGGCCCTGCGCCGTGTAGGACCAGGTGACTAAGTTTGGGACAGTTGGAGAGAATATCACAAAAACGATCTACATCCGGGGCGGAGTTTATAGGAATACGACGAATGTCGAGAGTCGTGAGATTTTCAAGAGTTGTACGTGTCCAATCAACGTGAAGGCCAGAAATGGATAGATGACGGAGGCTAGACACCAATGCACCCCCGAAGAGCGGCAAAGGACCATAAAAATTAGGTGGATAGTCTGAATCCATTTGAATGTATGGGGGTCCTAGGCGATGAATAACAAGGCGTTTCAGGTTGCACGACTGTTTCTCGAGGCCAATAGCTTGTAACCAGTGTAACAGTGTGAGTCCCGCTTCCTTTTGTTGTACCGCTACGCTCAGAGTACGCAGTTGGCTTCTCCGGGAGGCAAGGTGGTTCAAAATATCCTCCATCATCTCCTGACCCAAAGGTCTCTCTGGGCAGTCCCTGAGATAGATGTCCATGGGTGCCAAACCGCATCTATCGATCATAAGTTTCGAGAAGGAAATCTGGCCAGGAGATTCGACCTGGTAATAGAATGTATTCCACAGCGTGGAGTCCATGACGACCACTCTCCGCCATAGTCCACATGTAGCACTGAGGACAAGCCGCCTACGATTACACTCCTGGGGATCCTTTGCAGACCATACGACATAGTGAAAGATAATGCTCATCGTCTCTACTGGAAGCTCATTGATACGGAACAACCTTCCGAATCTAGCGGAATGATCGAGTCTCGCCAACGTGATCATGTCGGTCACAGGAGTTCGAAGCAAAGGAGATTGTCTCTCCTCAACTTCTTCCAATAAATAAATCACTGCCAATCTACGTTTCGTGTCTTGGCGATGCTGGTGCAGCTCCTGAAGAGAGAGAATACGAGGTGACCACGGAAGGACAACTTCCGAATAAATTCGCTGGCTGACACATGACCATTCCTTTGGCTTATGCATTTTGTTGCCAGGTTGACTGACCGGAAGACGTTGAAGCAGTTCCTCAAGCTCATCCACAAGTATTGAGCCAGGAGACGAAGCTAGGTATGAGCGCATTGCCGAGGGTTCATTGATACACTGGATAAGACGGTCAACAGGCGCATTGAGCGACGAACGGGAGACTTCTGATGCTGATGAGATTGTTTGTAGCTTATAAGGCATAGGATCTGCCGAACTGAAGGACATAGGTCCCACAATGATGGAGGCATATGTATATAACATTGAGCTGGAGGCATGCCATCAGAAGATTATTATTTGACGTGCAAAAGGACGACATACGAAGGGTGTTTTCTTCAAAAAATTATTTTTGTATGCGTGCCTAGTGACCTGGATGAGGTACGATCAGATTCACAGAAAGGTGGACCTACAAATGAAAGGATGAACAGTGAGCAATTCAGCTCATCGGGTCCTTTTTAAAGAAATTGGGTTGGACTGACTAGGCAACTTCAAAGGGTGTGTCAGGAGCCGAAGTGAAGGGAAGGCTGTGAAGGCTGTTACGCACCGAGTCGAGGGAGATCCAATCGAGATTGCCGAGCATGGTGATTAGTTCGCAGCTGCAGTGAGTACCGCATGGTGATGCACACAAACTATTCTCATCTGGGTAGTACAATAGACACAGCCAAGTCTGAGTTGTGTGTAAATTGTGTGTCGGGACACAGAATGGAGATGTCGAGATGGAGTGCCACATCAGTCGTAGTGACTATATGCCATCATCCCAAGGCTCCATTTCATGACAATGAAGATACACGAGCCCAGTACACTTTTCCTTTTCCTTACGATTGAACCTCGGTCGTCTACGCCGTGGTGATGCCTGAGAACTTTCGTTACAAACTACATTCTGAAACAATCACTCAACACCCACGTGGCACATTTCTACCTTCCCTACCATCACACCTCTGCGTCAGAGTCCAGAACATTACAATTACATTACAATTACATGAGAAAGAAAAGTGGTACATGATAACAGGACCACCATATCAAATCTGCCTAATGCCAACCGCCCGGAATATCGCTTCCACCGGAGCCAGATGAAACAGGGCTCTCGCTGAGCATGGTCTCTAGAAGAATTGTTACAATATCGTTTTCACCGTCTTTCGTTATAACTCCATCATTAGGGAGATGGTCCTCGATCTTCTGACGTAAATCTGGATAAACCTTTTCAGTGAAACCCATCTAATGTAAGAAATCAGTGCTGCACAAAAACTGCATCATTTCACGATCATATCACGTACATCCACTAGCCTTCTGCTAATCCTATTGACCACAGAAGTGAAGAAATCCTCTGTGGGTCTAGCATATCCGTTATAGGAGTGACCAAAATCTGTATCATGTCTCGAGGGACTGGCACTGATTATATCGGAACTATGTCTGGCATTAGCAGCAGCATTGGATTTTTCGTGCGCTCAAAACTTACGCTGTACTCTTCACGGTATTGTCCTTCCTCTCGCCTCTCTCCCAGCAATATCTCTCCTCCTCCGCCTTGACCTTCTCCCCCCCGAAGACTCTCTTTGCCTCCCCTACTTTGGCTCTCATTTCTTCTGCATATAGCCGCTGTTGACGTTTAATACATTCGGTGCCCAGACCAGAATTGCATTCAAAAGTACTGCGGCAGAACGGTGCCGTTCCTATTTCAAATGATGTATGAGGCTCTGCATTGAAAATCCCTGTGCCGAATGGGGAATTTGGTGTAGTCGGTGTGGGAAACCTACTATTTGCTGCAAAGCCAGTGCCTTGGCTGAACGGTAAAGGCCTACCCAAATAAGTAGCAAAACCTGTTGTCGTGGAAGCTCTTTGTATAGGAGGGATTTGTTGGCAAAAGAGGTCAGCCAGCTCAGGATTTGCATTGTGCAATGGCGGAATGTCTGCAGTGTCAGGTTGTCGAGCAGCCTTCTCAGTAGCTTGTTTGAGCATTTGAGTGTTTTCATCTGCTTGTGCTTCAGGTGCCTCGTCCCGACTTTGAGAAAAGATGCGGAGTACCCCTGATAATGCCTGAGCAACTCGTCTTCCAGCCTCCTCCTCCATTACTCTCCGACTTTCCTCAGCAAAATTCTCAGTAGTTCGTTGTATTCCAGTGGCAGCTTGCGAAAGGGCTTCGCGGGATGAAACCCAGTATGTACCATTCGTAACGTTGCGAATGATAGTACGAAAGGAATCTCTGAGTTCAGGATGGGCTGAAATTATGACTGAAATCGTGTTTAGGAATGATGCTATATCTTGAGCAAGACTGACGGATGCTTGTGCAGATTGGGATGGCTGTGGCTCTACTGATTCAAGTGACGGAAGTGGCGGATCCTCAAACTCCTGCATCCGGTCGAACTCCTTCTCCAGGACTCTAGGGGTGCTTTCTGCGAAGATAGTGTCACCACCTTCGTGGTGAAGGAGGGGTGGTCGAGGGTTGGTGTCAATGATAGGGTCAGAATACGTGTTGCCGCTATCCACAGCGACCAAAGATTTGTTCAACGACACAGAATAAGCCCTCCCCTTCCCCTTCTTTTCATTCGAAATGCATTTCTCCCCGACTTCACTATGACCATCCCCCACCTGTATTCCAGATGTATTATCCGCTATACCAGCTGTACCCTCATCACTAAACACGCTCTCCACGAACGCACTTCGAATATTGCTGCCAACAGAGGAATTTCCAACAGATACCACCTGCCATTCATCAAGACCAGGGATCGCCAGATCGATGAATTGACCAAAATTATTTCGATGTCCCGCGTTCGTACAAGCCAGCTGTACTTGATTCCTTGAGGTCAAGTCGCAGATTGAGAATTTGATAGTATCGCCTGGGCGATATGAAAAATAGTAGTCTTGTAACTCCTCCCTTGTGTTCAATGTAATTTCCTCGTTTTCGGGATCAATGTAGGTTACTCCGACCTGGTGCTGAGGTATACAATAAAGATCCGAGATTCTGCTGGAGAGCTCTTGCCAGTCTGGTTGTCCGGCGAAGGAAACCCTCCGTGTAAGATCCTTGAACTTGAGTTTGAAGAGGGTCGGCATTAAAATTAAAGATATCTGGGAGAATACTTCCCCACGTTGTATCAACACGTGACAGGAGGACTGGTGTCGACAAGTGATCACTCTTGCTGCAATGCGGTTTCATATTCTTGGCCTAGGTTCAATAGGCCAACTTTTTGCTCATCATCTGCGGCGTATCACTCCCACACAACATCCGGTAACTCTCATACACAGATCCCGTTCCGTTGCGGAGGAATTTCTGGCTCATGGAAACTTCATCCGAGTCGAGAGAAATGGAATTGTTCTAACTGCTGGCAGTTTCAAAGTCGATGCATTCGATATTCCATCATCCGACATTCGTACAGCTGATGGACCGGATCCTAGACATGCTCCTTACAGGAACTTCGATGAGCCTATCGATTCCCTTTTCGTCACAACAAAGGCCCACCAGGCCGTCAGAGCCATCGTCAGGCTGGCACCGCGTCTTTCCGCCGATTCTACGATTGTTCTTTTTCAGAATGGCATGGGCATCTATGAAGAACTGTCACATAGATTATTCCCAACTCCTGAGCTCCGCCCTCATTTCATCCTTGCCTCCAATACGCACGGTGTCTTCATCAAAAATACTAACCATGTCGTTCATACAGGATTAGGAAAAATAGAATTCGGAATTATTCAAAACCCCGCACGAAGTTCAAATTTTGAGGCGAGCTATCACGACGAATCCGTTTCACGATCCGGGCGCCGACTGCAACTCAATGACATTACGACCTCTCAAGATCCCAAATTTAAGCAATACAGGTCTTTACGAGACACTGTGGCCGTCTTGCTTCTTCTTGATCCTCTCCATTCAACTTGGAAACCAATCCGCGAAATGCAGATCATACTTCGTCGCAAGCTTGTAGTCGATGCCATCATCAACCCTCTGACTGCCATTATGGGTTGCAGGAATGGTGACCTGTTCGTATCCCCAAATACACGTCGCATCATGAAGCTCGTTTGCAGAGAGGCATCACATGCTTTTAGTATGGAATTTCAGCTGGAAAACGACCGGATGTTAAAAGCACTCGCAGCCCAAGGAGTTGACATCAGTACTGTCGACGTGGCGCGGTTTCCCGAACAACTCACCTGCAATGCTCTAGAAAATGAAGTTCTTGAGGTTGTGAGGGCGACCGGAGGAAACATCTCTTCCATGTTGAGCGACATCCGTACCGGACGCCCGACAGAGATAGACTATATCAACGGGTTTCTTCTAGAATTCGGAAACATCTGTAAAGTCAGAATGCCTACTACTAGATCCCTATTACAACTCGTCAAAATGCGGTCTGAAATACCTCTTGACCAACAACTGTGATTCCTCCCGCCTACCAGCATCTCTCCTCTCGACCATCACTTGCTCTGTTGTAGGCGGTCCAAAGTGAGACACTTCCCTTCAATGCTCTCCATCTGCTCCAAGTCATTCTCATTCAATATCGAACGTGGTTCCCTGAAGTTGTCATCAGATACTTCAATCAATACGTCGATTTCACCTGATATCAATCGAGCAAACATTCCTATCCTTATACGCCTCCTTTTCGACGTGCTCAACCTTGATGCCGTATAGTTCCATCTGGGTTTTTCGTCTCAACCATAATGAAGGGGGGAAACCCAAACTCTTGAATGCGAGCCAAATCATCCTTTATGTCTGTAGTTGTGTAGATGGTGCTATAGCATTTTCGGAGCGCTTGCATGGATCACGTAGTACGTTACAGACGCTACTGGAGTCCTTTCCACTTCAATATCAGCAGTGGGGGATAGGGGCAGCTGCTGTCACGAACCTCCTCGAGATCATAATTACCTTTTTAGCCCTGCAAAAGTCAATAAGCACTTGACTCCGCAACTCAGCGAGCACTGCAACAACGTATAACATCAATATTTCAGAGACACCCTCCACCAAAAACATCGATCAGACCCTTGACGGTCTTTTCACAGAACCCATGCTTTTTTCGAAGGTCCACTCGAAAGTGGAATTTGACGAGATGCAAACGAAGTCGATGCCAAGGGCTCTCAGGTCCTGCACACCTTTCAGAATATTAATATTCTGAGCTTCGTTGTATCCAGCGCCTCGGAGAAGCGGCATCAGGGTGGGTTCTAGCACAGCACGATGCGTTGCCTAGAAAGCTTCACATCCATTTTTTTCCTCATCCCTTCTTTTTTACATCCTTGTGGACCTTCAGGATTAGGTGCTTTGCATCTTAGCATGGGTTACAGGCTGCCGATATACATGCAACTTGGATAATATCCGAAAAAAGTACATTGGATAATCGGTATAAGTGATACGTAGAGATGTGGTGGTGAATAAAGTGACACTGGTTCTTAATGGACTACAGAGGATACTAGAGCCAAGATATTGTCTAAGTTCTGCAAAGTGAGAGTTGACTATTGCAACAGAAGACCAGTAATGTTTCAAGTTTCAAGAAAGATGGCATACAGATATTTCATAATCGTAAGGTTTGATTATAAGGTACCGTCATCCACTTTACTAAAAACGTTATTTTCACTCGATGGATAGTCCGTCCTACGGGATTCATCTCTGTTAGTAAAATTTCTCAGTGTTAAAGTCCAGGAGAAAAAACAGGATAGATTTAAAGAATAAATGGCATCTTCAATGATCATCTGCACCCTTCTGACCCCACTTGACCGTCCGCACAACACCATTATGCCACGACTGCACCCGCCGCCTTGCCAGAGTAGACATGGTCGATCGATCGGTCCCCAAAAATCCGACTCCACCCGATTGTATCACAGCATCAATCAATACCGGATACCTAAAGTTGAAGGTAAGGGTTTGTAAGTTAATTACAGAGCTCATTGTGGTGATATCGACTCGAAGGAGTGACAAGAATCTGGACGTACCAGGCACCGTAGCGTTCCACTGTCCCAGAATGATCAATTATATACCATCCTTGCTTTGCAACTTGTTCCCACCATGACTCATCTTTCTCATCACTAGTCATAATGACATGTTCGACCGTTATCCCTCTGAATTCTCGTAACTCAATCCTAATCTCTTCAATACGGCCGGCCAGGATTGCGATGGAAGCAAAGCAATCTTCCACAGGAACTTGACCACACCAATCCTTAAAATCTCCGTGGCGAACATGGATCCCAATGTACTTCTGTATATCAGAACGAGAACCCTCTATTAGGTAAAGAAGCCACTCACAGGAGGGGTTGGTGAACCTTGGGGTGTTTGAAGTGCTGTTCGAACATAGGTTTCCGCTATATCTTGAAGTTGAGATGTCCAGTGTAGGTGTTGACCGACATATCTCCATGCTGGACTGTAATCGAATTCAAACTCGTATGGCTACGAGGTTGCAAGCTTCAGAATAGACAGAGACAAACAACAGCTTACCTGATGCGCACATACATAATACAAATAGTCATAGCAAAGGAGCTGATCATCAGGTGGTAGAAGGACATGATGGGCAGGCGAGGCAAGAGGAGGCTGGAGGTTCTCTTGGCGACCTTCAGGGAAAGCTAGTGATGCGAGAGCCCAGAAGTATGCATGCTTATCGTGCTCAAAGTGCGGCACTACTTTAATCCAGGAAGGGGCTTTCGTATATGAAATATCTGATTGGATTTGAGTAATTAACACGATTCAAGGGCGTTTGATTGACAGAAACGTACCGAGGCTAAGCAAATTGGGCACAACACTGCTTCTGGGGTAAGTTTCTTCATATTGTACTGCTTCCCAGGTATTCCAGCAACCAAGCTCGTCCAAGACGTTGCTGCTTCTGTTCTTGATCTGATGCCATTCTAGCACCGGAATGCCGATTCCTCGTGCAAGCCGTTGCATGTCAAATATGCTGCCAAAGTCAATTGGTGGTTTATCCCCACCGATGTGAGAGGGGGTGAACATAGAGACGATAGGTATTCTGTCGGTGATCATAGCGAGATAGATGAGATTAATCTATAGCCTTGATGATAAAAATTGGCTGCAGCGAGGTGCAAGACTCACGTAGGCCATTACGTCATTTGCTAATTTTCAATTGCAGTCAATTGCAGTAGTCACGGACAGAAAGAAACACGCACTCCACCCTGCCGATATCCACGAGGTGATATACTTGACATCGGGGTGTAAGTTATCTGCAACTATGTCAAAGATGGTATTCTCTCGTTTCTGAAAACCTCATACCTCGAAAGCCCACTGTTGGAGGGCCATTGAGGTACAGAGAGGGGTTCAACAAATCAACCTTCGGGTTTGAGTAGTCGGCAACTCGCATCGGCTCTGGTGTTGTTGTCCGCGATATTGACAGAGCGAAGTATGTCAAAGTCGAGGCTAGAGCAAGCCCAATGCAACCAAGGATCATATATCGGCGCCTAAGACGGTTAGAAACACGGAAGGGTATGTCCGACGTTTCGTGGCTGGAGAGCATGGGATATTGCTCTTCATGGCTGCTATCATCAGAAAGGCTAGGGCATGAATCAGATGGGATGGGCGATGAGACTGGACGACCTTGCATGGAAGAGAAAGAGTGAAGAGAAGTCTGATTGTACACGAGAGCATTTTCTAAACATACTCAGCTCTTGTGATCTAGATCTATATCAGATCTGTGCAACCTCCTTATGGAATATATTGATCACCTGACGTCTCATTTGCCACGGCTCCTAAAGCAATCCAAAGTAACTATATCTAAATCAGTCCGTCATGCCCAGCTAATACCCAGCTAAACAAGGATCTTTCCTTTCTCCGAACCACGTTACAACCCCTACTCATCATGGATCGCAAAACCTTTCAGGTCGCGGGTGTCGTCATGTTTTACATGTTGGCTGCTCTTATCGTATGTTTTCCCATTGCTTCCTGAGTTGTTGACTCTCATCAAGGTTATCAGATGGTCTTTGTGTACGATCGTTATGACACCCTGTTTCCAGTGGGCTGACGATTGAACAGGAATAAGGCTGTCTTGAACAATTCGCCAGACCTGCCGCTCTTATTCCTCCTAATCCAGCTCCTCATAGCTGTGGTGTTGTTACATGTCACCGCCTTCCTCTCGCCCAAGATAGAGATTCCGACAATCGATCGTAATGTAGCTATCAAACTGCTACCAGTAATATCGGTCAACATTATTGGCTTAACCTTCAACACTCTCTGCTTGCGAGGTGTTGAGGCGTCATTCTTCCAGGTGAGCGTACATTTATCTTCGGCAATTTGCAATCCATATTTGAGCTCGGGGTTCTTTGCTTCAGATTGCTCGTGGCCTCGTCCTTCCATTGACAATATCCGTATCTTGTTTACACACCCGCAAGACACCGACAGCTAGGGTCATCATCGCCGCTGTCGTTGTCACGTTTGGCTTCATTCTCGGTGTTGCTCCATTAAGGAGTCTTCAGGCTAAATCCGTTCCTTCTGCTCTTTCGTTGGTTTATGGTGTCCTCTCTTCCCTTTTTATCGCCATCCACGCGGTTTTGATCAAGAGTTCTCTTCCTTACTGCAACGAGTCTACCATTCAACTCGCCTGGTGGACAAACGCCGGCTCTGCTATTATAATTTTCCCTTTTGTTGTTTTCGATGGCGAGCTATTCGAAATTTGGAAGAAGATTTCGAGTAACACCCATGACGATTTCTCCGCTCTCATTTTCCTGTGGGGATCACTCGTCACTGGCAGTTTTGGATTCCTACTCTGCATCGCGGGTTTGTTGAGCGTCAAAGTGACAAGTCCCATAACCCACATGTTCTCAAGCGTGCGCGCTTATTTTTGCGCTTATGTTTTTGGCCTGACAGCTGTTCCCAGGCGGCGAGATCAGTCATACAAACACTGTTGGGCGTTTGGATATTTGGAGATGTCCTCAATGTGTAAGTGTCAACTAAATTCGAGTAGCTTTTCAATTCTTTAATTTAGTTGACAGTGAACGCGCAACGTCCATCCTTGTCATTCTAATTGGCACTCTGTAAGTCCTCAAAACTGATCTTGAGAGAAAAATGATTTGCGTGCCTTTTTTTTGACACCTTTGTTGAATAGATACTACACGTGGGCCAAATCAGATGAGTTACCACCAAAGTCCCGATTGCAGCCGAGTGATGTTGAAGCGAACGAGAGCGATCACCGACAAGTTTTGTTTAGCGTCGATAAAGAATCTTCTGAGCTCCTTGAGCTCAAGTCTTCTGGACTGCACACGATCAAACTCAGTCCTTCGCAGGACTGATGGAAGATGAGGGGTCAGCATGTGTTTTTTTGTTACCAGCCCTTTCTTTTGGTCTAAAAAAGCACCAGACTGGACTAATAGATATGTGATTTAGTTTTGATGTATGGTGATCCTTTCGTTCTAAATACACACTTGGACCGAACAAGGGCAAATGCAGAATTAATTCAACGGCACCAGATACAAGCGCTTATCTAATTTTTTTAGGATAAGTGAGGCGCTTCCTGTCCTCGGTTCGGAAGGGTATACCGAGATCGTGTTATTCATGTATGCCGCGCACGTTGTTCTTGGTTGGCGTGGTAACCTGATTAGCGGAAGTTGTCAGTACGTGATTATTAATTTAATCTCTGCAACCCTGAATGAGCAGGTTTGTTGTTGATAGGCATTTTGCGGGGAGGTTGACAACGCCAGCAACTTCGAAGGGGAGGGGCGTTTCAGATTCAGATTGATAGTGTCAATATGCAATATATCGCTTTGAAGATACGTACACATGTCTTTGAGCCCCGCACAAAACCAATGGCACTTTTAATTTTTTCGGGCCCATCAATAAACTTCAATAACGCAACGAGCCAAAAATAACCTCGACCCGCACAAGGATCACTTGGAAGCGACTTTTTTTGGTGCGACATGCGCGCACGATTGAGCCTTTTGAACGCCTTTTCGAACATGCAGATCCCATATAAACTTAATGAACCCATAGCCCAGGCCCATCTATAACCAATTTTGATTCATTCATTACAGACGTACATGTGATAAATGAGATATGCCAAAAAAAAAAACACGACATGTGATTTTCATCGATGTGAGGTGCGCAGATTGGTCGGTCACACAAAGTTCTATTTTTGATCTTTTACTTTGTCTTGCACTTACATCATTTTTTTGTACCTTCCGAGGTATTCGCACTTTTTGACATATGAAAGGGGGTGTAGTGACGGTCCCCTGATCGCAATGAGTGCGAAAGAGCGTGTGTATGTGTGTGTTGATGATCACGGCGGTCAGGGGCGTTTCTCACACACATATATACATACATACATATCCATACATAGGTACAACCAACAACGGAACAGGGTAAATTCTCTGTGTTCGTACATCGCGTAATAAATTGATGATTTTTTTAAAAAAAGAACAGGGTAAATCAGGGAAGCGAGCTAGTTCTCCGCTCTTTTAAACGACTCTTGTTCGTATATATATATATCATCCATCACCTTTTCTTTTTGTATTTCGAATATAGAACAAAGTTGACAAATTCATCCTTGAGACTTCATTTTTTGCTCTTCTATCCTGTTTCTAGAATGTTGGGTACTCAGTCGTTTGTTAACACACTCGACACCGACCGTGTCCAGTCTGAGCGAAATCTAGGAGAGACGGAGATAGCTTACTATCTCCCCTCACGCGAGAACGGAGTGAACGACATGTGCGTGTAGGCTTTCCTGCCTTTTTTTTTTTTGAAAAAAAAAACCGTGCCTGCTAGGTACCTTCATCTAGGCTTCCGTGTTGATGACCCCAATTGTATGACTTTTCAGAGGTTGTCCCTGGTCTGGTCGATTCTTCGTGCACGACACCCGTTATTGGCTGCGAGGACAAAGATGTATACATACGATGATATCCGTTTCGTGTAAGCAGTCAGGCAGCACGACCCGTCCCCACCATGGAATTAACGCTTTCTTTCTCCAAGCTATGATAATCCCAGGTGTCCAGAAGATATTTTACAATCTGCTCAGCAGAATTTGGAATTACGTTCTCAGACGAAGGAGCGTGAGTATTTCACTCTCTCGTTCTCTACCTTGCATTAAAACGAGACTCTCGAAAGAGCTCATCGACAGCTACCTCAACGGGGAAAGAACCCTTTCAAACGATAGGCTCTCCTACCTAGTTTTTTCGTCGTCGTCGTCGTCACCATCATCCTCCTGCAACGACGATGATAACCCACAAACCAATTTTGACCTCCTTATCTGTGCGGCGCATTGGATCGGAGACGGAATGGCACTCCACACGTTTGCAAATGAACTGTTCCACCTATTGAGTCATCATGCCTCGAGCGAGTTAGAGCTGATGATTCTGCTAAAACAAGAATTCAAACGTCTTTATTCCGATCACGCTCGACAGGTCAGTTCTAAACGGGAAGCCCCTACGTTTCTCATCCATCTATAAAAGAAATTCTTTTTCCTGAAAGCTTTTTTTGTTCAGGGTATTTCGCTTCCTCCGTGTTTGGAAGATCAGCTACCTTGTCTTCCTTCAAGCAAACTCTTCAAGGCAGCGTCCAAGATTGATTTCAAGTTGTATCAACGAAAGCTTGTGGTGAGTTTGGAGAATTCCCTTTTTTTCTGGAGGGGGAGACTGTTCAATAACCAAGTTTTCATTAGGGTAGCCACAGTTTTCCCAAGCGGCACAATCAACAACCTCGTCATACGATAGTCAAGACGACGTCGTTCGACCGTACCCGAACTGGTGCTATTCTACGAAATTGCAAGGAGAAGGGTGTCTCTGTCTCGAGTTGCCTTTTCGCCATATGCAGTGTCGCTTGGGCACGCACTACCCATAAACACAGCTGGGAGCTTCCTGTGTAAGCTCTCTCCCTCCCTCCCATACAAGACTGGGTAAAGTAACTTTGATTTGCAGCATGATGTATACAGCACTCAACCTTCGTCCGTATCTCAAGACCTTGAATGATTCATACTGGTTCCCTGCTCTCAGTTATTTCAATGTCGTCCTTCCAGCGTTCCTACCTCGATCAGGCGATATGAAATCGACATTCTGGCTCAGAGCACGCTCAGCGAAAAAGCAGTTGGGAGACGCGGCCAAACACCCCTTGATAGTTGCACGCTCGATTGAAATGGCACGTGAGAGGGGATGTAGAGCACGTGCCTGGGCGAAAAAAGATGATGGGGTTGTTGACAACCATAACGAGGCAGGGTTCGTGACTGAGACCCTGGTGCCTTCAAGCTGTGTCTCCTCGACAGCCTTGATAGGACTGTCTCTATTGGGAAATCTGGATGGGATTTACAGGCAGTATCAGGGTATCAGGCTGCACACATTGACAACAGGCTCCCGCCAGCGTCCTGGTGGTATGTTACTGTTTGGGTACACGTTTGTTGGAAAGCTATGGGTCAGTTTGGGCTATGACGAGAATGGATTTGACAAGCAAGTCGTTGACAAGTATTGGATGAACGTACTTTCGACTATCGATGAATTGTTGTTGTAAAAATACATTATATGTCAGGTAGTTCACGTTGAATGAGGCGTGTCCATGTACTCTCCTTGCATGCATCTTCAGTTGCATTGATCCTGTCCCAGAGCTGGTCCTCATCAAGACCATAAATCTCATATTTTCCACCTCCCAATGTCAAGCCATTTCGTGTTGCAGCCTGGATGGCGGCTTTATTCTCGCCTCTGGATTGAAGGTGAGATAGCGATGTGAGGGAGAGGAGGAAACGCACCGGAGTAGCTGGAGCAGCTCTGTTCGATCAGGGAAGAACAGTCTGGGTTCTAGGATGCCGAGGATGGCGAGTGCGACGCGATAGAGAAAAGAATCACCCTCAAGGATGAAGACGTCCCATATTCGAGCACAGGCCTCAAAGGGGAGATGATCAAGGAAGAGGGTGGCGAGCCAGTCGGAGAGGTAGGCAGCTGGTGATATGTGGTGCTGCTTAAAGTTGAAATAGACTGGGAACGTGAGATTAGAGAGAGGAAGGGGTGGGAGAGGAGACGGGTACTTTTTGGCATGGCGTCGGCTAGGAGAGCGTCGAATATCCTGGTGCTGATGAGGGGGGGAGTTGGGGGGAGTGAAGTGAGTGACTGACCTGTAGTAGGCCTCTAGCTGGGAAAGGATGGGGTGAAGGATGACAAGTGATTTGGAGAGGACGTACGTCGTCTTTGGAGCTCTCGCCGCCGTAAAAGGTGCGCAGGCAATGGCGTTCGAGAAGATTGCGCATGACGTTGAAAGCCTTGTGGATGGGCATGGTGATGAGGAGCATGGCGGCGATTTTTGCGGCGCCGTAGGTGTAGGGGAGACCCTGGTCGCCCCTTGCGATGACCCAAGCGTAGAGCATGTCCTTGAGGTCGTTGTGGAGGGGGCCAGAGTGGGGATGGAAGAGATGCAAAGAGGGGAGGGTAGCGAGGACATCTTGGTCGATGAGGGTGAGGGTGGCCTGGGGGAAGAGACTGGCTGAGAGGGCGCGTTTTGCGCGGACGAGACACGAGCGGAGGTGGTCTGGAAGGGTGAGGACGAGAGCGGGGAGTGGACGGGAGGCTGACCTTTGCCGAGGGCGAGAGGATTGCCGACGGCGTGTTCCCAGAGAGCAGGGCGGAGGTTGCTGGGGATGCCGGCCCACCAGAGGGTGCGGATGTGCGGGAGGCGGTGGGCTATGCGCCAGTCGGGGAGGACCTGGGTCTCCCAGACGCTCTGTGCGGCGTGGATGCGCTGCTCGCGGAGGAGGCGCTGCTGGGAGACGGCGCGGTGTTTTTTGTCGCCTGTAGCGGGGTCAGACGGGGAGCAGCACGAGGCGGGGGCTGACCTGCTGCGCGGCTGCGGGACATCATGCCGTGCCAGTCGGCGAGGTGCTTTGCATCCTCTGCGGACGCCTTGGGGGGCAGAAACGCTGGTCTTGTTTGGTTGGGGGTCATTGAGTTAGATGGTAGATGATAGATAGGATGTAGATGATAGATAGGATGATAGATGATAGATAAGATGATAGATGATAGATAAGATGATAGATGATAGATAAGATGATAGATAATAGATAATATTAGATAATATAAGTAATCATATAAACAATCATATAAATAATACAAATAATAGTCATGATCGCCGAGCTCATCCTCCTCCTCGCCGGCCACAAGTCCTCCCTCTTCCTCGACGACGCCTCCCTCAACCCCGCCTTCGCCTCCCTCCTCCACCCAGGCGAGCAGCACGCCCTGCTGTCCATCGCCCAGGTCGCCTTCCGCTACACACAGATCACCGCCGCCTGCACCCGACTCTCCCACTCACCGTCCCGCTACGTCTCTGCCCTCTGCGCGTCCCTTCGTCTCATCCTCGCAGACGAGTACCACGCCCACATCGTCCAGACAGAGGCCCAGATCCTCAGCCGTGACCCTGCTCTCGTCGCCACCGCCCCTTTCGTCCCCCTCTCGTCCATACGTGCCCTCTTCTCTCAGTGGGACGCCCCCTTTGCCGCCCTCGTCCACCTCCTCGACCTCCTCGAGACCCAGAACAACTGGACGCCAGGCCCCCTCATCGACCTCTTGCTTTCACGCTCTCGCACAGGCGTCCATCGAATCGCATCCATCTTTGACCGTTTGTCCTCCGCCGTGCAGCGTGTCTGGAGATCCCAAATAGCCGCCTTTATCGTCCACGGCTCCATATCCACCTCAGATCCTCTTGCCTCCCCCTCATATACTCTCCTCGACGGCTCCATTCCCTCCTGCATCTCCCCACACTCTCGCGATTCCATCGAGTATGTCGGTAGAGCCGTCGCCACCGTCAAGGCCGCAAAATGGCAAAAGCAGCTTCCCACTGCAATCGCCTCCCACCACACCACCATCCTCGACTCCGTCCTCCCCCAGAACCAACACGCCTTTGACCGTGTCATCGCACAGATACGCTTCAACGTCAGCGAATGGCTTTGGAGGAACGTCCTCACTCGCAAAGACATTGACGATGCCGTCAACTCCTTGTACGTCCTCCCTTGCTCCTCATCGCCATCCCTCAATGCCCTTTCCAAAGGGGTGACTATTTCTTGCTCAGAAACGGAGAGTTCTGCCTCTCCCTCATTCGCGAAATCGACAGACTCAAATATTCCCGCCTCACAATGCGGTCTCCTTCAGTATCCATGATCAGGGACCAGGACCTCAACCTTGCCCTTCTCCGTGCTTCCCTCGGCACCTCTGCCCAGCAGGATCCTGCCCTATCCCGTCTCCGTTTCTCTCTTCCACTCCGTCCCCATCTGCCTTCA
>Ga0153987_1000051_pt1 | contig 38166 bp, 46 predicted proteins | sample TSNC071MetaG_FD_102279 | JGI IMG/M metagenome (GOLD analysis project Ga0153987, IMG submission 102279) | Attine ant fungus gardens microbial communities from North Carolina, USA - TSNC071 MetaG | ecosystem: Host-associated > Fungi > Mycelium > Unclassified | place: USA: North Carolina, William B...
TGACCTCTAATGTGACTTTGTCACTCCTTATGTCACATTGTGTGATATAACTTTCTCATGCTATAAATAGAAATGAAAATGAAAAGAATATTAAATATTGACTTAGCTATGGTAGCTAGTCGATGGTTTGCCAAAAAGATAGTTTATGACACAAGCAGCATGACTCCTAGGAGTAAAAGCATAGCCACAAACCCCTTGTGTTTTCCCTCATCAATATTTCACCTACTCTCCCTTTCTCTGTCTGTTTGTCTATAGTATTTAAGTAGATATAGTGTATCTACCATGGTCTGCCTACGAGCCCTATATAATAAATCAATGAATTAAATTTAAAAAAAACAATAATGACAAGATAACTCAATACTGATGTAACAAGCACACATATGTACAAATGTTAGTAAATAGAAATGTTTGTATATAAGTAGAGAGTAATCTAACAGGAACTCTAACAAGTTCTTTTTGTCAACTCCAACTTAGAGAGAGTAACTTGAGTTATTATAAACTTGAGCTACTATAGTAAAAACTTAAACCTTGAGCTAGGCCTAAATTCTACTCTAAGTCAGAGTTAACAAAGAGAACTCATTAGTCCTCACTTTATTGGTCTACCTACTTATACATATTCTACTTGGTCTGTGCACCTATTATCCCACACTCCCAACCAAACTATGTGTGATATGTCTTGTGACATGACATGTGATGTGACCTTTGATATGACCTTGTCACTTCTTCTGTCACATGGTGTGTGACATATTCCCACACTATAAATAGAAAAAGAAAGTAAAAGTAAAAGAATAATAGAATAGACTTAGTGGAAAAGAGCAGTTTATGACAAATAGTGCTCCTTTTGCAACTTCTCCACATCTGGAGTGCTGGTAGGTTCCTTTTGGGATCCAGGGCAGATTCTGGTGCAATGGACATAATGTTTGAGATGAAGATCAGGTGTGGGTACTTGTGACATGGAGGAGGTACATGATTGGTGTGCAGGGAATATGGTAGTTTTGTTCAACTGTCAAGTATGGACTTTTCAATGGAAAAAGGACATGTTCCACAAACAGAGAGATAGTGACTCTCCTGCACTTTATCTCTTCTAAGAGGACTTGAGAGTCTAGAAGTCTGTTGATAAGGAATTCTGTGATTAAGATTGGTCCTACTTAATAGTGAACAAAACTAAGGTGTGACTACAGTACACTGCCTTATTATAACCCTAACCCTATCTCAAGAGTCTCCCAGTGTAGGGGATCGGCATTTAAAAACCATGAATCTCATGAGGATGGTTGGAGATCCAATTTTTCATGACCTATGATATGAAATATCATTTGAACATGTGGAAATTACAACCTAGTTCTACTGCTTACCATAAAGAAAGATGTCGGAGTACGAAATATGTGATGTTCAGCTTGGCATCCTCACGCCAATTTATCGCCCATATCCTCCGTCATTCAGCCTCTACGGCATTTCCTCTCCTTGATCCAGCTCTTTTCTTTCTTTTTCTGTCGTTCTCTAGTTTATACCGTCTGGTGTTCTTCCCGCAATTTGACTCTGGAAGTATGGATAAAGCTTCACATTCACATGAGTCGGCAGCGAGGGGTAAGGTATGAGATTTTTTGTTGCTCAACTATTACTAGCGTTTGTTCACTCGTTACTCTGCAGTTGGAATCCCTTGCAATGAGTGGTATTCCGTCGGATGCCTCAGTTTCCGGCCTTTCTTCAGAGTCAAACCATAGTCGTTTGCATTCTCGTTCACATTCCCGCTGTCACTCGCGCAATCTGTCTATCACTTCGTCTCCCTCAGTTGGTAACTTGAATCAACCATCAGTCTTCACTTCTTCGGACAATACTCTTACGACTTTTACTTTTCCTGGAATGACCAATCTTCCTCCTTCCATCATAAGCAAACGCAATTCTCACCACCGTCGCCACTCCTCCGTTTCCACTCGTACAGAATCTGCCGAACTCATGGGTGTTTCTCTACCTGAACTTCCATCATCAAATTCCGACAATCATATGAACCTCGGAGACAAAGACTCTATTCGCCGGCGCGCACTTCTGGCCCTTGAAGGAAAGCTCGATACTTCTTTTTCCAAAGTTGAGATCCCGGAGATCGGTTCGCCTGATCTTGAGAAGTCCTCATTTGATTTCTGTATGTGTCTCCCGTCACCTGAATATAGCAGAATGATTCATCCATTTGTCAATAGCTCAGATCTCAGTACCTTCAGGATCAGGCGGACCTTCTAGTTTTGGGAGCAAGCGAGATTCATTCAAGTTACTTGCTGCTTCGTCTTCATCAAAAGACCAACTCCACACACTCGTAGAAGAGGAGGAGGAGGAAGAAGAAGAAGAAAAGGCTACTCTCGTTGGTCATGGACATAAAGATGTCGGACCCTCAGATACGATTTACGGAGGTGCTTTTGAAGAACAAGATACCAATGTTATCTCAGAAGTAATTATCAAGGCCAATGTCTCCAGACCCACTCGACCTCGTCCAGTTGCCCTTAATCTGCGTCCGTTATCTCTGACACCCGAGAATCTATCTTCTTTCCAAGGGCTGCCGACTCCTACGATTACACCGCAACCGTTGAATGCTTCGAGACGCTTATCTACCATTTCTGCGTCAGGAGGAGAGACACCGAATAGATCGACCTCAACGCCAACACCGGCATCACGTCCTTGTCGAAGGAGCAGCATCACGTACAAGCCGTCTCCCCACGGCTTTGCCACAGGTTATGCAGATCTACCCACACCAGAGATGACGCCAACATTTGAAGCTCGTTTATGCTCAACTACTGAACCCGTTCATAGTAGCAGAAGCGACGATTTTTTTCCTGGTGGATCTGAGAACCGCCCTCTTAGTGTCAGCGAGCAACACTTCCTGGTCAAATCGCATGATGCACTTTTGGTGCGCATAACAGACCTAGAGCGAGCTCTCACTGACCGGCAGAGGGTCTCTTTTGGTTATGCCCGCTCGAATATTCGTGAATCTGGGCACGCATCAGCACTATCTGAAATCAGCGATACTAGTAGCGAGCCAAGCGATGAGATGCTCATGCTCATTGCCGATTTAAAGGCTGAACGAGATGAGCTGAAGAGAGATGTTGATGGCTGGAGGAGTCGCGTCAGCGATATGGAAAAGCAAATGACCATGCTTACCAATCGGTTAGAGAGTGAGCGTCGCGATGCTTGGCTCGCTCGTTCACAGGCAGGGATATTGGAGGTCGAGAAGGAATGTCTCAAAAAGAAGCTCGAAGAGGTGGAAAGGACTGTGGAAGAGCTAAATATGCAAAACTTAGCTTTAACGACCGCGCGAGAGGAAACAATGAGAGAGAATCAAGACATGAAGGTCAAAATCCAGGAACTCGAGGAACAGATAAAGATAGCTAGACGAGAATTGCAGAATGCACGGGACTCAAAGACATTACAGGCTATTGTACGGCCGTCATCAAGCAGACCTAAGTCATCCTATGGCCGCAAAATTAACTTCACGTCAATTGACTCCCTGGAAAGTTCGGCCACAGAGGTCGAAATAGAGTCGGCAGATGATTGCGAAGCAAGGTTCAACTTCATGCTCAAAGTTGTCCAGGAGGAAGAGGAATTGGTCCAACCTGATAGTGAGGAGGACGGTGGTTTGGTTGGCTATGAAGACGAGGAGGACTCTGATGCCAGTTTCCGCTCGTCTTCTTCTTTTGACTCGGTGGATGATCCAGTTCAAAGTTCTGTTCAGCCGACCACCCCTTCAACCCCGAAGCCAAGTATCGTCACTGTATCACCTCTTTTGCCCTCTTCTACTCAGCACCCCATCCACCAACCTTCGGGGTCATGGTCCAAATCATGGACTTTTCCTAGAGCTGATAAACTTCCAATTGTGCCAAGATATAACAAAAAAAACTCCATTGATCATTTTTTCGGATGTGTTGATGATGGCAGCAGCAGTGAGAGCGGATCTGCTCCATGCTCTCCTTCTCAATATTCCTATGAGAAAAGGAAGAGCCTGTTTATGAATGGATTGAAAGAAGCAGGTGAGGACGACTCGCCTTTCTTCCTACCCAAGGGAATTAGTTTTTCTGCTGGAGATCAAAGCCTTGGGATTGTATTTGAGGAGGGAGAGGAGAATGAGAATGAAGAGACCACTAAGGATATCGAATCTGATGAAGACATGTTTGGTGAGATGGGAGGAATCACGATCACTCTTTCTCCACCAGAGCCTGAAGATGACGAGCCGATCATTGATCCCCTCCAAGTCATGAATTCTCATTCCGTTGAAAGGCCTCCTCAGCTGCCCATGCTCAAATTTGACGATGACGATGGTACAGGATTCAGTTTTGGTCGTGTACTCGAAGATTCTCATTCTATTATTAAGAAGGAGAATGAAGGCAAAATGCCCTCTTCTGAAGTCGCATCAGTGGGCTCTCTCTCTGGTGTCACCCAGAGCCCCTCTTTGCCTTCTCGTGCTCGCTTGATATCATCTTCTGCTATTCCTCGCTTGAAGTCTGCTCCATTCGCCAGGACAACTGATGTCAGCATTATGCCTCCTTCAAGATCTGACAGTATCATCCCTTCCCTTATTCCTCAGGCAGTTTTTTCACCTTCCCCAATCCGGATCGCTCCTGTATCTGGCTACAGCAAGCTCACTGAGATATCTACTTTTTCCAGTCAGCCCCAGAAGAGATCCAGTGACGGAAACGTTTTTCAAAAGGGAAGAAGCTCAAATGGTTCGAGCCCTTCATCTCACACTCTCCTTTGTACGTGCTGATTCTATCTCAATTATAGGAATTGTTGCAATTGACCAGACCGGTTCCCTAACCAGATTGCCTGAAAACAAAGGATTCTTTGAGGCAGGACAACAAACTCAGACAGAGATGCTCTCACAATCGCACTTAAAACTTGATGAACGGGACTTGTTCCAACATGAAGATGTGATGGGTCCAAACCCTACCTCGACGTTTACTTCGATAATGACTTCTTCTATCACTACCACACTCTCTTCTCTCAGCACGTTTATGCCTTTCTCGTGGGGTACGACCGGCTGTGTCGCTACTAAAACAATGTGCATTGCTCCTGCAGCTTCCGTCCCGAATATGGACAACCTGGTTATCCGTCATGACCAACCTTCTCAACCTCAGTATCTTCATCGTGGATTTGTATCTCGTGGACAACAGTTAAAGAGACTCAGAGAGAGGATGGAGACGGAAGGCCCGTGGCGAATGAATCACGTCGCTGTTCTCCATTGCAAGAACTGTCTGGATAGAACTGTAGCCCTGTAAGACTTGCACTTCCCCCCTCCACCTTTCGCAGTGTAGCTTCTGTACCAGGACAGTCTGTTTTTCACCTCTGATTGTGACATACGTTGAATCCAGATACCAACCTACCATCAGTGCCGCCTATTGTTTAATTTCATGTCACCTTGTCCATGTGCGTGGCTCGTTTCTTGACATCAGGCTTGATGCCTATTGTTTTACTTCGTGTATTACTAGACGACTTGGAGCAATTTTATTGTTTACATATGACTGATTTTCTGAGTCTGAGAGGGTCCCTCCGGAATATTCCGTGAGTGGGCGTGGTAATTGCTGAAGTTACGTTGATCTTCACGTTTTACTTCAGTTATTATGCCCACTCCTCGGCGAAACTTGCGCGGAAATTTGATGAAAAATTGGTTTGCCGTGGAGGTCCGTATTTTCTTTTACCAAGTCGACCGAGAGGACATTGACTCAGACGTCTTGCAGGCGATCCCCATGTAAGCAATCTCTCTCTGTGCTAGGACTTCGAAAGATCTTACCGGAATGGGTCAAATGACAGTTATGTTATTATTGGAGGTGTCTGTGTAGGTGCTTCATGGTACTTAAGCCGACTGGCTTTCGGTTCTCAGGGTGTGTCAATCCTAATCATACTGTGCACTCATTCAAAGGATACAATGTTCTGTAGTCATATGGACTAAATCCAACCCCACACCCTGGAACACCATCAAGCCCGACGAGGGAACTAAACTCATGGAGGTTAACCAGAAGTTTGAGAAAAGGTGGGTCTGCAAGAAACCTAACCTTTTCTACTTATGATACTGACATCACTGCATAGTTGGTCTCGGGATAAACTTTGAGTGGTCAGATATCTCCATTCTTTCATCAGTGTTCTTTTTGGTCAAATTAGCCCGAACCGATGCTCGATTTGTTCTTCCCTCATGGTTGTCACATTGTCTATGTGATGTCTATGCGCTATCATCCTCTCGAGACCTCATGTCTTTTGTCTGGACCTTATGGCATCCATTTGTTGTCTTCTTCGTATAGAGTCTGCAGCCCTGGCCTTCGGATTCATTCTCTGATGTCCCAAAGTTCTTTGAGAGTAAAAAACATGCGAACATTAGCTCTTCGGGGTCAGTGTTGGTGTACGGTCAAACTTTTTTGGCTTCCACCGAGAGGTATAGGTATAGATTAGAGGTACGGAGAAGTTGACTGTATCAGAAAATTAGTGCTATATCCTAGTGACTGATAACAACTTGGATCACATGCGCTTTGATGATGGAGTTGGAGCAGCGATGGGAATAGTATGCTAATTCTGGGGTTGCCAAGTAGTCGTCGTCATTGAACGGCAGCTTTCCCAACGGTGACTGTGGTTTGAATGAGCGGATTTAACTGTCTTGGGTTTCACTTCACAAGCCAGCTAGTACCAGGAAATTCATGTTTGTCGCCAGTTTCTCTCCCTTCACTAAACCAAGCAACTGATGTATCAAATTTCTTCACGCAACTGTCACCTGCGTTCTAGCTGATCAGCTAGCATCGGTAATAGACTTTGAGGAGATCCCCGAGTATAAGTGACTGTATACGAGGGATTAACACGTACATCAGGATGGGTACAAGCCCAGAGGAGAGTACTGACAATTCACCTGCAACAGTAATAGAACAGCCCGCAGTCGGAGCTCACGGCGAAGAGCCATTCATCGCTTCTCAGGAAGAGTTGTCTATATCCGATATTCCCTCTCCACCTTACAAGCCCACGGCTAGTTCATCTAATCTTCGATTTCTCCTCCCCGACGAAAGCAATAGTTACACAGAATATCCTCCGACTCCAATCTACCTGCACAACTCACGTATAGAAACGGAATTCATGGAGGAGAACCACCAAAAATCCAGAAAGGACGAAATGCTTCTGGTGTATGAAAAACAAAAACCTTTTGTCCATTACTCGGAGAATTTCAGACCATCCCCACACGCAGGAATGAGGCAGGACTCAGATTTTATGAGTTTCAGGGCTGCATCTCTCGCTGGACCTGAGGACGGAGATTCAGAGGATTACGACTGGTCTGCCGAGGAGGATCTGGTAGACGAAGAAGTGAAATTCGAGAAACAGATGGGTATCAAGGCCAAACCTCGAGGATGGGGCCCAAGGAGGTGAGCTGTGAATGAGAGCGAGGTCAGGCCGTGAATTGACCCTTAGTTCTCTAGGTTTATTGTACTCTTGTTCTCATCTCTACTTGGATCAACTTTTATGGCTGGTGTCCTCATTATTCCTCCTCTCCTTGTTGACTTCTACTGGTATCAACCCCACCCAACAGATCATCGCCGTTATGTCAAGGATAATGTGCAAGCCTGGTTTATTTGGGCCGCTTCCAATCTGGTCATATCCTGGTGGTTAGCGCTTATGATCGATTTGGTGCCTATTGCTGCACGCTTTATTATTGCAGCAGCTTGGGGCCATGTATCGGAATTTGTGAAAAACCGGATAGAAATGTACAACTCCATCAAAGACAATGTCAAACCCGTATTCTATGCTGCAAGCGGTTGGCTCAGTTGGACCATCATCTTTGGGAGCATTTTTCAACTATTTGACGCTAGCCGTCCATCGAAGAGTCGGGCAGGGTACACCTACCGGTTATCTCAAGTCGTTGAATTCTTATTTTTCTTTGTCCTGATGTTTTGTATCGGGCGAATGCTCTCTCATGCAGTTGCCTTCAATTTCCATCGAACTGCCTACAGAGAGCGTATCAATTCCCTTGAGGAAGCACTTGCCGCCATCGAGAAGCTACGGGACTACCGGCCTGCTCGACCACACAGTGGGTACTTTAGGAGTGGTGCACGCACACCTACTTCCAAGACCTTGGCATCCCCTGATAAAGAGCACGCAAAGCGGCTCAGTCAAGCATTGAATAATGTCAGCCCACCTCAATCTAATATTGGGCACGGTGGTGATAGCAACGATGGAGACACGTCTGAAATAGACCATGGCGTAACTTTGGGATATAAGAATGGGAAGAATAAGAAGTCGTGGTTTGAGTTCAGCAAAACGGATAGTCTTCAGGCTGAACACTCGGCTTCGCTAGACGGGAGTCCAGAGTGTTGTGATGATACGGTGAAAGAAATCGAACTCCGGCAACAAGAAAATTTTCACCCAATGCCCTCCCATCCTATGACTCCGTCTAGTTTGAACCCTCATCGTTATCCACCTCCAGGACAACATGGAGATGCGGGTTCTAAATCAAACTGTGAGGGAGTTCCCGACAGAAGTGTCAAGCAAGCGGCCAAGGCTCTCAAAAATGCAGTTCTTCACGATGCTCGAAATATCAGAGGGACGGCAGACGATGACCTAGCACAAATGAGTTGGAACGTGAGTTCGTCTCATGAAGCCAAGGTAGTTCTACCTTTGAATTACTGGTCCAATTTGTCCTAACTGCATAGGAAAGCGCCTAGCCCGCTCCATATATGTACGCTTCAAAGACCGCCGGCGAAAATATCTCGTCCCTTCCGACTTTTTCCCCGCGTTCCCTACCGAGGAGACGGCGAAGGCTGCTTTCTCCGTTTTCGACAGAGATGGTAATGGCGATATCTCGCGGGCTGAGATTAAAACAACCATATTGCGCGTGTACAAAGAACGTCGGTTTCTGTCTCGCTCGATGCGGGACGTTGGTGAAGCCCTCAAGACGCTGCACCATATCATCCTATTTTTTGCTGGAGTCATACTATTCTTCATCAGCTTGAGTGTGTTCGGCGTTGAGGTCGGTAAGTCCCTGACGAGCATATACACGACTGGAATTGCGGCTAGTTTCATCTTCAAGAGCTCTGCAAGTAAAGCTTTTGATGCGATTATGTTCCTGTTTGTTACTCAGTATGTTTCTACCTTGAAGTGTCACATATCTCGTATACTCATATCTGAGTGATCAGCCCTTTCGATACTGGGGACCGATGTTTCATTGACCAAGAAAATCTGGTGGTCAAAAAAGTTGGGTTATTCGCTGTGAGTGGCATATTCGTGGCTATCTGACGCCCTATTGATTCACGTCCTTCAGACTGTTTTTGCCCGCGCAGATGGAACAGAAACCTACTATTTTAACAGCCAGCTATTTCTCAAATTCATGTACGTGGATCTTATGGGCACGATCGTTATACTCACATTCTCTGACGACAGTACGAATGTTCGTCGCAGCGGGGTAGATATCCTCGATTTATCCTAAGTAAACCACGCTGAGTTATTCATTCGCAGAAAACATTTGAGACTTTGCCTCTGCAAGTCGCCTGGCGTACGCCTCTGGAGAAACTAGACGCTCTTGAGAAATGCCTCAACGAGTGGTTGGCTACCGAAGAAAATCGATGGTATGAACCAGTGACCAGCATTACTTTTCAACATATTGTGTATCAAAGGTATTTGGAGCTGACGATTGGCATTTCGCACAACGGGTGGGTGAAATCAAGACTATCGTGTATCCAGCTTTTTTTAAGAAAGTGGGCCTAGCAATTGGCAGGACTGGGGCCTTAGGAACGCGCGGAAAACTGCATTCGCGGCTGCAGTTCAGTACTACAGCAATCGACTCGGCATCACTGGCTGTGAAGCATCAATCCCTATCTTATATGCTGACCTGCAAACAGGGAACTACATTCCGGACAAGATGCAATCACTGCCGAATAGTCCTACTTCCAGTGGCCAGGCACCTCAAGAACGGGCGAGGACAGAAATACAGGAAGTTGAACGGAGTGCACGCAGCATGAAACCTTCCCTTGGGTTCTTGCCTCCGCTCGTAAATCAAGAGACTACGTTGATGAGAGCAAGAAAAAGTACGAAGAGTCGGAAAACCGCTTTCAGAGGAGATTGATGACTTTCAACCTCGGGCCTTAGACATGGTTGGGATTAGTGTTGTGGGCGACTTTGCCGATGTCTGCCAAGGAGTACAGCCTACACATAAATATCTTTCTCGCTGGTACCGTTTAGTAGAATACAGGAGCCAAAATGATGGTATCAAGATACGAACCTTGGTAATATATCTATGCAACTATCATGAACACCCCAGGTACAGGAATCTTTCAGGATGAAATCGTGAAGGCCATACATGACATATACTCGAGTATTGGCTTTAAACCGCCTTCAAAGCAATTTACCGTATTAGCTTCGTTCTATTTGACCAGACAAATCTCTGCCGCCGACCCTTTCAAGACGAGTTTCAAGCTCATAAGTTTGGCCACAGGAACGAAATGTACTCCTGCTATTAAATATTCTCCCCGGGGAGAAATAATACATGATGCCCACGCCGAGGTGCTCGCACGACGGGGTGCTGTCCGCTGGTTGATGGAAGAGATCAAAAGGATGAACACAGTAGCCCCAACAGACCTTGCATATACCTCTGATTGGCTAACTGACACAAAATCAGGTATCTTGAGCGATTTCGATGATCATCCACCATATCGTCTAGGGCCTGGTGTCTCTCTTCACATGTACGTCTCTACCCTTCCATGTAGGTGTCTATTTCCTGTGTCGCCAGGGGCCTACTCATTTTTGTACTGACGACCACTTTGAATTAGGCGGCGATGCATCGACGGGTTATCTGGCGTATACACAAGATCCTCAGATGGCTTCACTAAAATCTCAATCCCTACATCTTCTCCCGAAACTTGAATCACATGAAGCATCGCGTGGAAGGGACGACTATAACCGCCTAGGTGTTCTTCGGACAAAACCAGGTCGTGCCGACTCCCAGCCTGCATTGTCAATGTCATGCAGCGATAAGATTGCTAGATGGAGTGTCTTGGGAATCTTGGGCGGATTTGCTTCAAGGGTTTTAGAGCCTGTCTATATTGACAGTGTTGTCATCGGCGAGTTTCCGCGAGAAAAGGAAGGAAATCGCCGACTCGGAGAGGTTATGAAAAGGGATTGCGAGAGAGCACTACAAGCCAGAATCGGAAAGGTTGAAGGTAGAGTGGTGCTTGCCTGGAAATGCGATGTTCGATTTTGCTCATGTTGTGATCATCAGATTTACCAGAGGGATATGATACTCATCCTCCCAACATATACTATACGAATGTCCCCTTCATTCACTCCAAACATGAGCTTGATAAGATTGAACCAACTAAAGGATCCTGTAATGAATGTAAAATCCACTCCCCATCGAGGAGACGGTAAAAGCTGACGTGATCAACCAGGCCTCTGTTGGGTAGCCGATTCACGCCCTGCTGAGGTGTTGATTAATGGCTTCAAGCGAAGCACAGCACCGAAGAACAGATACGTTGAGAAATGCAGGAATGGACTCATATTCTGCTTATGTTTACAAAGATCTCACTTTTTTTGGTTCCTTCAGGCCGCTGCTTTCGAGAATAGCAATGTTCAACTTATATATTCAAATGCTCGAGGTAGTCAAACCGGGAAACTTCGCTATGCAGTTGTGCGTCGGCCTTCTGGTTCTTGATACTCTTCTATAAACTTTTTCAAGGTGCAGGGTGCCCTATGCTACGGCGAAAGCTTCATCGGCACGGTACCAATGTGCGAAGGCAGCTATCATGTTGAACAAAACATTCTCGGGCTGGGTTCGGATTGAGCCAAATTACCAGCAATTCACACTCGATGGAAATCATGCATAGTCGTCTACGTACAGATGAAAGCATCAGGCAATGAAAGGAGGCATTACCATATTTGACCTCATATTGACCTCCTGTGTGGTGACAAGAAAAAACAGAAAGCCTTGTCTGAGGGATTGTTTCGATCCGAGTTCATGCCCAAGGAACAAATGGTTGACAGGAAAGACTTTATTTATCCGGTTGCGCAACAGCAAGCATGAGATTGGAAGCAGTGCATTAACATAGACAGTAGCATTTCTCTATACCTACATAAAAATTATATATTCAGAAACCATAACATCAAGAAGGCATGGGCAAATATATCCTGCAACATCAAGATCATGAATTTTTCTTTGCTGAATCAGGATCAGGATCCAGACTGGATACAGAAGGGAAGCCGAGGGAGCTCGAATCTAACTCGGTCCCAGGAAGCGTAGTGGCAGGGTAATCAGGCGACGTGGAGCCCGCGGAAGAGTTGTCTGTTTCAAAGAGCATTGAAGGATGGTCAATAGGTGTAGAGGGACTTGAAAACCGCGTAGAAGTTTCAGCCAACTCTTTGCGCAAAGCTTCAAGTTCGCGTTCGAATCTATGAGTTAGTCAATATGCCATTCAGATGAGTCATAGTGTAGAAACGAACTTGCGACCGAAAACTTCGATGTAATACCCACCACCATTCCAGACGCTGACTGAAAATATCAGAAGAAGAAATAAGCCACTCCAACCCGGGCTCGGGTACAGCAAGAACATGGCAGGAATTTGTGTCAAAAGGGCATACACTAAGAGGACGCCAGTGTCAGTCATCTACCAGCATTGAGCGATTGACTCACAAAGCTGGCCACCTATGAAGATAGCCTCGCGATACTCGGCTGGGATTGATGATAGACTCTTGCCGATGAAACCTTTGTCATTAAGAAGATAGGAAAATGATGTTGTTCGTTGTCCCGAATCAATCTTGGCTCGGCGATCAACGAGGAGGAATTTCCAATACAACAGTTGCCAGCTGCAGTCTGAGGATATGTCAATACTCGGCTTCAAAGTATCATCAGAAGGTGACGCACAGATCCCTCCACTTAACACCAAAGCGCGAAGAGGATCGAGATAAGGTATTTGAATCAGGGCTGGGAAGCGCTGACTCGCGCCGGGATAGAAGTGCCTATGGACCCGTTCACGGATAAGTGACGCAGAAGTGAGGCTGGAATGAACTTGCCTGATGACGGTAAAGGTGAAGGGTGCATAGATATGTATGAACAAAGAGGTAACTTTGTCCTGGTCGTGGAAGACGAGACTGTTTCGCCATGTAATGACAGCACTGGCAAGTGAACCGTGCGAGAGGCAGTAGCATGCGACGAAGAGAGCAGCATTGGAAGGGAGGAGCCAGATATAAATGAAGTTGAGGATGGTCACATAGTAACATAGATCAAACAGGAAATAGTGCCACGCTCGCCGCCGGTATTGGATGTAGCGAAGAGGGATGAGATATAAGCCCATGAGGGTGTATGAGATGTGCACCCATCTGGAGGATAGGCTGAACGGCGGAGACGGTTACGACAGAGAATGACACGTACTCGGGGTGCATTCCAAACATGAGGGCGGAGAAAAGGAGAGTCATGACGCCAAAAAAAAAGGAGACCTTCTCGCGGGTGCGGACGACCCTTGCAGACTGCCACGAGACAGCCAGCTTGGCCATGCGGGTCGATATCTAGGACATTGAGATCTGAGTGTGGCTCAGGACGGCTGGGGCAGACCTTGAACTTGAAGTTCTTGATTTCACGTTCGAAATTCTCCGCAAGCAAATCTCCAGACAAGTCTTTTATTTTGAAGGTCTCTTCAGCCTTGAGCTTGAGCCTGTCCCTGTGTTTCTGCAGCTGGTGCTGCAGTTTGCGTTGGAGAAGATCGACATGGGAGTCAAAATAGGTCTCGATGGTATCTGGAGCGCAGTCAGTAGCTTCCTGGTGGACAGAGGTGCACGGACCAAAGAGGGTAAAAGCACTTGACCAGTCCGAGAGCTCGTCGCGGACAAAACGCTCGATTGGGGCGGAAAACAGGGCTCTGGAGGGGGAGGGAGGCCTTGACGCCATGGCCTCGAGACGAGCAGGGCTGCTTACGTCATATTCTACTTTGTCTCTAGCACGATGCTCGGAAGTCTGAGTCCGACCTCCCTCCTCGTCGTCGGCGGTCTTGTGCTCACAAGATCCTCTCTAGTCCACCTTGGTCTCGACGCTGTACTCCTCAGTGCATTTCTAGCGGGTATCAGGCGCACGACAGGCCTCTCGTACGCGCACATTTCCCCGTATGTCTATGGGCACTTATTCCGTCTCCAGGCCAGCCCTCTCCCAAGTCCCCAGCAAGGACATTCGCCGTGGGTTCGCCTCTCACTGTTGCCTCTCCTCCGTGTTGATGCTCTCTCAGAGCTTCTCCATAGCTACCTCGAACTCGGTCGGTTCTACCTCTCAGTTCGCTGCCAAACTCATCTTTCTGCCTCAGGTGAATACGTGTTTGACTTTGCTGTTGTCGCATTTGGTGTACGTTTTTCTTCTGCTCATCCATATACGTGCTCAGTCCCCGCCAGCGCTCCTCGTCCTCTGAGAGAAGAAGATAGCCTAGTTTTACTTAATTTGTCTATCACCCTAAAAAGTTAAATACAAAGAAATGCAGAACAATTGATCCCAGCGCAAAATCTGCAAATGCCCTGCAAAAAAGTCAGAGCTGAACAGCGGCGTACCGTGGAAACTTACCGTTCTGGCGACACCTGCTGGAATTCGTTCTGGTTGTCGGGGTTTACTTGGGAACGTAATGAAGCGGTCAGCACAAATTGGCCAACAGTGCTTGAAAATCTGATTCAATGAGAATTGTATTGGATGCGATAGGGTGGCACGCACCCGGCCAAGAAAGCATTGAAGGGGTAATTCGTGACTAGGATGCAGTAGATGAACTGCACGATGCCCGAGAGTACGAGGAACAGCAGATACGAGTCAATGAATTTCAGGCGGTCCGTGGTTTCTGCATGATAGGCCTTCCACAAAGCCTGTATAGGCGACTGGACTTTTTGCGATGCCATGAGAGCTGCGAGAAACCGCCTGTACTACTCCAAATACAACCACACACACCGCGTCAAACACTGGCCACTGCAGAATTCCGCCAGGTATGTTGTGGCTCACAGTCCCGGCCAGGGTTGTCTCCCTGCCAAAGCCAACTCGCTTCATATCTCGGCAGGGTGCAAAGCGACTGCACACGTTAAAACCTTTACCTTATTCCATAGAGCGCGGACTGGGAAAATTCCTGCCACCACAGGCGCTCAAGGTTCTTCAGCTCGAGTATCAGAATGGCCTCCTGGAGAGGCTCAATGAACAAATCTATGGTGTGTGCATAATCCCACTCTACTCCTTGTGCGCTGACCCGACAAAAGGCACCTCAATGGAATACGAAAATTCACTTACTCAGACAGTGATCAGTCTCTCTGATAAACGCGACTACGTTCTTGCTTTCAATTATGCCAGTCTTGCTCTCAACAATGATTTTTTCCTCAGCAACCTTGTATGTAAATAGTTCCTGATATCTGCTCAAATCGGCTCATCCTGGTAGAAACCTATCCCGGATTCCCCACCTCGGAAACCAGCCTTGGATGAGCGGGAAACAAAACATGAGCACCAAAACTACGAAGATGAGATTCAAGACGAACTTCACCTCGTCATCCGCAATGCACACGGAAACGTCCAACAACTTCGCTCTGCATTCTCCGCTGCAGTCCTCGGAACCTTCATCAACGGTTGGGTTTGGTTCGTGACAGACCAAGCTGGTAATACCGGAATTGTTACAACGTATGGTGCTGGTACCCTCCTCGTTCGTTCCCGAATGAACATGGAGAGACACTCTGATCTTGAGCCAACCAATTCTGATGATAACCCTCATGCCATACCTGCATCCCCATATCTTCCTAGAAACTCATCTTCGTCTCCACTTTCTCGTGTTTCAGGTCACAATTCGCCAGCGGTACCGAATGGTGCGCAGGTCCGACAAATGTCTGATCACAATACAATCCGATTAACCGCCTCTGGCGTTCATTCAAACCCGAGAAAAGATCCACCCTACAAAAACATCACCATGGGGTCCATGCTCACAGTTGGCGAGATTTTATACCCTCTGTTCTGTGTCCCTGTGTATGAACACGCTTGGATGAGTGCCGGGTACGGTGTTTGGGGAAAGGAACAATGGATAAAAGAGTTTTGGTCCGTCCTGAATTGGGAGAGGGTAAACGCAGCTTATCAAGTCGTCTGGAAATCCATTCATGTGGACAAGCATAGTCAGGGATAGATTAGTAGTTCTTGCTCTCGTGAAGGGGTAGAATGAATAGTTTACACCATCTTTCGTATATTCTCCTCGGTACATATCCGCGCAATGTTACTTACTCTACAGTAGTTGTCACATAACTTGCATCGCTATGACTTTTGTTTAAGCGCTTGTAGTGCACAGAGTGCAGCCCCCACTCCACTTCCATCCTTAGCTAAAGCGATATCTACACGACTTTCAACGTTTTGGCCAACCAAATAACGCAAGGATTCCCTCAAGCTCGTCTCAAATCCAGGATAGTGTTCGATGAGACTGGAGAATAGGCTTCAGTCCAACCTCTGAGCTACTAACCTTGTTCTAATACCTACCTTCCATCCACACCGACAGAAATTCTGCTTTTGGGATCCTTTACTCCTACATTTTCTTCGCCTGGTAGGACAGCACGACCTGTCTGAACCAGTACAGCTGCAACTGCAATACTACTCAACTGAGCCGCTCGGCGGCCAACTAGACCACAAACCCAGCGGATGATCTATTAACCGGTCACTAGATTTCCACGTAGAGCTGAATGGAAGCCTACCGCAGCATCCTTCAGAGTAACCTGCTCTGGCGCAAATCCAAGATCCTTGACAATAGTCCTCTTGATAGCTTCCAGTCTCGACTCAATGCTCGGATGAAGCGAAGCTCCCTCAAGCACATCGAACGGGGGACTGATACACCCAGGATAGGCATCCTTCCCGAGCCAAGCTTCTTCCACGCTACTCATAAAACTTGTATCGATGCCATAATGCTTATTAATATCAGAGGTAGATTTGCCATTAAAAAGGAGAGGCTTCGGGGAAGCATCAATGAGGGAGGTGATGATGCCGCGAGTGATCTCGCCGAGGTACATTCCAGAAATGAATTTCTCGAAGGCTTGGAAGGTGGGATTGATACTGAGGCGATCGAGAGCATTATCGGGAGGTGTAGACGGTAAATGTGAGCGCTAGGGAATGGCTTGGGCTATCTGCGTCAAGGAGATGTGCTGAAAACTTACCGAATTATTGAAAGCTCCCCATTCAGTATTGACAATCATGTACCCGCCCTTGGAGGCTGCTGACGTGCCTTGCAGTTTCTTGATCTTTGCTTGATTCCTTTGTCAGTCCAGCTGACCCCGAGTCAACCGTACAACTCACAAATGTCTTCGACATAGGCACCATTGGTACCTGTGCCAAAAATTGCACCAAGGATACATCCTCCTGATTGATATGCACGGGAGAGTAAGGCGCCAACAGTCTACCCAGGTTGATCACCAAATTGAATTGCGAAATAAGAGCCGATGAACATCAAAAGCGGGAACGCACATCGTTGACGAGAGCAACACATTTGACGCGCATGTGTTTCCGATCGAAAGCATCTTGAAGCAATTTGACCACGTCATTCCCTATTGCGTTTCGTGCCGAGAAACCCTTCGTCCACGTGAGAATTTTTCCGGAATCTAAAGCCGTTTGCTCGACTGGAAAGGAGAACGTAAGACCGAGATGGATCTCGTCTGCTGGTGTGTTGGTTTGGACAGGATAGTCGATAGAAGACTCGGTGGAAAGGAATGCATCAACAGAGGAAGCCAAGTAATCTAACGTTCAAGTCAAATGATAAGTATGGAGGCGATGTGAGAGGGAATAGCGTTCCGCACCAAATAGAACTGTTGCTTCTCCAGTCTTCAGTGACTCTGTTACTCGGTACTTCTGCTGGCGAAGAGAGAACGTTTTGTCGCCGTTCAGAACTACCTCGCAAACCCGACTTTTATATACCGGGGTTTTTACATCAGACTTGATATCTGCATACGGGACAACTGCTCACAGGTTGGTTCCACCAAGATCGAGGGCAAAAAATGTGCTAACAGAATTTTGTGATCACCGTGAGGTATTGCATACAGTGAAATCATACCCTTTCTCTGTACCATCAGGCACACCAGTCACGAAAGTGGGTCTGTATTCGTATGAGGGCAATCCACGACAGATAAGTGTGCACAAACATCATCGCCATAGCGTGTTCATAACTTTCAAGACCGAGCTTGAACTCGTGCAGGAAATTCTTGGTGAGGTCGATAAGCTGGTCGCTGCTCAGTTGAAATTGAGCATCGATATGGTCGTAAAGATCCTTCGCTGAACGGTATGTAAATGCTGAAGTGGAAGTCATGAATAAGATTAACGAGAAATTTGAGGACGGGGTATAAATCTAGACCGGAGTCCACACCCCGGCTACAATATCATTATATCAAACAGCTCCTTATGATACGCTGAACCCTGATCTAGATTGACACTAGCACTTGCAACTTCAGTGGGGATCTATCCTGTAGTCCTGTCGATGCGATATCAGCCATCCTTCTCAAGTTTTGCAATTACGATAAGATGGAGATTTACGAGATTGTTTTGTGCGAACTGATTACCGGGATCCAATGACCGCTGCTGTAATGCAAAGGAGTAAAATCAGTTATACTGCTTTTGGCAGAAACTCAGAGTGGAACTAAACCTGTCTCGGTAGACCATATGCAGACCATTTAAAGACACCTGGATCCTCAAAAAAAGTATCATTTGGTATCAATTGCAACAAGTGTCAGGCTCTACTTCAGAGGTGAATTATAGTCTGGACACATCCTCTGTAATTTCCACAATGGCATTAATCCCCTAGCTTCGCGTCACGACCGTTAACTATTTTCAACCGCTTCTTTTCGTTAATCATTATTCTCAATCCGAATAATGTCCTTTATCAAGGTCAGCTGGTCAAAATTGTCCCATGCTCCCTGTCTCGTGTATGTCATCGTGGTGTCTTGGAGATTCTCATCAGGCCGTGCTTAGAGCTCAAGAAGGAGTTCTACACTCTCTGACGAGCCGATGTCATGACCCGATGTTATGAGGCTTCGGGTTTTCAAACACCTGTCCATTTTATGCGTTGATATAGTTGCTGCTATCCCTCAATCTGGGATCAGACTTCCTCGTCAATCATCTAGTTTGCAGTTTATTGTGATAATTGCCTTGTGTTCTTATTATGATTCATTCACTTCTAGAACCTCTTAGGTCACCTGGGATGAATATTAAGATCAATGGAGAAACATTTCTGATATTCAGTGGAGAAGTCCACCCTTTCCGGTTCGTCTTTATATGAGGGCGGCTAAGGTGTTGACTGACCAATCTTCAGAAACCCTGTTCCGAGCCTTCACCTCGATGTTCTTTATTGGAAGGTCGATTCCTGTATTTCACGATGACAAGGTCGATGGGCTTCAATACGGTTTCGTCCTATGTTCATTGGGGACTCATCGAGGCGAGGCGGCGAGAAATCTCGTTTGAAGGTTTCCGTGATCTACAATGCTGGTCAGAAAGCTGGCCTCTATTTAATTGCTCTCCTACAGTGGGTGATTGCTTGCTTTATTTAACCTGAGTCACTCCCTACATCAACACGGAGACTGCAGGTGGTGGATCACCCGGCTGGGGAACGTATACCCCAGGGCTTTGGCGGACACCTATGTCAAGGCCTATCAGCCTTATATCAAGGCAGTTGGTGAGATCATTGCCAAAAACCAGATTACAAACGGCGGCCCGGTCATACTTGTCCATGTATGCACCTGCAACTCGTTGGATACGTTATAGCTAACACCTGGGGATAGATCCAAATAGATGATGTCTTGCATCTCCTTCTCCTCAACCACCGTAACTCAGGTGATTGAAGATGAATACAGCAGATTCTGGCCTCCATATATCAAGGACTTTGGATACAGGGCTCAGCTACTAAAGGATTTTGTATCCTTGATCAGTAATGTGAGCTTCTTTTGAGTCCGTTTGATCAACGGAGCGCTGGTATTGTTGTTCCTACGACAACCAATGATGCGGGAGGCCATTTCACAGGTGTTGATATCTATGGTCTGTGCCGAAGTTATCCCATAGAAAAACAGATCAACATTATTTTGGCTACGATTCATACCCGAATTGATTTGATTGTGCAAATCCCTATGTATGGTTACCTGATGCTGCTCCAGAGTGAACCAGACTCTTCTCTCCCTTCTGATGATGAACCTGACCACGCTCCGCTTCAGATACTTCTGGGATGCGCATCCAGAGTGGAATCCTGAGGACCCTAACGTTGTTTTCAAGAGGGTGTCTTTGACGGCTGGCAGGTTAAATTCTGGTTTCATAGTTTTCCAAACTCAAAAGATTTGAGGGGTGGCGCTGGGTATGATCCTCGCTGGCCTTGAATTTGAGAGGGGTAAATTCGTATTTTCACAAAGAATCTATTTTTCTGAAACATATAGCTTTCTACAAGAATTAATATGCACTGTCAACAATGATATTGTATTCATCCATCCACCAGGTGGTATTGCTCATTTTGGTGCTTATACCTCGTACAATTGCGTGAGCCTTTCCCAGTATTCTTGAGTGAATAAGGAAGTAAAGGCTTGCATTCAGGGAGCCGCCATTTCTGATCTCGTATCTTGCGAGAGAAATACCACGAAATCAACCTGCAAGCTGATTTCTTAGCTGTATCACTCGCATACTTGACCAGTCAACCTCAGAATAATAACTGGACTTTACATTGTTAGGTGCCTACTCCCACGAGACCCCAGGCTCAGAAGCTGATTGAATGAAGGCAGGCAGGCAGAGGTATCCTCGGTTGGCATACAAAGATATAAGCTGACCGTGCCAATGAGTGCTGGAACCATTGAGATCCCGACTTTGGGTGATTCCTTGATCCTCAATGGCAGGGACTCCAAGATCCACGTCGTAGATTATGTTGCAGGTTCAACGACATTATTGTACTCGGTTGGCGAGATATTTACATGATAAGTGGAGGGTCAGGTCATTTTTGCAGGGCGACCATTGAAGTACAAGATAATGTTTTTTTTTACTACGGGGACAGCGGAGAGGGTTACATGAAACTGCATTCACCCTCCCTGCAGGGACCTCGGGAACCAAACCGATTGCTAAGATTGTTTCGGTTTCTGGGAGCATCAGGCAACGAGTGTTGGCCAACGGCGCAATTATACAGTATACGACTACTGGCCAAGCTGTGGTTTTGATTGGTCCGAAACTCTAGTTCTCATTCCTGGTGAGTTAGTCTTAAAATTATCTTTCACGGGGACTTTGACACCGTAGATCGCTTTACTGCATATCAATTCTGGGTCCTTCATCCCCCGGGACAGGGACGCTTTGCTTCCTACAGTACCAAGACTTCGATCGTCGTGAAAGGTGGCTATCGACTGCTTACTGTTTCTATTTCGAGCGATAGACTAGCCCTGAGCGGAATAATTGCTCCTGTTGCTTCATCTCGCACCGTGTAGACTCAGATCAAAGAGAACAACATACGATACCCTCGTGGCTTCTCGCACACCCCATCTTCCCGACGTGAGCTTACCCGATCTCGATTCATTAATATGGGCTCGCCCTCACCTCTTATAGCTCCAGTCAATCAGGCTGAACTTTGTTCATAGAAAGTCTCGGATAGTCTTCCTGAAATCACTCCCGGTTATTCCGATGAGAAGTGGACGGTTGCCGATTTCGAGGAAACCTTCAATGAATGGACCTGGAGTACCCCTCAAGTTCTTTTCTTGAGTCCATACGGTTACCACACTGGAAATATGCTCTGGCACGCCCAATTCACTGCAACAGGACAAGAGACGGGCTCTTACGCAAATATGAATGGTAGTCTTGCATTTGCATACTCGATGTGGCTCGATAACAGTTTCATTAGATCTTGGACAGGCTCCGGTCCGCATGATATGTATAGTCAAACGGTCAATTGTCCTTCAACCCTCAGGGTTGGTTCGCACTGTGTCACTGGACCACATGGGAATTGAGCAGAACCGGGCCGGTGCCAGCGATTGGTTCAAAATTCCCCGTATTGAACTATTCTTTTGAGGGAAGCCCAGACATGAAAATCATCACTTGGAAGCTAGCGAGTCACTATCAAGATAGTATGCGGACCGCCCTCGCGGACCCCTAAATAAGAGTGGATTGTATGCGGTATGCCAGTTTCCTTCTCACATACTCATTCCGATAAGCATATCGTAGGCTAGCACTTACCAGGATATGATGATTCGAATTGGATACATGGTAAGCCTACTGAAGGTGTCCCCAAGCCTTTGACAGGTATCACCATCATCATCATCATCTTCAATGGCCCCGTCGCCGGCAGTCTTACGATCTCAAACTAGGACCATCTTTGACCTGAAAGTACCCTACGGAGTGGACTACCCGATTGAATTCACTTTCACCAACTCAACCATTACAAAGTGTGTGTTCAGCGCAACTGATCCGAGGGTAAAATCCTCATCACATCAGCTTTATGCGATTGATATCAATTTGGACGATATAATGTGTTTCAACTCGTAGCAAGGGTAGCCCCCAATCTTCATCAGTCAACCACATTGGACTTCCAAAAGAGTTCCCAGTCCGTGAGCACTCTAATTGATGGGTGCTAATGGATAACATACACGCGTCAGCACAAGGCATCTTGTATTATGATGGGAAGAACACTCTAGCAATATGACTATGGGCTACCGATGCCGATGGGGCAAAGATAGACATTTTGAATCTTGTGCTTCGACACAGACTTTTATCCAGTCGTCAATGCTCCTGCTCCAGGCTGGATGACACGGCCTAATGCATAATAGCACAGGAAATTTGGCAACAAGACTTTTGGCACGATACGCTATCAAAAACGACGGTCATTGCTCAAAGTAGGATTCAATGCAATGCAAATAGTTCTATGCAATAGAATTACATGAGATTCAGGTCGCCGAACTTCTCCTTGTATCCTATATAAATGAAACATGTTACATTCAGGACTGACTCGGTTAAGAAAGAGAGTCGGGACTGACCAGGTACAGTCCATTTACCCTTCTTAAGCATGGTCTCAACAGCCTCAACAATACGAGGGTGTGCACGACCGACATCCTCAGTCTGGAAAATGGATTCAGGATGAAATAGTGGAGAAGTAGAAGGAAACGTACAGTCAGCTCGTCGAAGGGACGAGCATCCTCGATATTGGCGAGGGTAGCCTGAAGTTCTTTGAGCTCCACATCAAGCCTCGCCTCTGTTTCCTGAGCCTTGGAGACCTAGACAACCTCAACGTGTCAATCCAGGCTAGAACGAAAAAAATTGACACCCATGCATACAGCTTTGGCTTCAAATGCCTCAATAGCCTTGATTTGAGTATGCGTATCGCATTCAACAGGCTTGTAGTTCTTGAGAAGCTTCTCAGCCTCATCAACAATAGCCTTATTCTTTAGAACAGAGCGGTACTGAGCGAAATCGACAGTGGTAGGTTGGGAGGCGTATTGGCCATGTAGGCGTTGGGCATCACCATGGCGCTTCCTGAAAGCTTGTAACGACGCAACAGTTTCTAATCAATGTCAGATTTGCATGGTCACAATTTCCTATATTTCTGCACACCTTTTCCAAGCCCAAGGGAGGAATAAATGCGGGCAAAATCCTGCGACAGAGAAAATCATTAAGGCTCTTTTGAACGCGTCCATGAACTGAAGTAATTGATATTTACAACTGCAGCGGCAGCAGCTTTTTGTGTTGCCATTTGCTGTTGATAATATAATCTAATTCATAATTTTGACGAAAAACTGAGCTAATGACATACTCAGAAGGAATGCGGCAATGTAAGTGAATTGTAAGTGAATAAGGTAGAAAGATGGCGGTAATTCCCGACTACATTTCCTGTGCGTGGCCGATCACTACCAAATTAAGTAATTCAATGCGCTGTTGTCAACGATTTCTGCTCAACTTTTTGGTATCGTGCTGGTCTTCTAAATCGTTATCTTCATCATCCATTTCTCCTGTTGCTTTCACGACCTTTGATTGGGTGTGGATAGTGGAGCATGATATCTCTTCTAAACCAATTTCTCAGAGAGAAGGTGGGTGTCTTACTCATTCTACAGTAATTTTGATCCCACACTGTTCATTCCATGTGGTGAAATCAAGTTCTTTAAACCTTGTGAGCTTCATGTGGTCAAGTGGCGAACTTCTATATCTCACTGTCTGCGCACTTGGCCCCTAAACTATTCTCTTAATCTCCCTCGGATAAGTATTTAATCGCCCTTCTACTGTCGGTTGATCAAAGGCGGGATCAAGTCACTTCGAACTTAAGTGACATCCTCATACTACTATGTCTATTTCCCCAACATTATCAGCGAGTCTGAGTGGTATCTTACAGGGACCCAGTGGCGCACGCAGTACCCTTACAATAATAGCATGTGTCTTTTCAACTTGGTTCCTTGTCGCTCTCTGGAAACATGTCATCTCTGTGCACAACACCAAGGACGAAGGAGAAGGGAAGGCAGATACAGGATCGAAGGAACAACAACAATCATATGAAGGTCCGTTCCCTCGGGTACTTATACAAACAACGCTGATGGTGTTGCTATCTACGAAACCAGAATGGGCACCTGTATCATTTTGTTACCCAAAGTTCGACGCTTGGCCTCACGAATTATCCGATACAAAACCTATTCCCTACAGACCATTTCGTTGGGGAACTTACCAGTGAGTGTCAATGGCTGTCGTGATGTGTATGTGAAATCTCAAACCTGGGACATGCAGTGTGACGATGGGAACCCGGAATATGCCTTGGGCCGATTGGATAGAAGTATGTGAATATATAGTGATCCCTCGACCTTTGACTAACGAGGTTGTACGTAGCTTGATAGTCAATATCAACGATATCAGATGATACGAGCACACAGAATAGAAACCCAAGGTGAAGGAGTCATTCAAGTACTTGATGACAATGTCAACCCCAACGTGAAGGGTGGCAATTTGGCTGGTAAGGCAGTAGGCAATTTGAAGACACAATCTTTTCATTTCATCTAGCAATCGAGCTCGTCCATGAATTGGCAGAATATCTCAGTCGCCGATATCCGACGACTTTCCATGTATCGCGGCATACTGGACTGGAATCTGAAGACTGCCGAAGGGGCTGGGATGGTTTACCTCCAATTAAATCAATCACGGTCATCCCTCTGCGAGAGACACACAATTTGCCGTTGTCTACAACTGATGGGGAGCATGCAGGCAAGCGTGCCATGATTATTTCCGCACTTTTGTCAGTTCTTTAGCCTCAGAGCATGAGAGAACGGCACGCTGATAGCATTATCCTGTTGACATCAGAATTCAAGATGATTTGGCTATCATGATTGGAGGTGGGTCAAGTCTCCTGTACTCTCAGATGAATGATTTCTTGACTTTACTGCACAGGAAATGATGGGAGATATTATTTTCAAGCGGGAGCCATTTGCGTGCCTGGTGAGATATCACTTTATTTTTCTGTCTAGTATGAACTGACTCCCCAATACAGGGTTTTGGAGACTGAGGGATAAGATTGGCATGTCTCTGGACGAAATCCACATCTCGGGTGGTGTACCACATTGTACGTGAAATTTCTGGTCATGTGGATCAGTTTCGGTTGGAGAATCAGCTCTTCGAGCTGGGCTGAAGCACCCTCTGGTCATCGCCTGTAAGGACACGTTAGGCCATTCACACCTATTTTCTTGTGACTTGAGGTGTGTGGAGGCCTATCATCATCACTCCAGCGGACACGTTGAATCGTCCTGCTTAATTGCGTATATTTGTGTTCATTTGGAACCAAAGAAATCGGAATATGCCGATGATGCACGATATCATCAAAAAGGCGAGAGACCATGTCAGTGATTCAAAGATACCTGGTATCTGATCTGGTCCGATGATCTGTTGGAATCGATAGATGAGGGCTTCTTGATTTACTGGATGGGAAAGATATATCAATTCATTAGGATCTACTGACATACAGCCCAGATCGCGAAAAACTGCATGTCAGTCTGGAGCGGTTCTTTCGACGATTGCCGGTGGGAAAGCCGGTCATACGAAACAATTACTCCTTCCAAGCAATTCGGCCCGCACTAGAGAGAGAGGACAAGGAAGTCGACCCTGAGGAATTGGCGTGGTCGGAGAGCACGAACGGACCAGAAGATGATTTTACGCTGGGAGACCGATTCGCACCTCCCAAACATCGAGCGGCACCCACGCCAGAATCATTGCGTCTGCGCTCGGAACGGCAAACGCTGCGAAGGCTGCCGTACAGCGGTGCAATTGTATTTACAATACGGACGTATTTGACACCTTTAGAATTATTGGGTCAAGAGCGAGGCGTGCCGGGACGACTGGCGAGCTCTGTACGGGCTTGGCCGAGGGAAGTAAGTGACTACAGAGGCAAGGACCGGGGAACGTGGTATGAGACTGCGCTAGACTACCTCGACCATTGCCACCAAAAACAGGTGAATCGGGGTGAATTCGAGGAGGGAGCCAAGGGAGGCAGATATCCGTTCTGATTGGGTGTGTATTAGTGGAGCGGCAATTATGTACAAGATCAAAATAAAGGTGTATGATGGCACGTGTTGAACAAGGCGAGAGAGGCCAGGCACAGATCTCGATCGCATCAACAAAGACAAATAGCTGACAGAGGAATATAACCCGGCTACGTCAGCGTCGTCATTTCTGCTCAGACCCCCAAGTCGTCACCGCTGTCACACAAGTCACGCGTCTCGTCTCCTCGTCGTCACCGATGTCTCCCAAATGCGCTTCACCGTCTCCCCCACCGGACCAATGCTCCCAATCCCGCCGTCCCCGCCCCACTGCCCACCTTGCCCGAACAGACCTCGACGCCGAGCCCAATCCCTTCGAGCTTTCCTTCCGCTCCTCGTCTAATGTCCGCACCTCGTCACCCGTTCGCGAACTGGTAGCCCCCGCCCCAACCTCCGGCAATAATTCCGTCGTTTCTCAACAGGAGCGACCCAGCTCACGCCATTCTCGCTCTTCAGATGAACTCCATCCTCGCACCCAGTCGCCTTCGCGCCCTGTCCTGCCCCCTCTTGCGTCCATCTCTTCACCTGCAGACCACTCGTATCCGTGGGGTTGCAATCCTAACTCGGTCAACTCCCTCCGCTCTGGGCCTTTGTCTCCTGCTATGCTCACCGCGCCCCAGCAGCAGAGTGACCAGCTCCAGCATATCTCATTCGATTCCACCAACTTCCGCACAGGCCTCACCCCTCGTACAGGTATGACCCCTCGCACAGGCCTCACCCCTGGCACGGGTTTTACCCCTCTCGTCGGAGGTCCTGTCGCTTTCCCCACCTCACCCAATACCGCTACATTCATGGCTCTCATGAATAACTCGTCCGTTACCACCAATACTATAACGCCCAACACACTCAATGTCATCACCGGCGCTTTGAATTCGGTGCAGCATGGAGCGCCTAATTCATATCCACCTCAGCAGCAGGACCCGAATAATCCAACGTATCCTGTCTCGGCATCAACTGCCGCAAACAATGCCGCCAACGGCCTCTTCCTCCTATCTCAGGCTCATCAGGAGCTCACCAAGCGAGAGGAGGCTCAAGCTCGGGCTGTAAATGCCCATCTTCATGGCGCCAATGGCGCTCTTGCTCATCAGAACGGCAAACGTTTAAAGCGTAAATCTTATGACAATATTTCTCCCCCACCTTCCGCCTTAGAGTTTGGGCCAGCTAGGGCCAGTAAGCGCACTCGTAGTACTGCCCACCGTAAAGGCAGTGAACGTGGAGGGTCAGAAGGCATAGACGAAGAGAGTAACGAGGACGTCGATGACGTTGAAGACATTGATCAAAATCCTCCCCTACCTGCTCGCAAGGGTCTCAAGAAGCTCGAGACGGAGGAAGAGAAGCGACGTAACTTTCTTGAGCGCAATCGACAAGGTGACTCGTCTTTGTCAAATGTTGTATATTGACACTAAATAACTTGAACAGCTGCTCTGAAATGTCGACAACGAAAGAAGGCATGGCTAGCACAATTACAAGCAAAGGTCGAATATCTCACCAATGAGAACGAACGCCTCTCGTCGGCCCTCATCTCTGCACGAGAAGAAATCTCACGTCTTTCAGCGGCCGTTGGCGGTGGCGCTGGTGTGGTAGGGTCTATCCCAATGGGTGTCGCCGTCAATAGCGTGAATGGCGTTAGTGTCTCCGGTCCTGGCGTGCAGCCTGTGAGTATGAATGTCAGTCTCTCCAACAAATCAGGAGGCCTACCCATAGCCAGCGTAGCCTCTACCACTGGCGGTCGTTCCGGTAGCGGATATGGGTATTAATCTCGCGGCACACTAAATCTATCATCACACATCATTGACATTCTTGCCACCGAACACCAGCACCATTATGTGCTTCCCTCTTGATGTCTTTTTCCGCACAACGCTAGACCTGGTTTTCATGTACATCATACAAGCACAAAATTTCTCCATTGCTCCCTCAGAAACCTGCCGTGCGGGAAGCATGATGGAGCATCTCTTGGACCGAATCACTGTACATCGTACGACATAATCTCAAATCTGCATTAGCGCTCTTCTGAGGCTTGTGCTTATCAAGCTGAAACCTGTATGATTCATTCTATCCTTGTTTCTCGGGCAGTGGACATTTGGTTCTTCGGCTTACACTTACATTTTTTCGAATCTGCGGGACTGATGGGTTTTTGAGTGTACCAGCGTTGGGCTCTTGTTTGTAGTGACATGTTTTCTCTTTCCTCTTCAAGTGAAAGGAAATGTAGTGAAAACAAATCAACTTGGGAAGTTATGATGCAATGATTTTCTGTAAATGATGATTGCCTTGCGGTTGCGACACTCGCTGATCATGACGTCGCGGGCTTCTGTTAGCGACTAACAATGTCTTTGATTATGGCATTAATATAAACATCAATGTATCAACGTTTTACCTAGCTCTACCTCCTCTGTTGGACTTATGCAGTCATGTCGAAGTGAGGTCAGGTCTAGGCTCACGGTGATAACGCAAGTGAATTTCGACGATTTGTTGGAAGCCCAGGTTTCAGCCATCTGAATCCTGTCTGGTCCATAGTCATCACGGTAATCGGATCGCAGGCACTGGCTACCTATTTTGCAGAAAAGCTTGGCGTATGCAATTATTTCTGGTTGGCCCAGGTAAGATGTGAGTTCTATTCGCAAGGGCCTGACCGTGTCCTTTTCCTAGACCATAGAAAGGGGTACTATTGATTCTAGAGCTTGGAACCCAGTGGACACAATGCGCCGCAAGCTGAAGAGCCGACCCCGAGTTTGTGATGCTTGAATTCGGGCAGTCGATGTTGATACTCTCCACTACTACGGGTCTGAGAGGTGAAAAACATCGATAGCCAAATGCATCAACGCAAGTGATGACAAAACGCACACGTTCCGTACCAGAGTAGGCGTGTGCACTTATGCTGTTATGTGCGTCAAGGAGTTCATTAATAAGATAATATAGTTCGAGGTCTCTATCTATATCAGAATACATTCTTCTTCAAGGAGTGGAAAGGGAGTTCTTCAGACAGGCTCGGTTAAAATCCCTGGGTGCTCATATCCGGATATCAACTAACAGGGGTCCCCGAGAACTTCTCAACTCTCACAGCAAATGCAAATATCATTAGAACTTAGTTCATATGTGTAACATGAGGTGCATGGTTGTCAAACACGAGCTGGTACTTTCTTGCCCACAATACCATTTGGTTGATTTCATTTATTGCCTTTCGATATCTGATGCTCAGAGAGCGGGAATCATTTTATCATTAGAGCCAGTTGAAAAGCTGTACTCGAGACGATAGAAAAAATTATCTTTCGCATTGTTATGGTGTGAGCTGGTACAGAAAATATCAAATATATGTCAATTTCTAGATCTAGTTAGAAGTTTTGGGAGCTCGTCCGAATATCCCTGTGCTATCTGATCAGCTTGGTTCTTCAAATTTCATGAAACTGAACAATGTCACACCAGGAAATTGAATATAGACACACTTCCTCAGCTTCTGTGTCAATCAAGAATGATAATTCCAGTTCCAGCAGTAACACTAGTCTCAATGAATAGATGTTTTGATAGCCCATCATTGATCAGTATTATTACAAAGTACTTTGCGAACACAAGATGTCCACGTCCATCTTTTACTATAAGATAATATATAGCTACATGACGATGTGAACCGTGTAACTAGGAATGTCAATCGATAACATGATACTCACCTCAGACGTCACCCAGTGTGGTAGACAGCTGAGAGAAATAAGAATTGCCGTCCATACGAGGGAGCCAATGTCTCATGTTTATTATGTTTCACTCTTGGTGATGTAGCTCGTTCAATCATCACCGTTTCACTTCTATAATTACATTAGATACTAGTTTTTCCACGATGGTGTCTGGGAAAGATGACCGGTCATGTTTTTCTATCCCTCCTACAGAGATCCCTTAAAGCACGGGTGGTGAAAGGATAACGAAAGAATAACACCAACAATTATAACCTGGGACAGCGTGACATGTGTGACATAATTTACTGATGACAGCCGGTAGAACGTCCGCTGTATCGCAATTCGGCTTTGTTTCTCATCTCCTCGACCTTGCCAAATCTCTCACAGTGCCTCACTATTGATTTGTTTCTTCTTAAGTGTGCTTTGCATCTATATATGTATTCGAACAACTCTGAGAGCTTCGCGGTAACACGCCTGACCTGTCAGCAAATCTGACCTACGGCCCGACCGTCTAGCTTGGTTCATGCTGCGGTTTATTTTTCTGAAACTGTCTCATATACTCGCTTTCTACCCGGACAATGTTATATTGATATAAAGTAAGATGATGCTTCTTCTGTCACCTTAGTCGTCTTCGTATCCCACAAGGTGAGTTTAATCATACCTTTCGTACTCACGAGTGCTTTTGCTGTGGTTTAAAATCAGCACATCCTGGAAACCTCTGAGCTCACTATCACGCTTTAGTCCGTTCTCTATCACCAGCATGAAGCTGCTTGCTGCCTCCACTCTTGCAATTATGACAAACGTTGGTTTTGCACAGTTCAGCTATTCATTTCCCGATTGTGTAGATGGACCTTTAAAATCCACGACAGTGTGTGATACTTCAAAGGACCCAGCAACCCGCGCTCGGGCCCTCATAAAAATGTTCACGGATGAAGAACTCATTCAGAATACCGACAATGGTTCTGCTGGAGTTCCTCGATTGGGTGTACCATCATATCAATGGTGGTCAGAAGCATTAGCACGTCTTTAAGTAAATATATTCTTCAAAAGCTAATGAACACCACACAGCACGGCGTAGCAGGAAGTCCTGGAGTTTCGTTCGCCCCATCTGGCGAATTCAGCTCTGCCACATCTTTTCCTCAGCCAATTGTGCTCGGAGCAACCTTCGACATGGATCTCATCAAGGCCATCGCTAGTGTTATCAGTACCGAAGCGCGCGCTTTTAATAATGCCGGACGCGCTGGACTTGACTTCTTCACACCCAACATCAACCCATTCAAGGATCCTCGCTGGGGGCGTGGTCAGGAAACTCCAGGAGAGGATCCGTTCCATGTTTCGCAATATGTATTCAACTTGATCGATGGACTTCAGGGTGGGATTGATCCTCAGCCTTACTTCAAAATTGCGGCCGACTGCAAGCACTTTGCTGCATATGACTTGGAATCCTGGCAAGGAATTGACCGGTTCCATTTTGATGCCGAGGTCACCCTCCAAGATCTCAGTGAATTTTATCTCCCCTCATTCCAGAGTTGCGTTCGCGACGCAAAGGTGGCTTCTGTGATGTGCAGTTACAATTCTGTCAACGGCATTCCTGCTTGCGGTAATTCATACCTCCTCCAGGATGTTCTTCGTGACTTTTGGGGTTTCAATGATGATCGCTGGGTGACTTCCGATTGTGGCGCAATCGACAACATATTCACTACACACAATTTTGCCAATTCGTTCGCGGAAGCCGTCGCCGATGCACTCAAGGCTGGGACTGATGTTTGTTGTGGAAACACCTACTCGACAAATCTGCCCGATGCCCTCAACCAGTCGCTGATCACCAGAAATGACTTAGAAAAAGCATTGACACGCCAATACACATCATTAATGAGGCGAGTATATTTCCTTGAACTATCTACACGAGTTTATTGATCCTTTTACCCATAGACTCGGCTACTTTGACCCCCCTGCCTCCCAGCCGTTCAGGCAATTGTCCTGGACGGATGTCAACACCGCTGATGCTCAGGCACTTGCCCACCGTGCTGCGGTTGAAGGTATGGTGCTTCTTAAGAACGATGACTTCCTTCCCATCCAATCGGACGGGAAGAAAGTGGCATTGATTGGACCGTATGTCAATGCTACTACGGACATGCAAGGCAACTATTTTGGCACTCCCCCCTTCATTGTGACTCCATTCCAGGGTGCTGTTGATGCTGGTTTCCAAGTACAGTCTGCTTCAGGGACCACTGTGGATGGTTCGTCTTCGGCAGGTTTTGACGAAGCCATTGGAATTGCACAAGCAGCTGATGTTGTAATTTTTGTTGGAGGAATCGATAACACGATCGAAAGAGAGTCCCAGGATCGTACTACAGTCACATGGACAGGGAACCAGCTCGAACTGATCACGCAACTCTCTTCGGTAGGAAAACCCCTGGTTGTCGTGCAGTTCGGAGGAGGACAACTCGATGACACTGAGCTTCTTTCTAACGAAGTCGTACGTTGGTTATATTTCAAAGGTACTGCATTAGCTGACAACATTGTAGGTTCGGGCAATCATTTGGGCTGGATACCCAGGACAGAGTGGGGGCACAGCCATTTTTGATGTTATCACTGGAGCAGCTTCGCCCGCAGGTCGTCTTCCCATCACACAATATCCTACAGACTACGTTGATCAGGTTGGAATGACAGACATGTCGCTCCGCTCAAGTTCGGAAAATCCGGGACGTACCTACAAATGGTATAGCGGTACACCTGTCCTTGAGTTCGGGCACGGTCTACACTTCACGACTTTTAATTTCTCGTGGCATACAGAGCCAAACATGCATTATAATATCCAGCAGCTTATCAGCGCTGCTGGTGATAGCGGTCCTCTCGATCTCGCCACTTTTGATACCTTCCAAGTTTGCATCGAGAATACCGGTAACCGTACCTCCGATTACGTCGCCCTCCTATTTCTCAGCGGGAACGGTGGTCCTGTCCCTCGCCCGATTAAATCACTGGTTTCCTTTGGACGAATCCACGATATTGGAGCCGGTGCTTCCTCAGTCCTCAGTTTGAATGTAACACTTGGCTCAGTTGCTCGTGTTGACGAGCGAGGCGATTCTTGGCTATTCAATGGTTCCTATCGACTCGTTTTGGATACTGGTGATGGTGTCTTGACCCACGAGTTTGTCCTAGAGGGTCAAGATGCACGTATCCTACAGTGGCCACAGAATTCTTCTGCATAGGCTTTGGATTTTGCTACCATGCCTTTCATATTGCAGTGTAAATTGAATGTGATGTGTTGTATATAACAAGTGTTGCGCGTGGCTATCTGGTTTTGATCTTGGTATCACAAGGACCGATTCGTTAGAGTCTCGGGAGAATTTCAATATCACGCTACCAGCAAGTGCCAACCTGTTCCTGTGAAACATCTCCTCACAATGGAAATTGAGAATTCGGTCTGAAATATCATTGAATCTGAATGCCGATTATCTACCATCGCGGCCCGGCTTGTCGTGGCTTCTGCTAACAAAGGACCTTCGGCTGGCTCACCTCATGCCTACTTCTATCTTATGAGTATGATGACTCGTCTTCGGACATTTAAGCTCCTGCTATATTGACTGAAACTTGATGAATCGCCTCAATTGCTTGGTTCTGATTGCGTTGGCAAGCGTATCGCATGCACAATTCAACTATTCTTTTCCCGACTGCACTGGTGGACCTCTCAAAGCAACTACTATATGTGACGTCTCCATGGATTCTCTCGTTCGAGCCCGAGCATTGGTACAGATGTTCACAGATGAAGAGCTTATCCAGAATACCGATAATGTATCTCCCGGCGTCCTGCGGCTAGGAATTCCTCCATATCAATGGTGGTCGGAAGCTTTGGTATGTTCGTCCACCGCTTTAGATTGCTCCCGAGTCTAATGTATGTCAAGCATGGTGTGGCTGGGAGTCCAGGAGTAACATTTGCTTCCTCAGGCAATTTCAGTTCAGCTACATCCTTCCCACAGCCTATCGTCCTTGGCGCGACCTTTGATATGGAACTTATAAAAGCTATTGCAGTAGTAATAAGCACTGAAGCTCGAGCCTTCAGCAACGCTGGACGGGCTGGCCTTGATTTCTTCACTCCAAATATTAATCCTTTCAAAGACCCACGTTGGGGTCGTGGCCAGGAGACTCCAGGAGAAGATCCTTTCCTAACCTCTCAATACGTTATCAATTTGATTATCGGGCTCCAAGGTGGCATCGACCCTCGTCCCTACTACAAGATTGCTGCTGATTGCAAGCATTTTGCCGCCTATGACCTCGAAAATTGGGAAGGTATAGACAGAAGTCATTTCGATGCGAAAGTCTCCCTCCAAGATTTAAGTGAATATTACCTTCCTTCTTTTCAGAGTTGTGTGCGTGATGCCAAGGTCGCGTCCGTCATGTGCAGCTTCAATTCTGTCAATGGCATTCCCTCCTGTGCCGACTCTTATCTACTCCAAGATGTACTCCGCGACTTTTGGGGTTTTAACGACGATCGTTGGGTGACAGCAGATTGTGACGCTGTTGAAAACATCTTCAACACTCACAACTTCTCAAAGTCACTTGCTGAAGCTGCAGCAGATGCTCTCAAGGCAGGGACGGACCTAGACTGTGGAACAACCTACTCTATGTACCTGCCTAAGGCCTTGGAAGAATCCTTGATTACTAGGGCAGATCTAGAGAAGGCACTAACGAGACAGTATGCGTCACTTGTGAGGTATGTTACAATCCTGAAATTTGCCACCATAGTATATAAATATGCCCCATGACAGAGCTGGCTACTTCGATCCTCCGGAACTTCAACCGTACCGACAACTTGACTGGTCAGATGTTAATAAGCCCGATGCTAAAGCCCTTGCATATCGTGCTGCCACTGAAGGCCTAGTCCTCATCAAGAACACTGGCTTACTTCCCCTTTCCCCTGAAACCAAACGTCTCGCTGTAATCGGTCCATATGCCAACGCAACAAGTGCCATGCAGGGCAACTACTTTGGTGCTGCACCTTTTATTATTACCCCGCTGCAAGGTGCCATTACTGCTGGCTTCAAAGTCCAATACGCGCATGGAACCGATGTTGGTGGCACTTCTGATGCAGGATTTAAAGAAGCCATCAACATTGGTAAATCTGCTGACGTCATAGTCTTTGCTGGAGGTATCGACCACACTATTGAAGATGAAGCAAATGATCGGCTCATAATTACATGGACTGGAAATCAACTGGAATTGATTAGACAACTCACAGCTCTCGGGAAACCTATGATCATCGTACAATTTGGAGGAGGTCAAGTAGACGACTCAGAGTTGCTTGCAAATGATGCAGTGAGTGTGGTCCCATTTTGATTCATAGTCAGGAAGTAGTTTATGGAATATATCAGGTCCGAGCTATTATTTGGGCTGGCTACCCGGGACAAAGCGGTGGAACAGCCATCTTTGATATTATTACTGGGAAATTCGCACCCGCTGGACGTCTTACGACAACCCAATACCCTGCAGGATATGTAGATCAGGTCAATATGACGGATATGTCCCTTCGGCCGAATGCTGTCAACCCTGGCCGTACATATAAGTGGTATACTGGAAAGCCTGTCGTGGAGTTTGGACACGGGTTGCATTTCACCACATTCCAGTTTTCCTGGGAAAAGCGACCTCTTGCACAATACGATATACAACAACTTGTTCATACTGCTCAACGTGAGAATCCGCTAGATGTTGCGACCTTCGATACATTTTACATCAACATAGAAAACACGGGCAAAGTCATCTCTGATTATGTTGCTCTCTTATTCCTCAGCGGTGATGGTGGCCCAATCCCTCGGCCGATTAAATCGCTCATTTCTTTCGCTCGGGCGCACGGAATCGAGCCAAATTCCTCGTCCACAGTCGAATTGAAGGTGACTCTCGGCTCTGTTGCACGCGCAGACGAACGGGGTGATCTCTGGTTATTCAGTGGCTCCTATCGAATTGTTCTGGATGTTGGAGAGGATGTGTTAACACATGACTTTATCTTGACCGGGCATTCTGCACGTATCTTACAGTGGCCCCAAAATTCGTCTGTGTAGACTCTTTGCATACATTCAGTCATGTACGTGATTGTGTTTCACTTTTTCCTTCAGGACAATATGGATGGTCTGTCCACTCATGCCTGACAAATCTGAATTCAGAATCTTATAGGAGATCAAGCCTCTAGACCCCGTGAAATCATATGATTCATACAAAAAGCCGTACAATAGTATTGGAGAATAAGCATTTCAGCTTGTCATCAGCATTCTACTTCACCACTATCATTCATTTTTCATCATGTCCCTATAATTATATCCGAGACCGTCTTCATTCCGTCTTCATTCTCATTAGGACTCAGTCTTCGACTTGTGTATTTACTAGTCTTCGACACTCGGTCCTGGGCGATTCGAGTACGATATCATTTGATATCCTGACATAACTTTATTACTGCCTCACTGTGAAATAGTCGTACCAAGAAACATATTAGTATGAGAGATCTGGCCCTAGAAAACAAAACGAAGGAGCCCTTTACAAAGGTTACGCTGACTATTTTGTTCTAGCCCCGCTTGTCACCCTTTTGATCTGATTACCTTGCTACCCCTCACGCTAAATCCTCTTTTTCTAGTTCCAAAATGAACATTTTTTGCGCAACTCGAAGGAAATGCTATCCGCCACAGTGATATCGTGTTTTTCTAGATGTGAATGTTCTCCAGTTCATGGGTTTGACCGTGGCTCCCATTCGGAACCACAACACGAATTTGGAAGGTTACAACCATGGGAATGAGCTTGAGTGCGTCACGTATAATAACAGCAAGTTTTGCGTTACATATGCCCTAACTCAGGATGAAGAATGCTCTCTTGACCTTGATCATCTCTGCCGCCTTTGGGGCAGCATATGCATCCAGTTGGGCGACACAAACGACATTTCATCGGAGAACTTACTTTTATGTTGGAGGAAAGTATGTCCCACAAGTAAACTCAAGTATCATGGAGGGTAGCATATATGTCGAGCGGCTGACTCCGCAGCATGTTACTCAACCCTTGCCATTGCTCATGATACATGGACACGGTTAGTAGGCAATTGACTCTATACATCCCTTTGCTAATTATATTAGCTATGACTGGCACTAATTTTCTTAATACTCCTGATGGGCGCCCAGGCTGGGGAGATTTCTTCCTCAGTCAAGGGTACGAGGTGAGGAGCGGAGCAATCCCTCAATTCACCCAGTGAACATCTGAGCATCCCGCCAAGGTTTATATCGCGGATCAACCTGCCCGGGGAAGGTCAGCTTTCCAGGTCGAAGTAGATGGACCGCAAAGCACATACGATACTTTCACCATCGAGTCACACTTCACGGCAACGCAAAGGTTCAAACTCTGGCCTCAGGCAACTTTACACTCTCAGTGGCCCGGAAATGGAAGTATGGGAGATGCCACCTTTGACAGTTTTTATGCATCAACAGTACCTAGCCTAGTTTCTGACAAGGAAACTTCGGAAAAGATCAAGAGCGCTGGACCAGCTCTGCTAGACAAAATCGGCGTAAGTTGTTGTGCAAATGCTATAAGAAGATTACTGATGGAGTATAAAGCCTGTGATTTTGCTGACCCACTCACAATCGGGACCTTTGGGTTGGATTCTGGGAGACTCCAAACCGAACCTTGTTAGATTCATTGCCGCCTTGGAACCGAGCGGTCCGCCATTCATAAATGTGATCTTCCCTCCTATCGTGCCGGCACGCCCGTTCGGCATCACAGAAACTCCCATTGCATATGATCCACCACTTTCATCTACGGACGGTCTGAAGGCCATAGTTGCAAGTAACTCTTCCCTATTCACTTGTTTCTTACAAGCGTCACCGGCACGCAAACTCGTAAATCTGATGAAGATACCAATTCTCGTTGTGACCTCGGAAGCAAGCTATCACGCAGTATATGACGATTGCACAGTAGACTACTTGAGACAAGCTGGTGTCAGTGTGGAACATGTCAAGTTGGGGGAGGTTGGGATACATGGCAATGGACATATGATGTTCATGGAGAACAA
>Ga0153987_1000052_pt1 | contig 37370 bp, 42 predicted proteins | sample TSNC071MetaG_FD_102279 | JGI IMG/M metagenome (GOLD analysis project Ga0153987, IMG submission 102279) | Attine ant fungus gardens microbial communities from North Carolina, USA - TSNC071 MetaG | ecosystem: Host-associated > Fungi > Mycelium > Unclassified | place: USA: North Carolina, William B...
CCATAGGTGGAGCTCGTAATAATCATTATGTCGTGTCAGGTGGGATGTGGGATGATATCTCAACGACGCCTAAACCATGTGGTTTGTCTATTCCTAACGCACTCGGGAGTGGTGTCAAAAGGCCGTCTGGTCTCCACAATCAAGTTTGGAACGCAGAAGAAGAACAAGAGGAGGAGGAGGAGGAGGAAGAGGAAGAAGAGGAGGAGGTTGAAGCCGAGGCGGAGGACCAATGGAACTTTCCTGGCTCGTTGAACACGCAAAGACATCATGCTACTGCTTCTGCTGCTGCTGCGAAGTTTGGTTTTGGTGCATCGTCCACGGCTCCGTCCTCAGCCAAGGAAAAGAAGCACATGGCTCCTCCATCAACGAGTGCATGGGGTTTTTCACCTACAACTCTGTCCACCACCGCCACCGCCCCAATAACAACAAGGCCGGCTTTTTCTTCTCCTCACCCAAAAACGACCTCCGCTAGCGCTTTCGCTGCTCGAAAGCACCAAGTGACGATGGAAGAAATACCAGACGAATCAGAACACTCATCTCATCATCATCACTCTCTTAGTCAATCCAGCTCGCTTGCCTACGATTCGCGGGCCATTCTAGAGCCCAAGCCGACTAAACCCTCCACGATGTTGGATGACATTATCCAGTTCGGGACCAAGCCAAGCAATTCAATTCCCTCCAACAACGACAACGATGAGATACGCTACCGTCCTTTAGCAGAGAAGCAGCATCCGACTTTTCCTCGCGTCGTCAACGCAAGCATTCCCGACATCGATCCTGCCGTCTTACAAAGGGCCGCTCTACAAATGAGACAAGGAGAAGAACGCTTCGGAGCTGTTCATGCTGTTGCCACTGCTGCTTTTTCGACGACCGGCGTCGTAAAGCCAAAAACAAAAAGGAAAGAGAGTCATGCTTCTTTGATTCAACGTCGTCGTCGTAGTGGTGGCGGCGATGAGGAGGAGGATGGGGATGGGAATGAAAATGAAGATGAGGATGTTCAGTATGGTTTTTGGGCAAGCACGGACATCGAGAGACCGAATGAGAGCGAGGAAGATTTGGAGAGAGAAAAGGGGATTCTGAATTCGCGACAAAAGTTGAAGGATCTCTTTGGCAGTGGTGGCACTATTACAACAACAACAACTACAACTAAAAAATCCTCTGCCGACAAAGTCGTTGTGCCAAGTCCCGAGACCGAAATGTCCGCTATTACCAGAGAAGAAAGAGCATTGAGAGAGAAAACAGAAATAAAGGAAGAAGAAGAAGGCGAACCTGAAGAAAGTCAACTCCGACTCCAGGAGCAGCAGCGTGGAGGAGCTCAGGAACAAGACATGCGAGACAAGAAAGGGAAAGTCGTTCATCAGCCCAAAGCAGAGAAAGAGAAAGAGGGTGCGTCGGCTTTTACGAAACCGACGACGACGACGGGAGGGAAGACGCGTGCAAAGAAAGGGAAGGGGAAAAAAAATTAATCGATATCGGATTGGGTTTGCTTCTTGTTGCTTCTTGTTGTTCTTGGTGTTGGCAGCGTGCTGCTGAGAGTTTTTGGATTCATGCTTGCTTGCTCATGCTTTTCAATTCTTGAAATGCGCACGTTCTTGTCTCGCTTTCCTTTTTTTGTTTTTGTTGTTCAAGCTGCGTTTCGTTTTTTTTTTCTTCTCATTTAATCGACTTGATATACCGGAAAAAACAACTGCTAATCGCATTTTTGCTGTTATATGTTAGATGCTTTCGGTCTCTCCCTTTTTCACCCTTATGTTCTTATGTGATTTATGTATGACTTATGGATCTATGCTATCATGTCACTCAACCTCCTCTTACTATGGATTTTTTTTCTATTTTTGATTCTGGGGAATGGTCCAACCACCCGGGAGGTTTACAGTTGACAACTTCCAGCCCCCTTTCCCTAAAACTTTTTCCTGTATACTATAAACCACATCAATATTGGGGGAAGAAAATTCTCGCAGTCATGAAATTCGTTTTTTTTTTTCATCTGTGTTCTCCAGGATAGTTTTTTTTTCCCTCCACAACAAGGGGGCTTTTTTATTAATCTATTTCTTACCTTGCAGTGCAGTTCAGTGCAATACCGAGTTTGTCTTCACATTCAACCTGAGGGCATGACCCTGTTCTCCTCAATGAACCATCCATGTGAACCCAAAGAAAGAAAAAAAAACCCTGACCCAAACGAAAACTGAGAATGGATTGGAGTACAAAGAAAAGAAAAAGAAGCGATACCAAGGAGATCTTGTTTCAAGTCAATTTTCTTTTTCGCAATTAAGGAAATCATGTTATGTTTATAAGATTGGGGGTCCCATCCAGTTACCCATGGAGCTTTTGTTTGAGAGCTCCCTGCCGCCCCCCGCAAGTTGGTGTATTTTGTCATTGGAGGCGACATACCCATTAGGAGCGATGTAGTGCATTAGTTCAGCTCGTCCACTGAGCCCTCTGAACAGGTTATCCTAACATGATCAGGCCATTCTGACACAAACAGAGAGCACTTGTCGTTTTACCTCGAAGACTCCCGTTATTCGAAATCAACGCCAGCAGAAAAGTAATCTGCAAGGTCTCGTGTAGCGTGAGTCGCTCTAGAGAAAAAAACATCACGCTGATTGAATGGCTCATAGAGAGTAATGAAGTCACTGGTAATAAACTAATGACACGCGCCGACTCTGTCGGCAACTTCGCGAATCAGGGAGTGAAATTTCCAAGTCCTAGATTAAAAAAAAAAGGGAGAAGTTGCCGCAGATAATAAGGCGCGGTCTGAGAAGCGAATTTAGTTTTTTTAGTCAACTATGTGTCCAGATTAAATGAACAGTCAAATTAAATTGAAGTTTCTTTTGCATGCCCGGGCAGCCCACAGAGAAACAGGCCTAGTTATAAGCATCAGCGGACAACATCACACACATGGTTATCCGCATCAACTGTCAGATGGCTGGATCACAAAGTTGCCACGAAAGAAAAAGGCCACGAAAGAAAAAAAAAATGCCACACACACACATAAACACAAACACACCTCATACGCTCCGCAATGTTATGGCAATGTTATGTCGGTATCAATCAGCAGTTTGGTGGAAATAAAATGTCAATCATCGTTCCACAAAAAAGGACCGAGAAATCAAGCAGAAATCACACTAATTGAGTACAACTCATTCGACATCTTAATCTCTCTAGATCTGGAGTATTGATAAAACCACTCCAAATTTTCGTTGATCAGAAAAAAGATCCGTTCACTTCCATAGTTGCCAGGTTCCTGATGCACTGGTCAGGCCCCATTTCGAAGCACACGACAGGCACTGCGCACCACGGGGATAATAAAGTCTCGATCATGATATCGTCGCCATGCCCCTTTGCTAAGCAACTGTTTCAGCTAAGATATATTCCATTGAAAGTTAGCCTGGCTAGATCAAACGAGAATGAGAAATGGAGACCACTCCTGGACCACTCCTGGCCAAGACCGATCATCCCGAAGAGTGGTCACGTAATCTACTAATCAAAGAATCGGGACTTGGAGTAGAGAGTGACGCTGCACAAGTCTTCCTCGACAGAAGCCATGGGCGCAGTCCTTTCCCAAAGATCATCTATAACAATCAAATGAATTCAATGAAGGCTCCCGAGGAAGCAGGTGCTAGCCACTGCTATGATGATGAAGGAGACTAGAATGATTCGGTACTTGCCAAGAACCATGCAAGCACATAGGCTATTGGACAACTAATACTATGAACAACGATAATCATAAGCGCAACCTATCTTGATGCCTAGAATGTGGAAGACCAAGAATCCGACGTGTCCAAACAACGTCATCTCCACTGTAGCATCGACCAACGCAGCTCCAATCAACAATGAAGGTAATCCCAGCTGAAGGAATCCACATGACTCCGAGAAGACGGCAGATAGACTAAGAATCTTGAAAGTCGTAAAAATGGGGCACACTGCAGAAACTGTGATCACGCACCTTTGCCGCCAAAACCGAGCTCTTCGTCAACTTTACTAGTGGTCCTCGTTGTCTTGCGAGAAACTCGAACACCCTCTTATGCCACCTTACTTTCAATGTCTGTGCTCGAGTCTCAGTCTCATTCTGGGCAACATCCTTTGAACTCAGTGAATCTGAAGGTGATGGCAGGCACAAAATCGACATTCTCCTTAGTGGATGTGAACTGATGGTCTCATTACCAGCCCTTGCTTCTTGTGGCTGCTCAGTCAGTTCGGCACGAAGGCCAACTGGCTCTACAGCTGGATCCGTCACAAAGGTAGACCGTGCCAAGGGAACGAGAGAGGCCCGGTCGGTGAGTTTTGCGGATTCTATCAACGGGTCGAGCTAAGATGAAAATGGTCTTGTTAACTGGCTAATCAAACACACAAAGCGAAACTACCTTGCCCTCCTTGAAAGCATTGGAAATACGCTCGCATGATGGTCTTGTATTGGGACTTTTATTCAACAAACCTTCAAGTAATATGAGGAAATTCCGGGATATCCTGCGAGCCTCGAACGTGAGGACGAAATCTGGGTTTGCTTTAAACCTTGACCACATCGTAAGATTTATGTTCAAACGTGACATAAATCACGTGCCCAGGATAATTCAACACTTCCTGTTCCAAGAGCCGTAACTTCTCTGCTTCACCAAGTCTACTTTTCCTCTCTGGATGCTGATCACTGCTCAAAATCTCGTCCCTGTCACCATCAGCAGCATAACTAGAAGAATAAGCGAGAGAGTGAAGAACAGAAAACACAGAAAACACACCGATACGGCAGTTTGAAAAATAGAAGTTTATGAAGGATCATGCCAAGAGACCATATATCAGACTTGGAATTCACGTCATGCAAAACACCATTAGGCGATGGAATGGATTCAGGCGATGAATATTCTAGCCTGAACACCAATTCAGCAAGCCGATTACTCTGATTACCACCTACGTACGTTCCAGTATTTCCAGATCGAACTGGGCTATTCCCTATCATTTCGCGTGAAGTGCCAAAGTCTGAGAGCATGGCCCTGGGACTAGATAAAAGCTCAAAGGTCGGCACGAATGCTAGATGGGATACGCACATAAGTTTGCCTTCATCCCAAGTTAAGAGCACGTTCCCTGGCTTCAGATCCAAATGTAGTATAGAACGATCATGCTGTGAAAAGTGGGTATGGACAAGAAATGCATGATCTGTTACTCACGAGAAAGTAAAGACCTTCGACTACATCACGGAACAAGCTCTTTACTTCATCCGCACTCAATAAATGGACTGCCTTCAGGGACCGTGATCTTCTCCCTAGTATCCTTCCATCCGCGACAAGAGTCTCACGTCGCATACGTTCTTGCTCTGCTGGAGTAGCTCGTTGATACGCTCGGAATGCTCGAATACGTGCAGAGCGGGAATGTAGATCCGGGGTCGGCAGAACATCATTGGTTGAATTACGGGATTCTAAAACCTCCGTAGACGTGTCGGAGTTTGGAGATGAATAAAAGGCACCGAAAGGGTTGATATGTACATGAGGCGATCCGCGACCTAGACGGATATCAATGAAGTCGTCCAAACTACCCCCCTCCGCCCACTGCATCAATACATGGAGAGTCGGTACCCGTGGTCCGAAGGAAGAAAACTGGCAGGTTTCAAGCCACGCATGACTGGATTGGGAAAATCAAGACAGAATCCAGGGCAAGGTAAAGCACACACTGGTATGTAATGATATTCGGGTGATGGAGCCTCTCCAGCAGGCGCACTTCTCGAAGAATGGCGAGTAGATAAGAATGGGACTCTCCGACTGCGATCTTTTTGACTGCGAAATGACCTAGACACGACATTAAGTAGAGGGGCCAGTGTGATCTTCAAGGGCGAACCAAGTTTATTTCCGTCTAGCACATGCTGTGTACCAATGTCTTTAGTATGAACTGCTGAGGAGATTCATAGCTTATCGGTCAACTACATTGTGTCGACCAGCCCTAACACAAGCCCATGAGCTCAATAAATGGGGCTCACTCACCTGACACAGATACACCGACCCATTGGCTCCCATACCGAGCTTGTAGTCCTCCTGAAAAAAGCGTTTGAAGTAGCCTTCTGCCAGAGTATTGGGAGGAAATGCTCTGGAAGTTCCTCCGCTTCGAGAGTCTGCAGACCCACTATCCTCGTGAGCAGTGAGTGATGGCGGAACAGAGGTGTTTTCATTCGCAGCGGCCAACAAGTGAAAGTAGTCAGGTTTGCGGGTATGATGCATAGGGTCGACTACGTCAAAATCATTGTTTTCTGAGAGATGCTCGAATCCCTCGGGAAGAGCACGTCTGCAATACGGACAGGCGTTGTTTCGCACGGTGAGATCATGGCTCCTTGAGAAACGACTAATCGAAAGAGCATGGCTTTTGGGATTATAGAGAACAACCTGGTTCGAAGAGTGCAAGATAGGCTGCCAGTCTTGTTCCTCGGAGAGAGAATGCAGAGAGACTATTCCTCCTGGAAGGAGGTTGTCATCAGACGCGGACATTGTAACTACCCTACACCTGGAAGAAAGAACGTAAGGCCTGACACTCATCCTATGATAGCAACATAGTATTACTTTTCAAATTATTTTCGAAAACACAGAGGATGTGTATGTCGATGATGGTGCATCGACTAACAGTGTCGATGACAATCAATAGGAAATTAGCATGGTAAATCCCAGGACATGTCATGAACCACTTAGGGGCACTCGCTACAAAACACGTGAGGGATACTCCCACGCTAACAAAAGATGAATTTCTTCAAGGATCCTCTTTCGAAGACAGAATGTGTGTGATCAAATATTCATGCCTCAAGACACATATCGCGTAAATTCTCGATAATGAACATATTCCCCTTTCTTCACCTGGAAATGAGTAGTTTTTTCTAAATTAACGTTGACAAGACCAACCAGTAGAAAGAGCTCGGACTCGGAGAGGACTGTGAGTAGCCGACACATATCCTTCTTGGATACTCTATGAATGCAGGTTATGGATTTCCGTGGCGCGCAAATGCGGCACTGTCAGTTTGATGAGGATACCTGTACCTGTAACAAGTAGGTAATAATGCTGACCAGGTTGTCGTGCCAACTGAAAGGACTTAGAAATCATCACCGACTAAATTACATATAATATACAATATCGTCATTCAGCCATCGGACCCACCCTAGTAGTCACTGCCTACAACGTAATCAGGGGGAGCCGACTATGAGAATTAAGTCTTTAATTTAGACTGCAAAATGAACCTGTCACTCAGTCAAAACCTATCAATTGGAGCTCTCCTTCCACTCACACGGACAGAGCGACAATTGAAATCCTGCCGAAAATGTGCTGCCTCGAAGAAGGAACTCCCTCGTCGACATACATTCTTGTTTCCATGAGAGCTCAATAGAACTCTACACCAACGTGAGATGATTTGGAACTCAGAGTGGATTCAACACATGCACTGACCCCTCATTAGCGAATGACATGCCTTCAAAGAGGAAAGCTCCATCGTTCTTACACCTCGCACCTCTTCCAAGCTGGCCGGATGAGTGGCTTCTTGATCACAAAAACGGGTAGCGATCTAAGCGCCGACGACGGGCAGATCGTGCCCAGGTGGCGTTAGGCTTGACTTCTGAGGCAATTTAGGGCGTCTTGTGCCTCAATAGCAAATTTTAAACTTTTCCATGTCGAGCAAACCCCGAATATCCATCAGCTCTTACATCTTATTCGCCAGCGGACCACCGAATCCAGAGACTTATAAAAGGATTATACATCTGCTCCGCGAATCTAATTCGAGAAATATCACCAGTATGTATATGGATCAACCAATTGTAACAGCGCCGAGGCTCCCGAGGGCTGCTGGTTTGGCCGACATGACTAATGTCTAAGCTCGTAGTAGGCGATAATGGCGGTGTGCCAAAGAATGTGTAGAGCGGTGGGATAGGCTCTCACCGCAGATGCGTAACTCACTGGGGGCGGGACTTTGAGCGTATATTTTACCTAACAGCAACGGTCGGTGTCAACACTCGAATTGATGCCCGTATTCTGAGCATCTTCGAGGCGCTTCAAAGTAGTCGGCACGTCATTCCAAAGCACGTGCTGAGGACGCATCCGCAGAGAACACGGCTAGAAGATCAGCCAATTTGGGTAAATCCGTGTTCAAGGCATTTCGGGATGTCGATAAATGTTTATAATGGAGCCGCAATGAGCATCAAATGGCGCGTTCCGGGCAATGTTCGTGAGTTACTCCTCGGATGAAAATCACATCTCGAATGATGTAAATGGCTGGACACATGCGTACAAATCGCCAGTCTAATCAAACTTTTCGGTGAAGATGAAAGGTCTTGGTAGATGGACGAACGGCCATAATATGGAGAAGCCAGTGAATGGAATAATTCAGGCAATTAGGTGCTTCCAGTTGACAACACACTTCATATTGAGGACTTGAACAAGCGCCACTAAGCGAGGCAGAGTAATAATAAAATCGCATGCCAGACTAGAACCAACACATTCAGGGTTGTTGGATGCAGTTTGTGTTCATGGGCGCAGGAATGCCTGGCACAGAGGGGTCAGTCGTGGAGAAGATGCGCAAAGGTTAAAAGCAGAATAACAATCCCCATGGCATTCTGAGTTCTTTGCGTCTCACGCAGCTTCAACTCAAAACCACTTCACCGAGCGAAGATTGTGCGTAGAATGCTCAAAAATGGCAGAAAATTGGCTTGAACAGGAGAATTTTGGAACCAGGCAGGCGGTATTCGCAACATGGAAGGATATTGCAGTTGTTTGGCCGAAAGATCGCCATGGTTCTCTGTTGAAGTAAGTTAGAAGCACTTGTAGTGGTCAGTCCGAGGAACAACTTTCCTCCACGTGGTGATAGAGCAAGATATTTGAAATACACGACAGTTGGATACCAATCCATCACTGGAACTTGAGCTTTCATGACTGATGTTCCAGAAACCAGAGGTCGCCAAGGTAATCACGTGCATTCCTTTTACCCGTCGGAATTTCGTTGGAAAGGATCTAATCTATCCACATGCTCCTCTTGTGATTTCTCCACGCCGATCATAAACTTTCTAGCACACAGCTTGAGCAGAGACAACAAGAATCCGATTCCTACGCCCCCGTGGTCTTAACTTTTTTCTCCGTATTGATCGAATTAGCAAATATGTCGACACGACTTTCACCCTAGTGAAACACTACATGATATGTTTCTGATATAGGATAATCTTTTCTTTGGCAAAAAGTGTTCATAATCAGGAGCGTCCCTAAGTGTTCCCGAAGATTTGTGGAAGACCTTCATCGGTTCGGTTGCGTATCACCATGATCACGTTTCAAACCCGACTTCCTTTGAAAGGTCTAAAGCCGGTCTGTGCGAGCTTATGCCCATCATCTACATGAAATCAGCTGCTTAGTTGGATTTACAGAGGTTTTGTTCATCTATCTCCCGGGAAAGAAGCTGAAGAAGCCCTCCATCAATTTTATATGAGTTTTCCAATTGGCCCACCTCACACATGAGTCCTGTTACTAATCACAGCTCTTCTCATGAACAGTCGCATGATACCACTTCCGGGTTAGACGTTACTCTCAAACCCTCTCGCAATTGATAATTATGCATCCCCTGAAGCAATCCCCCCCCCTGAACTATAACCGGACAGCATGAGAATTTGACCATATGAATTGTTTCAGTGTTACGAATATATGCAAGGAAACCTTCTTCTGATCGGTTATCGTAATATATCATATATGTGATACCGAAAGTAGTGGTTTGTCCTACCTCTCCCGATTGTGACCCCGTTTAGAAGGAGATAGACTGCCCTCTTCAAGATTTCTTTCACATCCGAAAATACTCGCGACATTTAAGCTGGGCAAGGGGTATAGGCCTATACAAAACGATTCACTCTGATTAATAACTGTCAGAAATAGAATTCTGTCGAAGCGAACCTTGAAGCTTGTAACGCCATTACACGACCCCTCGAGACAAATAGTCTTGTCTTGGGAGAAAAACGATCTTTTTGAGCTTCATTCATTTCAAGTTCGATATTAGAGGGATTGACCTGATGCACATGCCGTTTAGTGCTCGAGTTTAAAAAAAATCATGTAAAAAGATCTCTCGCTATTTCAAGAGACAAACAGTCTCAAATATGAACGATGAATGTTTTGGTCCCCGACTTGACAAGTAAGGGACACCAGAGAAGCTAGCATCAAGTCTTGAATACATTCAATCCAAGCATGGTAGTTTGACAAAAGCAGGTAGGGTTTGACAGGACATAACGCTATCACTTAAATCCATCACATCAATGTCATGCATCTCACAGCCTTCTGGATTCTTGAGACAGAGGGCTTGAGAGAGAGAGCGAACTTTGAAAAAACTCCCTCACACGTTTCAATGAAGATCACCATAATTGCTTCTCAATGTCTGACCATCCCATCTTCTTTTTTGACTTGATTACAATGTCTCACTGCGCTCCATCCGCCAGTTTCGAAAAAAAAAAAGAGAACAAAAGAGAGAACATAACAACGAAGAGAAACATGACCCATGACCACATGCTATGTATACACATATCGACATCTTCACAACAAAAATCACGTCTGAGAGATAGGCTGATTATAAAACGGGTAAATATACCCATAATGAACTTTTTTCTATACTCTTTCGAAAACGAGATCAGACTTTTTGAGATCACTCATTCTCATAGATATATAGATTAAGCCCCTTCTGTTCGCTTTGAAACCAAGGAGGAAAAATGAAATAAAAGAAAAGAAACCATCAGCACTGCAATCCTGTGACCTTATTTTTTTCTTCGGCGAGAACGGGCTTGTCAAAATTAGTCATGCGCAGCAAAAATCTCTGGCTGTGAACCGGCACCGTCACTGAGACTGTTTTGTTCCCTGTAAATCGCCAGACCCCTCCCCACTTTTGTTCCCTTTCCATTCTATCCCTGTTGGTTAGATAAGTTCTCGTGACTTCGGTACCGCATACTGGCACTGTCTTACATTTGCATGTTGCCCTTTGATGTACTCAAGGTTCTCAACCCACCTGCCGAGCCCAAATTAAAGACCTAGTTAGCGAGCACGACGAGCTTCAATCTCGTATTCTCTGATCAATGTTTGATAAATGGCAAAGTTGGGAGACCGCGCATTGTAGGGTGTACAATTATTCTTCATCCTTTTCTCATGGCATGAGAAGTAGCATATACAGCCTCCCTCCTGCCTTCTAATAACGCTATACCGTAGTGCAGTCTCTCTCACTACCTTATCAGCATATAGATCAACCTAATTAGTCTCTCATCATTACTTATTTGGTCTATGGTCACGTGAGATTGATTTCTTTCCACAATAAGTTAACTCTTGCTGACAGACTATGAGATCCGATGCCAAAGGCCATTTCGAATTTGAAAATGAGAAGTAAGATATCTCGTGGATAGAGACATTGCTCGGACATCTTATTTGGCTAGTGATGCTACAAAGTCATCAGATTGGATTATCGGTATATCAAGCTTGTCCCATGAATTCCGGAAGAGCGACATGAATTTTTTCACACCGAGGCCATAGCCTGTGAGAATAATATCCCAAAACTATTGTTTATTACCAGATAAAAATGAATATTGTATATATCGAAATGCAGTGGACGGTACATTATAGGTACATTATAGGGTGCAATCGAGTTGTGCTTACTCAGTTGATGATAGATATAGATGGAGCGCCACTCGATCACGGAATATTTTTTTGCCCTTTGCAAACGATTTGTCGTGTGCTCATGAGCACCTTCCTCTTTCATAAGAATTATACATATATGTAATATCTACTTCTCTCTCTCTCTTCTGCTCAGAAAGGAGGGATGGAATTATGGTCTATAGGATTTTTCTATCCAATAAATATACCGAACCCTGCATTGCATTCTATTTTCAGAGTCCGGACCGGGTACGGAGTTGATCTTTTTCGTATGTTTTATATAGGTTGTTTCATGGTTCATGACTGAGGGGCACAGATTTTGAACAGCAGAGTCGGGCAGTAGGAAGGTGGGTTAAGAAAAAGAGGACCAGATGGTTCGTCTGGTATCAAGGAGCATTTCCAGAATTCGATCCCTCTCTAAATTGGCAAATATGCAGAGACACTACTCAGGAATTGGGCATGAAATTGTTTGCTTATGTGTGACATTTCAGGGTAGTGAAGTAGAGAGTAAAGTCCATGCGGTTTCCAAATTATCTCAGATTGAAAGCAACCCTCGATATATATAAAAGTTAGTATTGATCGTCGGCGGATAAATCGCAATCATTCTAGTTGTTAACGGCAAATTACAGATATCCAGAATTGGGGTAGGTCCTGCTGAGTCACCTGCTCAATACAATTGTTGCCTTTTACATATCATTGCTTTTATTTACTTATTTTTTAATCTTTTTATTAGCAAGTGTAGCTCCGATATAATCATGCTGCTATAGAGCGAACCTATACCGGATCATTTCATACTAGTTTACTTCATTCCGACTTGAGATGCGTTTTTGAGCGGACTCGTAAGTCAGATGACTACTATCTCAAGTCTGGTGAGCCCTAACAGAACTGCTCAATGCCTCGTGCCAGAAGGTCAATAATACAATTACAATGAAGGACTAAGCTTAGAACAGTGCTATACTTGACTTGGGAATGAGAATGCGAACGAGAAAGGCAACTCTTCCTCAGCTTCAGCGCTTCCATTTCGACAACTCGACGCTGCAACCTATTCATCAACGGTTTGTTAAGTTTTTTTCCCGGCCATCGCGGGCTCCAGATCTCCGCGAGAGGGCGGACGGCGGTCGTGAGATTTTTCAAATATACCTGTCACGCGATGCTACATTTATCTTTTGATTGTCGATTTTGGGTTGATGGTATGTCCAGTTACTCTGTAGTAGTATAACATGATAATATAGCGACTGAAAGAATCCTGTGAGCAGGAAGCAGACATCATTGCTGGATGTTGTATTTGCGGAACATAAGACCAGGCTGTAGAATGCTGATTTGCTGAGTTTGGGATAGTCAAAGAGTCAGACAAGGAGCTTACTTCAGCAGCACCTCTTGAGATTCCCACGAAGATGAGATACTGGAAGCGGGAAGAGAGGATTGGCGAGGGATGGACAATAGGCGAGAGAGGACTAGGGCAAGGGCAGAGCGCTGAGAAGCTGGGAAGAATGAAGTCGACAGCGAAGAGAGAGGTTTCGGGCGCAGGAGGGTGGGAACATGGGTGCCATAAGTGTAACTGGCCGTATCGGGAAGGCGGAGTAATCGATCTGTGGTCATCTTGTATCTGAGATGGATGGAATCCTTGGCTGTTCGCGAGAAAATATAAATGAATATGCTCTGTCTGCTGTCTGCATCCCGCCTCTTTGGTAGGTGCAGCTTCTCTCCTGCTTCACAATGGCTATGCCTATGCGCACTGAGCTGGGGTATGTGAACACCTTCGTCGACGACGATGCCGAAAGCTACGTGGATGAAGACGATCTCGAGGAGGTACGACTGCACCACTGGCTCGACGATGGCGAGTGCATCGATATGATGAAGGACAGCGGAGAAACACGCGCAGACTCGCCTCTGCTTGGCTTTGACCACTTTGCATTGATGGCAGGAAGGGACGCCCAGTTGGCTGACAAGGTTTGTTGCACTTGTGGTGGCTGCTGCCCTGCTGACGCCGTTTCCAGCCTCTGCCGGAGTTGCCGCCGTCGCTTTCCCGTCTCCGCTCGTATTCTGCCGCGTCTTCCACCGTCACCCATCATCCTATTTCAAGGCCCGCCGTCCCTGCCGCCTCGGCTGCCCCGGCTGCTGTCCATCGCCGCCGCCCGTCCAACGGCTCCTCGTCTTCTGCCCCGTCCCGTCGTCCTTCACTGGCCCATAGGCCATCCTTGGCGCTGCTGTCCGAGTCTATGCCCCTGCCGCCGCCTGTTGCTAGGGAGTCTGGTCGTCTGCACTCCATCGCATCGTCGCTCTCCATTGGCGCCAACCGCAATGCGGTCTACATCGACTCTGCACAGGTCAGCTCCCGGTTGGATGAGTGGCTTATTTCGGCCGAGCGCATCGCGCAGCAAGGTGTGCCCCCGCAGCCCCATGCCCCGCCCCCGAACACTCCGATGAGTCCGTATTTCAACCCGCCGGCATCCTTGTCCCAAATTTATGTTGGAAGAAACCCACAAGGAAGACGCAGCGACGGAGTGACAGGCTCTGCTCGTGGGCTTGCGTCTCAGCCTTCTCTTGCATCTTTTTCTCCTCATGTTCTTTCGTCTCAGGACTCTGCCTCGTCTATTGGCCTTGCCTACCAGAACATGCAGCCTCTTCGTCCCTGTCCTTCGCCGCCCACTGCATCCCGTTGGTCTCTCACTAGTTCTGTTGCAGAACATATCTCCCGGGAAAAAAAGAAAGCGAAAGGAGGTGCACGCAAGCGCCTTGCCTCAATTATTTCTCGATTCACCGGCCACAGTCCTCACAAAGAGGTTAAGCAACAATCTGAGGTCAAGCAACAATCTGAAGCTAAGCAACAATCTGAGGCCAAGCAACAACCTAGACCCGAACCTGCACTTGTTCCTCCTACCCTCGACCACCTTGCTGTTCGTGGCCGCTCCATCTCAAATGCCTCTTTCAATCCACCCTCAAAGATCAAGTCAAAGTCTAAACCACCTTCCCTTAAACTACAGCCGTCTAGCCTTGCTCCTCCATCTCCTCGTTCTCCAGTCCCCCCTACCCTAAGCCCACCAAGTGTTCCCTCCAAAGTTGTTTCACCTGTCGTAGCTTCCTTTACTCCCGTTTCACCTGTCGTGGCTTCCTTTACTCCCGTATCTCCTTCCCCGGTCAAAGCCTCATTTCCTTCTACCTCTACCCGTCTTTCCGTTTCCACCTCCACCACTAGTACCAACACAACAAGCCCTCTGCTGCCCACTACTCCAGTTCTTAACGATTCGCTCCTCTCGTCACCCGCCCTCAAGAACGCAGTTTCTGTTCCCGTTCTTTCTCATGCTTATGAAGGCCCTGGACTCATCAGACGCGATGGTAACTCAAGAGAGCACGTCCCTTTGTCACGTTCAAAGACATATGACGATGATGATCTGGAGGCTGATGCCAAGTATTATGCCCGGCATGTTAGTCGACGGACTGCTGAAGTTGAGCGCAACCTTAGATTGGGTGTTATAACGGACATGTTGGATCGCGATCTCAACGGCGTCCCCCAGCCGAGTCCCCAATTGGCCCCCGAGCCATCACATCCTCAGGGTCTCGTCAACCAACCCAGGGATCATGGCCAATTCGGTGTCGTTGACAGGGCTTGTCACAGCAACCGAGCGTCTCCATTTCATTTCCGAGCTTCCTCAACCATGTCCCGGTCCTCTTCTATTCAAAAAAGGAGTGTTTCTGGGCCCCAAGCGAGTTCACTCAATGTATCTACTCCACCGCTTCCGATCAGGAATGGTTTCCGCAGCTTGGCGGCTCGCATGGGTATCACGAATTCTCCGCCTTCGTCTCAATCATTTGCTGGCCCTGATTCCAAACGTAAACCCCTTGCAAGGTTGATGTCAAACGGCAAGCGAAAGGCGAGTAAGAGGCGGCTCGTCATCAGTGGTGTTGGTCATCAACAAAAAGAGGTTGATGCGGTGACAGAGTGGTGTGCTTCAATCGGTGAAATTAGGACTATGGTCAAACTGGCGGACAATGCGGATGTTGCTACTCAGGACGGTTCCCCCTTGGATGTCTGGATTGTTGACTTCAAAAAGAGTAGCATCGTTGAAAGTGTCAGTGGGCCTGAATTGTCACTAGATGCGACTTCTGATGTTTCATATTTAGGCTTGTCGCCCACAAGGCAAAATCACGATTGAGGGAGCAGGTACTGTTCGCATCTCTTGGGAGACAGCGACTAAACCGAAACTTGGCTTCAAGATGGGATGGATCCCTTGAAACGCTCTCATCAAACACTGCCTCCCCATCTCTCATGCGTTTCCTTCTAAACCTCAAACTCAGGATGTGTCAACTAAGAAAAGTGCTTTTGGCACAAAATTGGTCATTTTTCGTACGTCGCTATCAGAAAAAGAAATTAATTTGTCGTTGCAACTCTCGCGTTCCAATTCGCATCTTATCGCATTATTGAAATCAAGACTGTCTATGCAATCCTATAGATCTTGTTCACTGCTCTCTGATTCGCTCTCTATGCTCCTTTTGATGTGTTCATAATCTGTTATACTTTTTTATTCGCTCGATGAGCCGATTACACCGACACATGGATAACTCCCACCCTCCTGCCTTTGACCGCTTCCTGTGTACCGCGGAATTTATCTGGACTGCCTACGTTTGGATTTCGTTGTAACATTACCTATTCAAACGGCCGGGCTGTTTTGTGTTTCCCCTTCTCCATATCGTTGCCATTCAAACGTTCTTTTTCTGGTGTTGTATTTCTCCAAAACATTCATTTGTACTATCGTCGTGGCTCCTCAATCCCTTCCACCACTACCATTGCCACAATCGCCCTCCTTTCATTCGCCCTCGAACGCTCCTTGGACCACTTCGGAAAACCAGCTCGGTTGTAGATGCAATCTCTATCCTTGGTATATTGATGTGGATGACTTTGGATTTATGTGGATCTCTATTCGAGCTACATGTGACCCGGTTGTATTATTTGGATTCTGTTGTATCTGTTCTTTGAACAATTAACCAAACTTCTTCCTTTGGTTTTTCCTCTCGTTTTTTTTTGTCAATCCTTTTTCCTACTTGTTTGTGTTTTCCTGCGGTACGACGTTCTCGGCGAACTGGATTCGTGAACTGAGAGAAGTATCATCTAAATTTTCCTCCCGTCCTGTGTCCATGGTGTTTCTTGTAATTTTTTTTTGATATCCTATGCTTTCCTTTCAGAGTAAATAAATTGTCAATGCCGATATATAAATACATATCGAATGCTGTCTTAATCTTTCTTGAGCGCTGAGCTTGAATCGAGTGATCTATGGGTGCATGCATGACAACTCTGTCTACTTGTTCGGTTTGAGGAGAATGTGCTATTCAATGTCTGACTTGGTGTGTGTATGTAGGTGGTTGGGATTGTGCTCATCTTTGTGTAAGTAGAATACTTTTCCTATTTCATTTTTTTGACGTGATCACATCCGATCATAAAAGCTAAATAGCTAATTGACACTATTTTTGTGTTAATCTGACTTGCGTTTTCTTTTTTTTCTTTTTAAGAACCTCTTTCAGATTAAAAAAAGTCAAATAGGCCTTCTACATGATCATTACCCAAGGGAGAACAGAAATTGAGGTTGTCACTTTGTGTACCACGCTTGTCAGGCCGTAGTACGGTTTTTACAATTGGTTTACAATTACGGTACTGTCGGCTCGACCTTGTCACTTTTGTATAGCACCTGTCTTCTAAAGAAGTGACATAAGAGACGAACTTGGTGAAAGAAACACGTTACATCAAGTGTGGCTGCCTAAACCAACAGGGAATGGAAGGAAGCTCGGGATCTCAATTTCGGCCTTGGTGAAAATCAACCTTTTTTTCTTTTGGCCTAGGTCATTCATCAAGCTCTTCCTACTTTCCCGAAACATCGAGAACATCCATAAAAGATGAGAGAAAAAAAAAAAGAAAGGAATTTATAGATCGAATCGAGCTTGAATCACAATGAACTCGCGAATGTTGTGTGACGTAGTGGCGTTAAGCGGGTACCCAAGGAGATGGACGGCTAGAACCTGATTTTTAGTACAACCAAGTCCTAAAAAAGGAATATCAGGGCGTATTGAACCCGTTTTTTCTTTTTTTCTTTTTCTTTTGTTCAAACAAGAACACACGTCGGTTTCCTCGAGAAGGTCAGAACAAGTTTGGGGGCGTGAAACTCACCCCCTTCAGGCGACATCCCCAGATCCTTTTTTTAGAATAGAATAAAATAAAATCAAGAGTCCGCTGCGCGACGTGTTCTCCCCTCGAGATCACGTTGATAGATCTTCAAGCCGTAGTCCAAATATCAAAAACGCCACTGTCAGACCTAATGCCCGGAACTAGATCTGAAGAGATCTCCTCATCGGCCCGAAATATAACTTTTCTTCGCTTTCGGAGTGTGTGCGTGTGGATGCGCGTGTATATATATATATGTGTGTGTGTGTATATGTGTGCGTGTGTGAAAGAGAGAGATTCTTTGGAATGAAAGAAGACAGAAGAAAGAAGAAGAACAACATCGACAGAGGACAGCCTTTACAAGTATTTTTGGTTTTCTCCTCAAGAGCTTCCTTAATCCAATTAACCAACTTGTAAACAAACCAGATGAGGAGTTCTATCATTCCCCAGGGTATCTTCAGTCTAACTTCAAGGGAACATACTGACTGAGACGTTCTTCGGATTTCGGGACACACTTGGATGTAATATCCAAGTGTGAGTTCCCGAGTTTCTCGGAATTCAGGCGCAGTCATCTTGATGTCTGATGATGCTTACATTTACCGAGATGTGTATTACTGTCCTACGAGACATGATAACATTTGAGTCCCATTTATCATCAAAGAGACAAGAACGAACTAGATACTTGCGGTTACAAGAAACCAGATCACACAAATCAAGGGGCTGAGGACTGGGTACGAAGCTAGGCCGCTGACTGTCACTCATAGTCGGCTCCCTTAATTGCTATGGTGCACTCACACCGAAACATACGGAGCTGATTTCGAACTTTTGAAGCACTGCAAGAAACTGATAGAACCCTCACGCTGACAGGAGTACACTCGGAGTTATGCTGAATCTCAAAGTTGACCAGGTTTGAGCCTAAGAAGTGTTAGCTTCATTGGATGAAGACAACCTCCTCTGTCATGACTGAGATCTTTTACACTCGAGGTCAATCAACCATGAGAACCTCCTGAGTCAAGATAAACTGATCATGTTGTCTCAAATAAGAAATGTCGAAACATGTCGAAACATGTCATCTTAAGTCATAACCTCGAAACACTTCACCATTCTACTGGTTTTTTGGCGGCATAAGTCCAAAGAATCGACCTCTCCGTTCCTTCGCTGCAATCTTAGCCTTGACTTCTTCCTCAATCTCCTCCTCTGAAAGATCTCCACCAAATGTATACCATACAACAGTTGCCATACCTAGCGCAGCAGTGAAAACACATCTATTATTATCATTAATAGAAGGATCAGCACGATTTTCACCTCCATTGGAGACCGCCATAGCTTACCCAAACATCGCACCTATACCCCTAGGGTGCCATCCCAAATTCTGTTTAAAAGGGCCCACAGTCAGGCCTGGCAGGTCAGTCGTCGACGCTAAGCCAACGGCATTTCCGGAAATAGGCAATCCAAGCGCTTCGCAGTTGTCTTTGAGCTTCTGCGGAACTTGGTTATGTTGCTGAGCGGTCAGCGGTGCTTCAATCAACTGGAAAGCCAAGCCGGCCTCCAAGTGCCATTCGATATGACCTGAATATGCGAGGAAGGTATGTTTTGTCATTCAGGATATCATTGCCGATGCTTGAAAAATCTCACAGTGGAAGAACCAGACTCCTGGGTTATCTGCTACAACTCGTAAAGTAATAGAACCCATCGGGGGGATTTGGAATACGTCACGACGCATTGGGTTGGTCTGTCCCTCTACAAGAGGTGGGTTGAGGGTCGGATCGTCAGAAGTATAGTCTTCCGATACTCCGACAAGCATAGGCTTATGGCCGTGCAAGTGGCTGTCGTCATTGACAATAAGTTGTCTTCGATTCGGTGCACATGAAGAGAGGGGACTTACAATGGATGCTTTCCGGCATCAGAGTTCTTGATGACGAGATCAACAACATCCATATGATCAATAACGAAGCTCCCAGGACCATAGGCTTGTTCAGCTGTCGCATTCTCGCCGAGAGTGAGCGCAGAGAGAATAGCGGGAACCTGAGGAGAATTGTAAACGGTATAATTGAAGGTACCACGATTGGTGCCGTCATCCATAGTATCGAAAATGACAACGAGCTCGATTGTTTTTGTCGACCTTGGTGCTGCGATCTGTTCAATAGGAACTAAAGAAATATCTTCAACAAGTTGATACTCGTCCACTGTGCCCGAATCGGTGACGTCTGCAGAGGGACTGTAGGTTATAGAGGAAGTCACGTCTGATAAATCAAGACCGTTACATGGATTTTTGACTACACAAACGAGAACTTACTAGGGTTCAAAGCGTCAGGTACTGTATCAAACATGTCAACGTCCATGTTTGCATGGATGACCCAGTTGCTTGAAGTGTCATTGCGAGCAGTGACAAGAATGGAATAACGTTGGGCGACAGCGATACCGATGGTACCAGCAGCAGACTCTTCGACGTCGGTCTGAGAGGACCACGTCATCAGTCAATGTGTATTTCGTACAAACGCGAAGGGGGCTTACCCCGTCGACTTCGATGATCCGCATTTCGTGGCCATCAATCCAAAAGAAGAAAGCTGCAAACGCGGAGGTATTGATAACTCTTAGACGGTATGTTTTGCCTGGCTGGAATGGGAGTGTGGCATTTTCATTGAATCCAACTGCAGAGGTGACAGGAGAAGGGGAAGAGCCGGAAATGGGGCCAAGATAGCTTGTATTCTGTGCGAAGTATATGATAGCGGAGTCTGTCAATATCATTGTCAGACAATATCAAACTTGTCAGACGTTCGAAAACTTGCCAGGAACGGGCTCAGCACCGCCAGGGTTGGCGATGCTGATGAATTGGTTTATGAGATCAGCATGTTGATCATGATACCAGTCACCAAGGATGACAGTGAACTCTTCATCATAAGAATGGACTTCAGTTGGAGGGTGCAACACTAGAGGTGCTCTCAATCCGTCGACATATTGACCCTACGAATAAAGTCAATACTTTAAAAAGAGAGATTATTGGGAAAGTCTCACTGATGCATGAGCATGGACCCAGTAGGTACCCCACTGACCTGATGAGTCAATAGGAACTATGTAGTCAAAATCACCCCCGGGAGGAATTCCACTGTCAAAGGAAGGCCACGGTGAGGGCATGAGACCAGGGAACAAAGTGAACCAACCATTCAGAGACACCCTGTGCACCGTCGAAATACGAGGTACTGTTGAAAAACATTCCATGGTGATGTAGAGTGCTTGGTTGGTCCAAAGAATTATGGACATGAAGCAGAAGAGAGTCAGTCGTGTTGACGTCTAACGGAGGAGGGCTTGGGATGGAGTGAGCGAGGTCCTTTGACGAGGATAAGGATAGTTACGGCCAAGTGCCATTGACGCCAATGACACGGCGCTCAAAGAGGCCATCAGGGTTGGCGCTCTCGACGTAGGTCAAATTCCACCAGACTTGCTGAATACCTCCGAGAGCGGGAGAAGCCAGGCAGAGTAGAAAAAGAAGGGACGGGGGAAGAAAAGACCAGAGAGACATGGCAACAGGGAGGAAGGGGTTGTCCTGTCAACAGACTCTTGGTCGGCTGTCTTTTATGCGATAGCCATTCTTGCGCCCGAAATCTCCTAGTCTGAGGTCGGGAGATTAAGGCGTGCAAAAATAGGAAACACTGATTTGGGGTGTTTGATTATCAGATAACATCGTACGACAGGGTGATAATCTGCAAAATCGTGAGACTTTGACAATGCATTTCTGCCAGTTTCTGCATCTTCTCCTCCTCATATCGTCCCGATTTGGTGAGTGCACATGCTCAGTTTTCCGATGGCATCTTATCAGATACCGTCCATCGTGGGATCTGATAAGTCCGTGACGGCTTATCAGATTAGAACCCTCTTTTTAGTGGGAAATCTAAGGCAAAAATAGCTCAGCTAGTCAGAATCATTTTCGGATTCGGGTTGGGCAGGAATCGCCTTACTTTATAATGCACTCTTTGGTCGTCTGACACCACCTCGCGTTGCCTTGGAACCATGGCAAAGAGTCTCTTCTCTGTCCCTATCTTCTTCATCGTTTTCAGAGAAACTCTGGAGGCTGCAATCATCGTTTCCGTCCTTCTTGGCCTTGTCGAACAACTCGTCCTCAAGGAATCTCTTTCTCCAGTCACTGAGGGCTCTGACACAGATAGTAAAAGTGGCTCACGCTCTCAATCCCACCCGAGAACCGGTCTCGTTGAGGATGACACCATCCTACGCCGAAGACTACTGAGAACGATGCGCATCAAGGTAAGGCGTCCATCTGCTCCCATGCTCCAATATATATTCACCGCATCATGCAGATATTCATCGGTTCTGCCATCGGGCTTCTCATCGCTTTGTCTATTGGTGCTGCGTGGGCCCCTCTTTTATCCTTGATTGGCCGTTGTTCAAACTCACATCAGGTTCATTGCTGTCTGGTTCACCAAAGCGAGTGACCTTTGGTCAAAGTCGGAAGAGCTCTGGGAAGGTAACTTGGTTTACATGATACCATTCCATGCCTTCAGCTTAACCAAAATTATGAAAGGCATCTTCAACTTGATTGCCTCTCTCATGATCTTTGCCATGGGCATCTCCGTTTTGAAAATGGACAGAGGTTTGGTCTTCTTCTTCTGATGTATCATTGACTGCTGCTGACTCGCCTTTTTCAGCTAAAGTCAAATGGAAAGTCAAGCTCTCCAAAGCTTTCAGTGGCGGTAGTAAGTCCTCACTTTCCCTTATCACACCGACGAGGAACTAACGGGTGGATAGACGTGGACAGGGAGACCAAAACGGGTCAATGGGTCCTCCTCTTCCTGCCTCTGATTACTGTCATGCGTGAAGGTAAATGTTGGAGCAGCCTCTGCTTCCTACTTTCTTCTCTCTCTCTCTCTATATCTACCAACTTCCTTTCCAGGCCTGGAAGCCGTCGTTTTCGTCGGAGGAGTATCTCTCGGCCAACCCGCAACAGCAATTCCGATCGCCACCGTCGTCGGCATCATCTGTGGCCTCGTCTGCGGATTCCTCATCTATGAATTCGCCAGTAGAACAGGCAAGTTTCCTCCCCCCCGTTTTTTTCTTTTCCCCCTCAAGCCAAAAAATTGAACAACAATTCTCACTCTTACAGCACTCACTGTCTTCCTCATCGTCATGACAAACCTTCTCCTCCTCATCGGAGCAGGTCTTTTTAGTAAAGCTGTCGGTAACTTTCAAAGGCATGAATTCTCGGTGCTCCTCGGTGTAGATATAGATGATGCTGGGGGAACCGGACCAGGTTCCTATGACATTCGGGGGAACGTCTGGCACCTCGATTGTTGTGATTCGTCAGACACAACCGGACAAGGTTGGACCATATTCACAGCTATCTTTGGTTGGAACAACGACGCTTCACGTACGCCATCGATTCTTCGCCTCTCCCCAAGTAAAAATGCACTGATGGATCTTTTTCTTCTCATCTTCCCAGTGGGAACCGTTTTATCTTATGTCTTTTACTGGATCGCCGTCATCGGGACTTTGGTCTATCTCAAATTTTCAGAGGTGAGCTCTTTTTTTTTGTTCAGGTAGAAAGGAGATCGTCTTTTTGACTGTTCATTCTTTTCGTTAAAAAAAAGGGTCGCACCTCTTTGGCCGGTATTCAATCAGCCGCAGCCAAAAAGAGGAAAGACAATAGAACGCGAAAAGAAGCCATTGATCAAAACAAGGAGGGAGGAGGGATATAACGGTATCAATGCCTTATCGAGGTGAAGCTGATGATCACGATATTGTTTTTAATTCACGTCCCTCAAAATATACGAGAGATGATTTGATTTCACGAACATATATATGTGTATGTATGTATGTATACATTCTTTGACTTGACAATAAGAAAGTCAGCGTCTTCTGATCGCGAACAGTAAAAGGAAATGTCTAAGGCTACACAACCCTAAATTTAATCATTCACCGATGATCAACTTCTATGATACAGCACATAATATTATGTCGCAAGGTCAAGGCGGAACAAACAGTACAAAAGTGTTGGTGTCGAGCAGAGAGGACAACGCGAGGTTTTAATCACTGCATCCACAATGCACCTATCACAATCAAGTAAATCAAAGTAAATCAAATTAAAAAAGAAACACAAATCCCACACTCACCGATGACAGAACACATGGCCACACATCGTCGCCGTTATATCATCCGGCATTTCTCTCCGACACACTCGGCACTGGAGACAAGATAAAGATAAACTCGACACAGAACCATCACCACCACTATCACCACCACCACTTATATCTCCAATTCCATCGGACGCAGAAGTCGAAGCGATGGAGATGTTAGACGACACGCCAAGCAATGGAGCAACTATCCCTTCTTCTTCTTTTCCTCGTTGTTGTTCTTGACCATATCCATCGCCAATTTTATCCAAGTCGTTTGGAGAACCTATTGGAGCCAACTCCCCATCACGGTCAACTTTCGATCCCTCAAGAAAGGCGGATGATGGTGATGATGACAATCTTCTCGCCACTTCCAAGTCCGAAACAATATAATTAGCAGGCCGTTTCCAGCCCAAATAGAAAAGTCAAAAGATTTACCTATCTCTATCTCATGGCTTAACTCGTCATTGAATTCTTGTATCGAAGTGACAAAACTCCTTGGCGAAGATGGTGCAGAATGTTTTGGAAAAACATCGCAGTGCTTATTCGTCGCATCTCCATTGACAGGAGGCGCAGGGAAACTACCATTCTCCGGCCTAACACCAGATACATCTACACTCGAATCACAAGGCTCTTCCGTCGATTCGATTCGACTCTTCGTTGACTCCTCGATGAGAAGCTCATGCATTGATGATGGGGGAGAAGGAGGTAAAGACTCGGGTAGAGGATGTTGTGCTTCAGGAATATCCAGATTTCTATCCAGATCATCAGGAGATATGATTGGGAGTATAGCAAGTCCAACTGGAGATATAACTTCAGGAGAAGTCGGACTTGGGTGTTGACTAGTTGATAAATAATCGGGATGATGCCAATCTCTTTGATCTGCTCAACATACCTGCTTTTGGTAAACCTACATGTCGGGATATTCAAAGGTGATATATCAGAGCAAGCAGAAGTAGCTCTAGACCTGCAGCGCTGTGGTAAAAAAAACCAGGTCATCTCCGTGTTCTTCCTCATCAGACAAAAAAATACTTACAATCAGGTCGTGCTTCCTCTTATTAGCAGACACTGGCGATGAGCCGGGTAACATGTTAGAACTTAAAGATGAGATCGTGCTCAAATCTGTACTGGAATCAGATGGCGAAGATGGGGAAGTGTGATAAACGTCTGTCCCAGGTGTAACACTAAACTCCTGTATCGGCGCGTAACGAGGTGTGGAGACGGCGGAAGGTAACGAAAGATCGTCCTGTAACGGCACCTTGTAAGGACTGGTCTCCTTTACAACAAGCTCCAGATGCAAATCCTCCTGGACCGGCGTATGGTCTTGAGTTTCAGGAACTGCAACTTGAGCCGCGGTCAACCGCGGAGGAGAAATTCGTATCGCGGAGTTCTGCCGTTCCGGAGGTGAGAACGGAGGAGAAAAGAGAGACACATGTCGCCGACGAAAAGTAGAGTTATAGGGAGGGCTGAAAGAATTAAAGAAAGGGGAACACACTAGAGGAGCAGTCAAGGGGTTCACAAAACCTCGGGAGACAGGACTAGCAGATTGGCCATTCTGCTGTCCACTGGAAGTCTGAAAGGCAGCAAACCGGGCACTGCCGGGATACAGTCTAGTGTTGAATTTATAATCTATCCGATTTGAGGTGAGTCGGGATTCAGGGGACATCGGGGATTCGGGTTTTGAGTCATTTGACTACAGAAAAAATGATATTAGTTTAGTCAGTGTTCGGAGATTGAGGCAGAGATACATTACACTAGTTACCGTAGATGTTAGACCATCGCCAAAACTGCTCGAAGGGTAGTGGCGTGGCGGGAGCCCTTGGGAACGATAGCGCTGAGAGAATGGCACCTGTCAAGATTAGAGTCCGGCTGTCCGAACTATAGAAGAAAGCTCACTAATTGCTGCGTCGGAGCCACACCAGAAATTGTGTTAATCACCGGCGGATTGTTCCAAGGTGAAGGGGGAACTGTTGCATGAACCGGAGCTTGCAAACCTGATTGCCGGCGGAAGTGGTTGCGTGGTACCTGAATATTCTACGAAGATAAGCAAACAAGCCATTCACATGCATGAGAAAACTGACCTCGCGAGAAGACCAGAGTTCGTCAGCTTGCTTTCCCGGTCTAGGAAGACCTACAGGACTGAAAGATGGGGCTTGAACATTTAGCAAAGGAGAAGTTTGAAGATTCATCATTTGTGAGATATCCGGTGAATCAACTCGTACAGACGTATCGATTGCCACCATACGCCTTAAGTCCTAGGACGTGTGATGAGATAGATAATTTAATATAAGTCAAATACGGTTCACCTTGTTGAAGATGTTGTGCTTCGGGCTGAGGGATGGAAAACCAATACTGTCAGATGCGAATTGTATATTCATGCCTACAGGAGGCGAGGAAATTGGTGCTATTTCAGTACTGGGTTGAAGGACAGGAAGTTCCTTAAGCTGAGCAGAGGTTGGACTAGGTGGTGGGAATACAGTAGACGAAACAATTGAGACCGGGGAACTCTGAAGCAGATGTGTCGAGGGTGCATATATCGGTGAACGTAGAGTCGGCGTCCCGGATTCACCTGAAGCGCTGACCATTGGTGACGTGGTTGCGTTGTCATTGACAGAGCTTGGCTCGTTAGTATGTGCATGCTGAACTAGAGGTGAGCACTTGATCATAAGCAATGAATTGAGATTACTTTGTGTAACATGTTCTCGTCGTGAGAACTGATGCTAGGGTTCTGGCAGTCAGAATGAGCTGGAGATGCAATGTAGTGTTCATTTGCGGCGGCGGCAGTCTCAAAGCGTATATTACAGGTGTTGCACCAAAAGTCATTATGGATTTCGCGAACATGCTTCAACAAGATGGAGTTCAAGTTTCGGCGATGAGTTAATCTCAGAAATCTACTCACCGTAGTCAATGAAACGGTATCGTAAAAGCCCTTACCGCAGATAGAGCAATTAGGATGGTCTGTGTGCCCTCGATAGTGACCGTCTAATGCAAACTGACTGCTGTACTGCTTTCCACATCTTAGGCAGTCAAAGGCTGGAGGGTGCTTAGCTACCATGTGCTAGGGGCTGTGAACCAGACGAAAAGAAGACAATACTATAGTAGACGTACTGCATTATAGGCGAGCTCACTTGAGAACCTGCGATCGCAAGCAAGGCAGAAGGGATGTGGATTGCTGCTGGTACGAACATGCTGCAGTAGAGCCTCCTTGGTGGCAAAAGGTCTGTTGTCGCAAGTAGGACAGAGAGGCATGTATCGCCGTTCAATAGCTCTGCGGGGATCGGGAGGCGACTTGGAAGATGTGGCGAAGTGAATAGGGCTGATGACTGAAATATGATGCCGAGAGTGACAGGGCAATGATTGGATGATGAAAAAAGGGTCTGGGTGGTTTAGGGACAGATAGCAGTGACGGCGCAGAGAAAGGACACGCTGGTAGTTACCGCGGATGGCACTCTAAGCAAGTTAGGGGAGAATCCAGGCGAAGGGCGCATGCCACATATAAAACTAAAAATGTGGAAGCCTCATGGAGGCCCCGTGTTTGTTTCCAAAAAAGCTAAAGGACTAGTTCGTTGATGGCACCCTTGTGAACATTGTGCTTGAGCAGAACAGGTCAGTTTCTTTTTGTGAACATAGATGGCAGGCCATATATCACAGCAAGCAGATCAGAGCAGCGTCGCAGGTCGGCCGTCACTTGATGGGTGCTGCAGCTCTCGGGTCGCCTGAGAAGTCGAGCTGGCCTCATGTCGAGGGTTCTTTCCCACGATAAGATTGTCATATCAAATCTGATGGCAGATGACCTTTGTTCAAGGTTGACGAAACTGGCCTTTTCACGGTTCTCGCTCGAGAGCTTTGATGCTTGGAAACCTGCAGGTAATTCATCGACAGCATCGAGTACGCCGTCAATGTCAGTAAGTGCTCTTGATAATCTCCACGCAAAGTGTAAGAAAATCACAGATTCGCTTCGAAAGATTTACGACGCCGAGGATACCTGTTTCCTAAAATGGTAACAGTGCAGTCAGAGGCGGTGGGATCCGCCATTGGTTGAGTATTCTTGACCATCAGCGGTTCCAACCTATGTCACAGGTATATATTCACATGCATAATCCATGGTCAGCAGAATGGTCTATACCACAAAGTCAAGTGAGGAATACTGACAAGCGACAAACACTGTCTAACATTAAATTCTCGGGTCGATCTGCAGCCATGGGAATATTGTGGACCACCAACTAAGTTGGGGAGTTAGTCGATGAAGGTCAGTGGTCAGAGCGTATGGGCTGGACTCTCTTGTTGAATTGCTTGGTCTTGTTTTAGGGTCCCAATTTCCATGCCAGAGTGACATTGCTTCTAGGATTCTCCTCGGGCCCGCTTTATCTTACCTGGTGCCAAATAAATACCTCTATCTGTGTCCCACACTCTTATCATCCTTGAACACCATGTCAGAAACAGTTATTCGTGAGGTACATACACACACACACTCTTTTACTACTCTTGATGCGCCCTTCAGGTTGCACGAAACGTGTGGATTTTCTCAAGGTTCGACTGAATCAGCTCTTCGTCATTCAGTCACTCAACTCAGGTTTTGCCATAGACCTTTTGCCAGAATAGGCCTCATGACATTTGGCGGAAGGTCTACTGCAATAAAGATGAAGGATGGAGGAGTCTGGCTTTTGGCTTCCACTCCATTGGACGAGGAAACCAAGACTACATTGAACAATCTGGGGCCTGTTCGGTCAGCTTTTGTATCATGTCACTCCAGCTGACCTTATTCACATCGCAAATCTAGTTTTATCATTGGGGCTGATGCCGTACACCATCTATTTCTTGGTACACCCCTTCTATAAATACTAGCTGCTTTCCTCTCAAAATACTTCTGCACACAGCCCAGTACAAGAAAGAGTATCCGTCTGCCAAAGTGATTGCCCCAGAAGCTGCACGTGCCCGCTTAAAGGATAAATCACTCAAGTTCGACGGGGGTTAGTGGTACGACGACAACCTAACAACTTTTCGTCTCATCACACCTGCTAGCTTGGGGACGAGATCCGCCCGAAACCAAGTATGGTTTCGAAGATGATGTGGGCTTTGTTTCAAGTCATCAACCATTCTCAAGGATCGCTAACCGTTTATCAGATCAAAAGCTGGTGAATGGGCATCTATATTCCCAAAAATAGACATCATTTTCATTTTTGGTTCAGCTACTTTGATGGATTTAGGAATAAGGATGTCGCTTTCTTCCACGAAGAGTCCAAGAGTCTCATTGAGGCTGACCTCGTCTTCAACTTTCCCTGTACTGAGCAAGCAAGCATCGAGTCTCATCTTTGGTGGATAATTGCTGACTGAGTGCAGTACTCGAAAGCAAAACGCGGAAGCGGAAGAACATTGCTCAACCTCAATCCTTGGTCTTATTCCCATTCTTGGATACCCGTTTGGTCCTTGACCGTTGATGTAGAGTGAGATTGTCACCCGTAGGGCGTCTTCACGCGCTCACCATGTCCGACGCAGAGCGATGAAACGGGATGCAAGAATAGTTGCCTCTTGGGATTTCGAGCGCATCATTCCTTGCCATGGGGTAAGTGATAGTCTCCGTCAGATTTTTCGAGAGAAGCTCAATTTTTTCAGGACGTTATTGAAGGAAAGGGGAAGGACGCTTGGATGAGTGCATACAAAGCTCTTTTACAAGACTAAGCCCCAGATGTACCGGGGTTTTCATTTTCATTTTGGCAGTGTAATTGAATCGTTTTTACCATTCCGATCAGATTGAGTTCGCTCTTTCCTGAAAGCAAGGTCTTGCTATCAGGATATCATTGTCGCATTGATGATTACAAGTCAATCTGTCTTCGTTGTCCCGGCCACCTTCAGGGTTCAACCGTCGTTACATGTCGTCACTCCATATTCTATTTTCAAACATCGAAGAGCTGATGGGGACGAAGGGGCCAGGAGTCCTGTTTGCTTGTGGACTCCTTGTCCCTTTCATCCAAAAGTACATGAAGCCAGACTTATCACTTGTGAGCATGGATCATCTGTTAAGCACAGTCAATCAGCAACAGGCTCGACATAGAAATTATGTGAATGGATTCATTGTTGAACCGCGGAGACCCTCCTCACTCATTTGCTATTCTCTCATTTTTCTACAGCCACGTCTTATCCAGTCCTATACTCAATTAGCTCAAATTGGTATGTGAATCTGATCTGCAAAAAGCCCACCACTACTGAAGAATGAGAATATGAATCGAGGAGCTACTGACGTGCTCTGAGCTTCCACACAATTCTCAACGGCAAAGGATCGTTCCTCTATCGTTCTGCCTCCTGTCAACGAGGAAAACAATCCTCAAACAAGTATTATGAAGTCATCTCCAATGTGTAGGCACGTCGAAAAATATCATACCAGTAAATGTAGAACAAGACTTCCTTTTGGTGAATGACTAACAAAATGTTCATCACATATTCCGATATATATTTATTGTATAATGGACGTGTCAGAGCCATCCTTCAAAGAATGGGCGATACATTGATATGACATAAATATTCGGAATATTACTATAAATAAACCAATGCCCTGCCTTGATTTAACATTGCCTAGAGAACCCAGATTGTTGTACTTGGTCGAGCTGGTCAGCATCGCCAAAGTTTGACTTGTCTGGGCGGCCATGCTCATGGTCAGGGTGATGAACGACCGTTTTCGTAGTTATGGCCATCATGCTTCCTTCCTCTCCTGTGATATCAAAGCTACAGTTGAGCTACATTTGAAACACACAACACCAGACAGTCCATACCTTGAAGAGATTCGGTGATTTCGAGCAAATCTATGACAAGACGTTCGACCAAATCTTCTGTTAACGTTTCACGAACTTGGGTTGATCTGAGTCAAACTAATTTGTGGTGCCTACATCGCAGTACGCACCGACAATACGCAGTATCTCAACGTCTTCAGCGCCAGTCGGAGCCTGTTCCAAAGATTATACTTTCTTTCTTCAAGGATGAAAGGTCCACTTACCCCGTAATTCGGAACGATCCATCCTTTCGTCTTCAGCAAAACCTGATTTCTGATCAGCTTGATCTACCTAGTCTTATAGGCTTCGAAATTACCTGTATCCAGCGTTGTTGAACTTTAGGATTGTCCCTCATGAACTCATCAGATAACCTAAAGGAAACGACTGGCAAGCCAGATTCGTAATCCTCAGGGTTATCAGAATCCAAATTCTCATTTCCACGGATGGGTACATGGATGTTGCTCAAGACCTGGGAAGTGACAGTTATGCTCCCCAAATTGGACGGTGAGGGAAGAATTATCTCATACCTTGAAGTATGTGTTCTCGAGTGCACGAGATAACACCCGAGCGTTACGTAGATCTTTGGAAGCAATGCGCTTGTAACCTTCGAAGCCGAGGTTCAAGAAATTGAACATTTGGGCAATGACTGGAGCAGCAGGCTTTGAAAAGTTACTGTTATGGATCAGACACGAAGATCAAAGACTGAACACGACGACCTCTCTTACAGTGTGAACGTATATTCGGTACTGCCCAGATAGTCTGAATAAGACATGCTGTCAGACAGATTGTAGATGTCAGGTAGGTATTGACTTACGCAATTCAAAGATCAAATCCTTGTGGAGGAAACTTTCGTCTCGCCAAAGAATCCAGCCGAGCCCAGCATAGACGAGGCCGAATTTGTGACCAGATGTGTTGATTGAGACGACGCGTTTGACATCAAAAGACCATTTGAGGTGGGGATAGACGAAAGGAGCGATGAATCCCCCAGATGCGGCGTCAACATGAATGGGAATATCAAGTCCAGTGCGTTCTTCAAGATTGTCCACTAAGAGGTTCCTTTAGTCAGCTGGATGAATCCAACTTGATTGAAAGAAAGCCCACATAAATCACTCATGAGGTGAACGTCTTCAAAGTGACCAGTGTAAGTACTTCCGAGAATGACCATAACACCAATGGTATTTTCATCGACATATTTCAGCGCGTCATGGGGGTTCATGATAAACCCGTTTTCAGCTTTGACCGGAACCAAGCGGCACTCAACGTCGAAATACCTGAGGATAGGTTAGCTGAAAAGCTCTCAGGACAGACTGCGGTATTACCGAGCAAATTTCTCAAGAGCAACCTGAGCGTTTGCACCGAAGACAACATTGGGATGGTAGTAGTCCTTTCCAGCGGCCTTGCGTGCCTCTTGCCAGCGTTTCTTCATTGCTAAACCACCCAGCAGGATAGCCTCGGACGATCCAGCTGTGGCCGTCCCGAGTACCTTGGAATCTTTAGGGGCGTTCCAAAGCTTTGCAACTGAAGTAAAACTGATCAACTTTTGAACCACTATGGAGAAAAAAAGAGATACTCACTCATGGAGATGCAACGATTGTGGATGATACTTGCGGCGGGGTATTCCTCTAAATCAACAATATTTTTGTTGAGATTCTCCAAGATCAGTTTGTCTGCATGTTCCGGCATCCATGTGTGAACGAACCTGAAAAAATAATAGAAGCGATCCGAAACCCATCGGGAAAGCACTTACGATGCCAAGTTCAGGAGAGGATTTCCATCCAAAGCGGTCTCATCGTGCAAGAGTTGATATACCGATCCAGAGTTGATACCTTGCCTTGGGATGGTATACTTGTCCAGATCAGTAGTTTCTTCATCGCGGGACCACGATGTGAATGACTTGTGGGGTCCTTTGCGCCTTGCCGATTGAGCATGCTTGAAGTGACGATGGCCTTTAGCCTTCTCAATGACTTCCTCAGCGTCGACTGATTAGACACTAGATCAGCAATCGATCCATGATTCAAGTTGTATAAACTCAACTGTGCCTAGAGAGAGACATGGTAAGTGTGCAGATGATAGAACTTGACGCAGAGGTATTTAAGCTCTTCGAGTATGAATGATTTCATCAGAATAACGGTGTGCTGATAACTGTCAGATGGGCCTCAGGTAATGATGCACGTTGCCAGACTGATCAACAAACGAGAAAAGATGAAGCACATTGGTCGCCAACTCCCACCGTTAACAACTGGCTATTTTTGGTTAGCTTTCTAATGAGTCCAAAGATAGACGAGGCACAGAGAGTTTGACCCAAGGTATGGTGTAGAATCAGACATCGAATAGCGTGTCATCACCTATACTGCTACGCATTTATTTCCCGCTTAACGGTGCCATGGGTTTCGGTTATGAAGCCCAGGGTGGTTGCTGGATAGCCTGCATCACCCCTCTTCAATCCATAGTACTCGACATTTTGTGATGAACGGTCATCGCTCACTGATAGCTACCGCAATTTTCCAGTCAAAAAGCCCGAATCGGAGACATTTGCGACGTCTGTATACTCATGAAAGAAATCTTGACACAGAACTGATGATTCAATTTGTGAGATAAGAATAGAACTGAGATGTGGTTTTGTTGACTATCAAAACTTTGCTGGAACCTAAAGGCACTCTTGAAGCAGAGCCGACTCATGGGTGAGAAATATGGCGATGGGCTTGAACTGGGTCCGAGTCTTCATCAAAGCTTACTGAGTTCTGAGTATTTCCGAGGATGTGATACGTTTGTGCGGCAAGTCAGGTAACCTCGTCCCTAGATAGCAGTATCCTGAGTCCCCTGAACTCATTGATGGGATCCTCAATGGTTAATTTAACCATTATGTCCAACCCCTCGGGACAGCATCATGGCATACAAAAATCCCGTCTTAACCGCAGTCCTCTACTTGTGTGACCAGAGAAATGTCAAATACAACGAGAATATCATATTGTTGGCGTCAAGGGAAGAGATCAGAGTATTCAGATCATTAGATCTGGGATAACCAGACAATGGGTCAAATTAGTTAGCTTGGAGCTTCTCAGCGCTCGGCACTCGGCACTCTTTTAATGCCATTCGCGCTCGAAAGCAAAAAAATCATATTGTCAGGAAAACAATCGAGAGAAAACCCATTTAAGGAGGAAAATGTCAACTGCAATTACGATACAATTAAAATCAACTTACATGTCTCAGATTTCATTCACTATTCACCAGTACATCCTGACTCTTATACAATAGCCATCAGGCTTCCGACAAACGTCAGGATCTAAACACATTGTTAGTATCACTGATACACGGAAAGAAAAGATAATGTCACACCAAACGTGCACGGACGTCCACAATATCCTCAGGTACCAGGAAAATCAATGCATTCATCTTTCTTGCGATTGATATAGCCAATTTAGCTGGAGATCAAGAAGGCGAGCAATCAGCCCGATGGAAGCCATACTTGTAGTCAACGTACCATTCTGTCTTTTCTCATCATAATCACCTGTCTCAGCCACAATGATAACCAAGGAGGGATCGACAATTCCAGGGCGGATGGAGTCCAACAAATCCAGAATAAATAAACTGGTGGTAAGAGAGGGATCTTTGAATGATCTGATCGTCCTCGCCGTAGGTTTCGCATTCTGCACAGTGGTATTTGCCCATTTCAGAAGATCAGTGTCAGAAAGTGGACGACCGCCTCCTGCAGAAAGTTGAGAGAGGGTCTTTGTAATTGACATCCTATTCAATCAATTAAAATCGGAAATAAAACGAGGATTTGAAAGATATTCACCGCATTAGCTGCCAAACCAGTCCAAGTACCAATGTCTTCCTCCCATCCACAATGTCGGCACCTTGGATACCAACCAAATGCATACGGTTCTGCTTTCCAAGCTCAACCGCATAATTCGTGTTCTCCACAGCCTTGAACCTCGAAAGAGTGCTCTGATTTGGAGTGACACCAATGTCAGCGCCTTCATCCTCGTCATCTCTACCCCCACTTGCATAATTCGCTGGACCGGCACCCTCCTTGGGTTTACTCACCCTTCTCCAAATAACTGATCCAGGCAAAATCCTGTCGAACGCTTGCAAAATGATTAATCCATCCTTCAGATTCTCAAATAAATTGAACACAGCCGGCTCAACACCAAGTGAATTCAACCACAATGTGAACACACGAGCTTCACGTTCACCTTCAGCATCAAAATCTTCTACAACACCGTAATCTTTAGCTTCTTGTTCATCGAGAGGCTCAAGACCTGGATGAGTGTTGAACAAATTTGCGACGAAGGCAAGATTGAGGCGGGGGTTGCCGGCAACGAGAGAGGATGGGGTGAGGTATTTGCGACAGCCGATGTTGGCTGCATTTTGGAGGACTTGCTCAGCTCGCTGACGAATTTCCTGAGTTTGAAGGGGTGAAAGAGAGCATTGTTCGGGTTTGAGTTGGTGTAAGAGGACAGTGTAGTTTTCACCATCGCTAACATCACGACTGAAATTGTTAACACTATTATGGTAATTCATTCATACTGAGAAACTGACAGGTATATAACTGCTGACATACCGGCGCTTCGAACCTGCAGCCTTGAGGTGGAAGTTGAACCATCGAAGTAAGATTTGATCAGGTGTCAATCTCAGAAGGTCGTCAATCGTCTCTCCCTCCTCACAGAGTCGATAAAGTTCTGGATGAAGTTTGATATCGACTTGCGCTAACAAACCTCTTCTGATAACCTGCCAGATCAAGCCCAAAATCAAATGCTCTCTCCCCTCAGCAATATCACTTGAACCGATGTTTACAACGGAGCAACCGATACCCTTCGCAGAGGTGATGACGATATTGTTGTTTTCTGTGATCTGGAAAGCATTGAGGGGTTTACGGGGAGATGGTTTGTTGAGAACACGAAAATCGATCGTGTCTGGAACGGAATCATTGATGAGTTTACACAGAATAAGACCATCTCTGCATTCATCGAATAATTGCATAGTTTCCGTAGGAATGGGAAAGCGGTCGCTAATGTCTAAGTCATTTTCTATGACCTGATATCTGTCTTAGCATGCACAACTTTCACAAAATTTTAAGGTATACATACGCCATTGATATGATTTGTGAATTCTCTCCTTTCATCCTCATTTATCGTATGGCTCACATTGGCATTCGAGCCCTGAACGCGGACTTTTCCGGCTTTGCTCGTCAGCGCTGTATTAGCTTCTGTGCGAAGTTTGACATTAAGCTGGAGGTAGTAGGTGTCGTTAATACATATCTCATGACATTATTCCGCAACAACAACGCACCTCGACCCAATCCTCCAGCTCAACTTTGCCGCTAGCATCAACGCTGACATGCTTGAGCGTCTCCCGAGCAAGATCGTACGACTTCCCTGAGCTCTCAAGGGCATGAAGCACAGTAGATTTATCTACACGGCCTGGGGTGTCAGTGTTCAGTGCACTAAAGAAAGATCACAAATGATGTTTTGCGCCAGAGAAGACGAGACGGACTTGAAGCGGTTGATAAAGTCGAACATCTCATCTCTGGAAACCTCTGGATACTTCTTCTGTAGTTTTAGGGCTTCCATGATGGGCGTAGATGAAGACTCGCAATTGTCTATGATCTCCTCATATAGATGGTGGCAGTGCAATCTACTGCGCAGGAGCTCCGCAGACCTGCACAAATTGCTTCGTAGATAATAGGAAGAGCGCCAGAGATAAACAAGTACTACGTACATCGCACGGCAGTCTAGATGTCAGATATATCTGAAGTCAGCGAAACAGCAAAAGAATGTATGTAATAAAGTGAAGTCATTGTGCAGAGTCCCAAGATGAAAGCAATAGTATCACAGCGAGCGTCCAAGTCAAAAACGTCCATGAAAGTATCTTCATCACATCGAATAACCCATAGGACTACTGATGCCCCGTCCGGAGCATGTGTAATCCAGAGAGGAATATGACGAGGAAAGACACCACAATGCCTACAAACACTGGGTGTGCAGCTGTTGACATTACACCCGCGTCTGTACATTGCGTACACGTCCAACCTGATCATGAATCAGCTACGATTCTTCACAAGGCCTTGGAATACCACTTACCACTGGCTATTGCCGTGTAAGCCTGAGGCATATATAGAGCAAATTGTAGTCCACTGAACGGACTGAGATATCCACCAGCTCTCCCTGCGCCTGGTCCCCTTTCGTCCCAGATATTGAGTGTGTACATTCCCGCTTCAAGGGGCATGTTCGGGTTATGTTGCTGATACGAGTAGATGTCCCATGTGACTTGCGTCGCATCAGCAGAAATAATACCGTCTGTCGGTCCAACAGGGTACGTATTCCCATTGTCAGCAACAGCAGAGATAGTGAGATGTGTTGGAGATGCGAGGACCGATGTCATATTCCAGCCGAAAACAATTACTTGGCTAGGAGCAATTTTGTAATACGAGGTCGCAGTCGCAGGTGGTTGGGTCATGGAGATGCCACCTGCAGCAGCAGTTTGAGGAATGAGAAGGACGCTGCTGGATCGACTTGCTGAACCAGATGTTGGAGCTGAGCTGACCGCATTACTACTACCAGTGTTGCCATTGTTCCCGTTATTTCCAGCATTTCCGGCATTGGTGTTCCCTGCATTCCCATTATTTCCAGCATTGGCATTCCCTGCGTTTCCATTGGCATTCCCTGCGTTCCCATTGGTATTCCCTGCATTCCCATTGGCATTCCCATTGGCATTCCC
>Ga0153987_1000053_pt1 | contig 37360 bp, 40 predicted proteins | sample TSNC071MetaG_FD_102279 | JGI IMG/M metagenome (GOLD analysis project Ga0153987, IMG submission 102279) | Attine ant fungus gardens microbial communities from North Carolina, USA - TSNC071 MetaG | ecosystem: Host-associated > Fungi > Mycelium > Unclassified | place: USA: North Carolina, William B...
AGGACAAGGATGATGATTCTACGATCACCAAAATGAGAGATATACCACTTTGAGTTTCTGAAGCCAGCTGAAAAGGAGGTCCTGGATGAGATTCTCCTACGTAAAGTATACTTGCACCAAGCGCTGGTTGGATATGTACGACTTCTCCTCAACCTCTTGATCACCTGTTCCGTTTGAGGGTTCTGATGTATCGCCCTCTTGTACCGGGCCGCCCGGTTACAATTTCATCTTCAAACGCCCGTCACTTATAGGAGACAACTGTGTACTGATAACAAAGTGAGCGACGAAGTCGGCACTGTGTCATGCTACCAGTATGAACGGTCATGAGTCCCATCACGGCTGCACAGCTGCTCAATGCTAATAAGCCAGAACAGAATTAGGTGACTGTTTGCAGAACATGCCGACGGCATTGTCGAAACAATTGACTATTCTTGTGGGATGGTCCGAATAAATAGCCTGCGTATTTAATACACCTGTCATCTTTTTTTCTCCACACAGAAGCTCACTCAAAAAGTATGCTGTACGGATGAGGCAGGAGCAACCGTCAAGAGCCAGCAGAAAGAACTAAAAACCTGATATTCTGGTGAGTGAGCTACATAGAAGCTTGCCATTTGCAAAAAGGAGTCTTAAACTTACGTCCTTCACACCCGAGTAACGGCTTCACCAGATGACAGATGATAAGGAAAACGAAGCGTAATTCGGGGATAAATATTCTCGTTTCCAAACTCAACAGAAACTCACTCAATCAAATGCTTGCGGGCTATCCTGAAAGTTGAGATGGAATTCAGGTTCTTTTGAGTCCATGAATTAAAAATGGGTCGAGCACAGCTGAAACAGCTATCTATTATTAGGTGCTGAAAATTTGCATTCGTGAACGTTGCTTTTGAATGTATGTGTATCATACCTGTGAACACTGGGAAGTTCCTGTCAAAGCTCCTTAGTTCTCGTGTCTACATGGGCTACTAAGGCGAAGTTCTTGTACCTCGGGTTCACAATCATATCAGAAGTATTATCTAAGCTCATGGTCGAATGCGGAGTAGATTTTCCACCAGTCGCACAAATGGTTTCCAGATACACGCTTTATCACACACGACACCAGATTTTTGAATAGCAAAGATCAGGTTCATGGGAAAAGAGAGGGCGTGTTATACATACAAGTGAAAAGAGGCTCTCGATCAAGAAAAAGAAATAAGATACAGAAGGCCATTGAGATCAAGATTAAGGACACGAATATACGACGGAAGAGGAAAGAGTCATGGGACAGAAAACGCCACCGAAAGCTGTACCGAGGCTGACATTCATAATTCGTACCGCGCCAGAGATGACTGTCATGCCGTCTGTAGTCAAATATCACTCAACAGTGTAACGAGTTTCATGGAAGCTCGATCCAGCCAGCCTGGCCGAAGGTGTTCTCTCCTGAGTAGCTGACATAAAGGAAGTTATCTTCATCCCTAGTCACAAATTTAATTGAAGGAGCGGGAGGGAAGTATGGCCGCACTGACTTATGCTCCTCGTATATAGCACTCATTAGGGCCGCTGTCGGCGGTAGAACTTCGTCTACAAAAATGAAGATGGCCTTCTCAGGTGCAAGCTTGATACGCTTCCGAATGACATAAACGAATTGGCCAACAGTAAGATCCTTGGAAACCCCTGTTAGAAGTTGATTCCGAGCTTCATGGATGGAGATAACACACAGAGGGCACCAGATACTTCTTCTTGTCGATGGTGGGGATGTCTGTCCTGTCCGCTTTTTCACAAATAACCTGTTGGATGACTCTGCTGTTGAGTAGACCTGTGCGATACTGACATCAAAGACACCAACAGGGATACGATCGGGGTACTTCTGTCGGATACGCTCTGCTTCAGCCTTGCGCTTCTCTGCGAACGTGCGGTAGATGAGCAAGATGAACGACAAGCGTATGCAAGGCTTACCAAAGGGATGCTCATCCTTGAATTTGGATCTCATTGTAAGGTAGAAAGTGGCTGGTGGTAGTGGACGAGAATCAGAAAGACACGCACAGGCGGCAAGTGTGACTCCACAACAGACGTCAACAATGCGGCGTTTGTTCAGTTGCCTTTCCAAGATACTGCCCTTCTTCCTCCACGATCTATTTTTTTTGTCACAAAACATCACTGAGCCGAGTTAGCATCTGCCTCAAGTCCTGCATTAAGATTATTCGGCTCGACAATGTGCTGACAAAGTGTAGCACTGAAATGATCCGTCGACAATATCACGTGATGGCAATATCACGTCTGACATCCCAGCTCAGCAATTATAATTATAATTGCAATGCACCCCAGGGTGTTTCTGTTGTTCGTTTCTGTTGCGTCTGCATTCGTTGTGAATGACACTCTTATTTGGGGTCCCTATCGACCCAATCTCTACTTTGGGTTGCGGCCTCGTTTACCGCAATCGCTCATGACCGGTTTGATGTGGTTTGGCACACATGACTACGCCTCTCTTCAACGTTGGTACCTGAGCTTCCCTTTCGTGGACACGAATTTTGATGCGCACAATGGTCAGATACACGTCATGCCTGTGAACAGAACGACAAACTTGATACATACACTTGGACTGAGTATGACGCACAGCGAGGAGGAGTGCAAGTAATTAAAGATAGCTTTAATAATGCCAAAATAACGACGGAATTCCTCAACGTTGCTGGTGGGGACCATGGTGGAAGCTGGGCTGTTCGAATCAAGGGCGAGCCGATTGATCTTGGTAGAGAGTCTTTTTCTTCCGGCATGAACATCCTTCATAGATATTTCAGAAAAACTATCCCAAATTTCGACTATCTTCTATTTTGGTCTTGAAGGAATAGGCGGCCTTGAGATGGAAACAGAGGAAGATGAAAATGTACATATACCTTCAATGCTCTCGGTTGATCACTGACGTCCATTCTAGGGTATCGAGGGGCCCATCAGGCTTAAGGGGAACACTCCCGACCTGGAAGACTTCACAATTAGGATCGTAGATGGTAATTCACGCAGAAGTCACTTTCTTACTTTGATGTTAACATACTCTCTGTCAGGACCTGGAAACCGAGCTGTCGAATTTGGTCACCATTCAGGCGATTTCGAGGATAGGATTGGAAAGACGCACTTTGTCGGGCGTCGATTAGGAGCGGAAGAGGTTTGGCAAGCTAAAGGTATGAATTATGAATTAATATCTTGGTCTGTATCAATATGTCTGCATGAAGAGCATATTCTCAAGGAAATCATTGATCGTGCTCGAGAGGCCATACAACCTTACCGAGAACCCGAAGTCGGACTTCCGCATCCATCGTGGATTCTTCAATTACCGGATGACATCTACACTAGTAGCAATCTCTTTGCGTACCAGAAGTCCTTTGACGGTCCTTTCCAATTCGATGTCTTCTATGAAAGTACAAGTGCGAAACAGGAATTGGATTGTACGTTTGGAGAAGCTACTAGTGAGATATATACTCAGAGAATTTCAGCTGCATTGCTTGATCAGGGAATCCCTTCACTCGTTGAAGCATATGGTAAACGTTTCAACGAAGTCTTCCCATATCCTTTGGATTTCCCAGTTCAGGACAAACAAAAATTAGAAGATTTCTCTAAAGCCATCACTTCCAATCTTCTTGGAGGTGTTGGTTTTTTCTATGGCAACTCCGTTGTTAATAAGAAATTTTCCTATGAATGGGACGAGGATGATGACATTGCGCTTGAAGATGAGGATGAAGGAAAAGGCGCACGGTTGACTCCCCCAAAGGCTTTGTTAACTGCTACACCAAGTAGGAGTTTCTTTCCGAGGGGCTTCTATTGGTATGTGCTGGCTCCTGATCACCATTCTAGATGATAATATCTTAGCAGGGATGAAGGATTTCATCTTCTCCATATCGGACAATGGGATATTGACTTCAGGTGACCTTTAATATATCCTGACTAGGTCGTGGGCTTAATATTTGACTGGGAAGCCTTGAAATATTGAAATCCTGGATCGACTTAATTGATGACGATGGCTGGGTTGCTCGCGAACAAATTTTAGGAGAAGAAGCACGTAGCAAGGTCCCACAAGAGTTCCTGACCCAGATACCAAACTACGCGAATCCTCCTACGCTCACCATGGCTGTCACTGCTTTTATCGAGCGTTTGAAGGAGGTTTCTTCAACGAAAGAACCTTCTGACCGGGAGTTGGGAATGGACTTTGGAACAAGTCCAGTACAAGCTCCTTTTTTCACCGATATCCCGAATTCGGGCGGTGAGAGTCGATACCTGAATAACCCGGATCTTGCCCTCTCTTTCCTGAGGTCTATCTATGTGCCCCTGAAGAGACACTACGATTGGTTCAGGCGCACTCAACGTGGTCAAATCAAACAGTATGGTAGGAAGGCCTATTCACGTACCGAGGGTTATCGGTGGCGTGGGAGGTCCGAGCAGCATGTTTTGACGAGCGGTATGGATGATTATCCTCGAGGCCCTCCGCACGCTGGCGAGTTACACCTGGACTTGATCTCTTGGATGGGATTTTTCACCAGGACTATGAAGGGGATCGCGGAGTTCATCGGAGATACAGAAGACGCCATAACATTTGCAGAGATCGAAAAAGCTATCATAAATAATATTGAAGGTGGGACGCACACCCCTGTCATCCTTTTGAGTTTATCCGGTTTTCTCTCCAGATTTGCATTGGGATGAGGAACAGCAGATGTATTGTGATGCCGATATTGATGAAGATGGTAAGAAATGATGGTCTTTGTCTCTCTTGTGTGTTCTGATTGGTGGCTCCTCACAGAGGAATCGTACCATGTCTGTCACAAAGGCTATCTTTCGCTCTTCCCATTATCACTGGAGCTTCTTCCCGTTGACTCACCTCATCTGTCTGCTATTCTTGATATTCTTCATGATCCTGACCACCTCTGGTCCCCTTATGGTTTGCGTAGTCTATCCAAATCACATCCCGATTTTGGACAGGGCGAGAATTACTGGAGAGGACCAATTTGGGTTCAGATGAACTATCTCGTCCTGCGGGCTCTGCATAATGTAGGTCATCAATATTGATAAAAATAAGTCGATACATAACTTCTTTTCATTAGACTTATGCCGCACGGGAGGGTCCCTACCAACAGAGAGCGAAGGGAATTTACGATGAACTGCGTAGAAACATAGTGACTAATGTTTTCAAGGTCAGTCGGATTGTCCGATTGAGTTCAAATAGCTACTGAGTTAACAATATAGGAGTATGAACGGACAGGCTATGTCTGGGAACAGTATGATGCAAGCACTGGAGAGGGTAGACGAAGGTCAGTTGTTTGAATATCGCATGAGTGATTCGTTGTAAAGTCTATTTTAGCCATCCGTTCACTGGTTGGACTTCATTGACGACACTCAGTATGTTGTGAATGGTTTTCCTTCGGAGCAACAGAGAGCTAACCATGCGATTGTATCCCAGTTCTGACCGAGAAATATTGAGGAAATTTCATGCCAATCAAATGAGGTGTTGCGAAGCTGTTTTTTTCGACGCCTATATCACTCTCGATTGTCCAATAGAAATATATGATTGACTGCCAGGGCCTAAGATGATGAGTGTTCATAAGAAAGGCGATTATATTCCTTGCCCCTAATTGGGAATTGAATTTTGAATGTTATTTTACGTAGTTCTCACGTTGAAGTTTGCCATGACAAGTCTTCCGCGATCACAAGTGCAGCACGGCCATAGCCGTCCTGAGGTCCTTGTATTTTTTTTCTCTCGCATGCTGGCCACCATTGTGTTTTAACCTTCAATTCTTTCTTCATCCTTTTCTCAGCTCGACTATGAGTGTATCTGACGACGGCGCCTTCGCTCGCTTGCCCAACAATATCCTCCATGATATCTTCGATCATCTCAAACCCTGGGAGTTGCTCTGCCTAGCTCGCATTTCGGAACGCATCCAACGTGTGTCGCTGGGCATTTATTATAGTCGCAGAAGCGTCGATGTCTCTCCCACTGGTGTCATTGACATTACCAGGGAGGAAGATTATGATTTACTATCCCTGCTCCGCATCACCACCTTTTTCACCAAAACTGGCCACATATCTGTTGTCTTTGTTTTTCCGAAGTGGAACTTGATGGAGAACATAAGTAATCTCACTCTCATTTTGATGAGGCTTGTTTCAGTGGACATGATCACTCTTCAGTTTCGATTCGACTCCGAGACCTCCATTGAAGCAGAACAACGGACCGTACTTCTGGCTGCTGCAGCTAGATCGCCAGCAAACAAGGGTTTGCCAAAGGCATTACAAACCTTGTTTTGTACAGCCTTTCGCGTTGGAACTCTGGTGCGCATTCTAGAGTCGGAACAGCTGTTTAAAATGGTTGGAGGCAACCTGAACAACAATCTTACCGTTCTCCCAAATGTTCCTGTTTTAAATGAGTACAAGATCGCCGCCAGAGTTCGCATGAGCAAGATCGCACAGCTGGCCTACAGGAAACAGAAGGAGAAAACACTCGCGGTCCGTCATGAATCCTCTATCATTATGCTCGACATTCGTTCACTGGTCCTCATCGTTCCTCCACTCCTTCCGTGGACTGTCACGTGCCTTAATTTCCTCTCAAAACTCCAATATCTATCATTCACGACTGATCCAGATGACCAAATTTCCTGGGGTCCACTTCTCTCCAATCTTCATATCCCGTCATTGGTTCAACTCACAATGAATAGTAGTTCCTGTACCCTGTACGACCTCGCGAAGTTTTGTAAACATCACTTACGGATGTCAGTCCTTGATATCCGCAATTTTGCCCCTTTGCCAACCGAAGCCCCAAAGGTAGTGAACTTTGCGTTTAGGCATCTGATCTCAGTTACTGCGCCTAGCGAAGTCCTCAATGTTTTTCTCTCTTACCCGACCGAGGTTGTACCAATGCTCAAGGAAGCTCATCTTGCCATAAATGTCACTGAGGCCCATCCATTCAACCTCCCGCAGGCGTGGAGGGCGTTGATTCCTGTCATGCAGCGATTACAGAGTTTGAATACATTTGGCCTCGTCGTAGGATACGAAGCTGGTGAATCACCGTTTGAAAAAAGTCTGGAAGCAGAAGAGAGGAAACAGCTTGTACCCCTCATCAGCGTGCTCACTCTACGCCTCAATGATGATCTTGATGTCAATGTTTTCGGACAGCTGATCGACTGGATCACAGAATTCGCGTTTATACGCGAACTGAGGCTTCATTCGATCTACCCTTATCCATATCCTATTCAGGCTATCTTAACAGAGAATACGATAGGAGCGGAGGAGGAGAAAAAAAGAAGGGAGGCCTTCCGTCAGCAGCTTATTTCCAAATTATCTGTGATGGAGAAGCTAGAAGCTTGCGATCTCTTTGGAGACAGATACCCTTGAATCTGGCTCTATTCAACCCGTGGGTCGTTCCGATCCCTCAAAGCTAGAACCGCAGCTACCGGGGATATGAAAAATTTGGTCATATTTTTGACGAGGCAATTATACATTTTAGTTTATCTGCTTTCATGCTGATTATTCTCTTTTCTGTATCTTTCTTTTTGATATTGCTCTATTTTGGGTATCTGGGTTATGGCTGACATGTCAGGTCAAGGTTGCTTCCTGAGTTTCGTTTATCGAGTATTGAGGGATATAGCTTTCTTTGGGTTAATAGCAGTAGCCTGCAAGTAACGTGCTTCATCAAATAGCTACTGTAATGTTGTATATACATTTGCACTTGGGGTTCATCAGGTATAACCCCATCATTGTAATGGATGAATAATAGAAAGAGAGAGTACATGAAAGCATATTTTAGGGTATTTTACAGATAGACATGAGTGTGTATCACGAGCGAGCAATATTCCACAGGCTCTGGACATCGTCAAAACTAGGTTCTTCTGGTGACCTGATGTCAACAGCATGAAGATCCCCAGACTGAGAACCTACGCAAAGAAACCATTCGCGAGAACGAACTCTACGGGGAATGATAAGAACTCACGGATCAGCATCTTGGTTATTCGCCCATATTTGTCGGCTACAGGTTCAAATCCTAACGACTTAAATATCGCAAGCCGCAATCTGAGGCAGACATTTTATTGACGAAGACGGTGCAGTAGATTCACTTACATAGAGCCATCTAATTCCTTCTCATGTTCCGTTGCAGGGTCATACTCCTCAAGCTTCCTCGTCCCCTCTTTAAGGGCTGCCAATTCAGCTTCTTTACTTCCGATCTCGCTTTCTTTATCACCGATGGCTTTTATGAGAGAGAATTTTCTGCTATCAAATCTGTTGAGGGTGGAAGCATGTGCCTCTAATGATGGGACGGATTCTGGGCGAGTAGACGAGATACGAGCCGCTTCGAGCACTTTGGATAATGCTAGGTCATGGCTGGTGATCGACCATGTTTATTTCTTTACAATATGTGGTCAAGGTTACCTTTGAGATTTGCGTGCGCTTCTTCAAGTTCTTTTTTTCTTTTAGTTTCCGAAGCGGCGACTTTCTGTTCGGCATCAACTATATTCATATAATCGTCCTTAGGATCTATGATGGGTCGCATTTTACGAATAGCCTCTCTGAATGACGTGAGTATCAAAAGCTGGTTCAAGTAGCAGACACATTACCTACATGGCTTCTTGGGCATCAATGGACATCTCTCGTGAAGGGGATATTAGGTCACTGGTTCTAACTGGAACATAAAAACATAAAAGCGCGATAGTCATGTGATCCTCATTCGACGCGTAAATTAATTAATCTTATTGAGTGACAAAATCATTCGAGAGGGTAGGGGTATGTTCTTGAGTTGACACAACGATTCCAGCTGGCTCCGAAACATAGTGAATTATGGTACACTAAGCAACCATGAAGATGGACACAAAGGATGAAACCTCTCTCGTATATAGCAAATCAATGAGAATCTAATTCCGTGAACTGTGCCTGGTCGAAACTTAGTACTACCAATGATGTTTTACAACCAGAACCGCATACCCTGAGCGCAGGCTTTACGATCCATACTTTCTTCTCTCTACACTTTTCACCAACCTCCCTTATCTTCGCCTCGATCGCAGCCTTAGTCACTTTTCGGGGTCTGAGATCTTGATATATGGTCTCTACTAGCAGTACAAAGCTAGTCATTTGAAGCTCGGATATTTTGTTAAAGAGATAAGGAAGGTGTACATCCGGGAAGGAGCTCTTCAAAACCGGGGCAGATTTCTTGTTGGCAGTCACCAAAGTATCAGGTATGGGCGTGTCATTGGCATTGGTAGTAGTAGTAGTGACTTGTCCAGGAACATTTGATACGCTGGAAGCAGTTGCGTAGGGAACAGAGGTGATTGTGGGGTTCTTGAGGCTTGCTCTATATTCCTCGACGCATGTTGATACAAATGTAAATGGATCGATAGGAAAGGTTGTGTCTGCAGCAAGATTACCACAATAAAAGCATGCAGACAATAAGCTAAGCTTACCATTGAATAGTTGTATCCGATATGAGTTGAAAGGTTCGTACTCGCACTCGCCAATTCTTGTTTCCCAGTATGGTCCTTTTGAGAATGGTATCAGTGGGACCACGACTTTGCGTTTTTTAACCTTTTTATCTGGTTCTACAGCTTTGCGCTTCAGTGGAGGTGGAGGCATATCCGAAAAATCAGGAAACCCAGGCGGTGACGCATCCCGGACAGCCTGATATGTTTCAGGTTCTTCGTCATCGTCTACTAACCAGCTATCTAAATCCGAGTCAGCTTCCTCTGAGTCGCCGTCCTCTCCATCGTCTTGCAGAACGTCATCTACATCTCCCATCGGCTCTTCTTCCCAATCTTCCCCACTGTCATAATTATAATCGAATTCCACAACATCCTTACCGAATGGCCGTCGAGGCCCTATGATCTTCGAATTCCGAGACCATGTCCCAAAATACCCGGGTCGGGCATCTTCATGATAAATCAAACTCTTTGCAGGGAAAAGTTTACGGTCTTGTAACTGATCGAGAAGTGTCCGAACTTCATTATCGTCTCCCACAATCTCTGCCTCAGAGAGTTTTGTCATAACGTCCCGGACAGAGCATGGATTTAAAATTCTGAAATCAGAACCAGAACCCTTCCGTCTAGGTCTTGGAAGTCTTGAAAGATCGAGGGGTAAGGGTAAGGAAGTCAAGATATTACCTAGTCGTTCTAAGCAAGAGTGGTCAGTGATGTCCTTAAAATGATGAAGACAAGTATACCTTGCGCTGTCATGGAACTTACGTCGACTAAATCGGATCTCGAATCTTTCTCTATAACATCACCGAATCCCTCCTCTTCATCATCGGAGTCAAGACAAATGATTCCTGAACTGTTGAGGACCGCCACTTCTTTCCCTTTCCGCTTCCTCAGAGTTTTGAAATAATTGGCTGGAGCCAGAATGCAACCTTTCTTAAGAGAAAACGGCTTGAATATCCTCTCATAGTCACTAAGAGCAGATGACCTTGTGTTCATCTCCCCCCCATTCGGACTAGAAGCAGCAAGCCCTTGGGGTTTGGAGAAGAACTTAGCCATCAGTGTTCGTGATTTATTCTGAGCATCCTTTGCTTTCTTTTCCTTTTCCACTTTGGCTGCCCTCTTTTCTAACCTTTCTCTCTCCTGAAGAGAGAGAGTGGACTGAATCAATTTGCTAGAGAAGAGGTCAACGATCAGGGTCTCACCTTGGCCAGTTTTTCTGGGTCCTGAGGCCTTTTAAGGCGGCTAGATCCGATGATTTCCCTGACAATCTCGACATTTTCATCGTCTTGCACTTGTACCATATTTATGGGTGAAAAGGTTTTCTCTTGATCAATCATATTGATCAGTGAAAGGGTCTCCAGTTTATTCGACACATCTTTACTAGCCCGGTTCGTGCCTTTGGGATCAAGTATGTCATCTCTCTCCGCTTGACTGAGAGCCTCAAAACCCTGTCTAAGCTGTTCTTTGGCCTAGGAAAGGCATCAGGGATAGAACACAGTCCTGAACGTTCATCTACCTGTACACGCTCCAATGACCGCGCCTCAAGCTTCTCTCGTGCACTTCTAGGTAACCAATCTCTGTGGTTTGGCTGAACCTCCCACCGCCACACACACGCGGCCGCTGGCACCCTCAGGCCGGTCAATGAATCAAGGCCATAGTTATTGCGCGAAAGAACCAATTTGATAGCCTGTTCTATTACTTGAAGTGGAAGAACCGACTTAGCAGCATCCATTTCGGCATCTTCCTGAGGTGGCATTATGACATGCTGTATATGTTTTCCCAAAGCCGCGAGAGTTTTATCGCTGAAGGGGATCGTCCACATCAGTTTGCAGTTATCCCCATGATACTAGTCACCTCTCGTGTCCGAGTTTGGCTATCAGCGGTAAATGTTCTTCAGGAAATGTTTGTAATGTTTGATCGTGGTCTCGACTTCGCTGTTCAATCATCTCCCGAAATCTGACGATTTCTAGAACGCGATATCAGATATCTGGATGCTGCCAAGGCTCAAGTCACACCTTGCAAGGTTTCCGACAACTTCTCAAGCGATATGGGCTTTTGTTTGAAAAAAACCTTGCCGTTCCTCAGCTCCGTAATTACAGGTTTCTCTAGCAGAGAAGAAACGCGGTTTGAGTAAGGGGCCTTGCGAAGACACCGATATACCATACTCTCGGGACTTTGTAAAGTCACTAACGCCTTCAAATCAAGTCAAAAAAATTGAAAGACAGTGTCGGACATACCTTTGAAGGCATCTTCATTCATACTAACCACACAGCTGTACAAGAGACAAAAGTAAGTGCCACGTGCGCATCGACGCGATCGTAACAGCCATTACTGACGCGTCTGTCACACTTCGTGGTCTTCCCTCAAATGGCTTCCAATTTTTTCAACTCAAAATCAGGCCCAAAAACTGGAAAGTCTACTGTTGATCCTACGCTGCAACCGTGGATTGAAAAATAGTGCGTCATTTCATCAATCCTGGCAGGGATTAAACCGACATATCTCCAGTCGACCGAAAACGATCGATGATGTATCCGCTCAAGAACATACTATTGCAGTGTTACAGAAGAGTTTGACATCGACAAATGTAAGTCGGCTTCTGGCACTGATGCTCAAAATTTTGAACATAACTAGCTTTCTCATATGCTTTTCTATGGACCTCCAGGAACAGGAAAGACTTCAACAATCTTAGCTTTGGCTCGCCAACTCTTTGGGTATATTCTAACGTCATTGCATGCAGCTGTTCTCATGCTTATTTCCAACCGTCCAAGACCAGATAACTTCAAGAATAGAGTGCTTGAGCTCAATGCCTCAGATGAACGAGGTATCGCCATCGTCCGGGAGAAAATCAAAAATTTTGCTCGTCAAACTCCTCGAGCACAAACTATCGCCTCTGACGGCAAAACATACCCATGCCCTCCTTTCAAAATCATCATTCTAGATGAAGCGGATTCCATGACACAAGATGCTCAGGGTGCTCTCCGACGAATCATGGAGACTTACGCTCGAATAACACGTTTCTGTCTCGTTTGCAATTATGTTACCAGGTAAAGCATTTTGACATTTCCTGCACTGGCATGCACTATAATCATTTGATCAGGATTATTGAACCTCTTGCCTCCCGCTGCTCAAAATTCCGCTTCACACCTCTCAATTCTGAAGCAGCGATGTCACGTTTAGCTTACATTGCAGAGCAAGAACAAATGGATGTGACAAAACCAGTCTTCCAGACTCTCATTAACGTTTCCAATGGTGACCTTAGACGTGCAATTACTTACCTCCAGTCGGCCTCCCGACTTGCTTCAATATCTAACCCACCAACACCCATTTTTCCATCCGACATCCAGGAAATTGCAGGCGTGATACCTGACAAAGTGATCAATGATTTTGCCACCGTGCTAGGTATCGACGTTGAGGACGGGACAATGGACGTAGACAGAAATGTCAGAAAAACAGACTTCTCAGCTATACAAAAGAACGTTAAAACGATCGTCAGAGAGGGTTATGCCGCAACGCAGCTACTCTCCCAGGTAATTTTCTTCCCCCGAACTCGTCACAGTCTCCGCTCAATATATAAATACAGATCCATGACTTAGTGGTTCACAATCCCCTATTGAATAGCAAACAAAAATCAGCATGTGCACTAGTATTTGCGGAAGCTGACAAGGCGCTCTGTGACGGTTCTGACGAAGAACTCTGGATTCTTGATATCGCTCTTCGGGTGAACAAGGCCGTTACCTCTTGAAAAGTGCTGTTAAGACTATCCTATTTTACTGAGACTCATGTACTTTCACCCATCTTTACATGTGTTTGTACTGCTATATACTGACCTTCGGTAAAACTAAGATCTTGGAACACAAAATACAAAAGAATATGGATTATCATGAAATCGTATCATTCTGGCCATCTACAGCCTCTGTAGAACATCAAAATCATTTGACATGAGAACCTGCAGTCAAGACTTCCTTGGCAAGAGATGGAAACCATGATATAGAGAAATAGACAACAACAAAGGAAGGGATAGGTGGACTGCATATACAAGGTAGAGAGAGAGGCATGTGGCGGTTGTATTGTTCAATAATCAAGTTCGTTGAGTACCAGAGGTAGCTTTTTGGAAGGCACGCTTAACATTGAGACGAGCCTTGTTGAGATCATCCGCCGTCGAATCTTCCATCTCCAGCTTCTCAAGGGCACGTGCAAGCTCAGCTTCGACCTGACCCTTGGCTCCGCGCTTGAGCTTCATGCCGGAATCGGGAGATGTGATAGAGCTTTCAACCTGGTGGATATAAGCCTCGAGATCAGACTTGGCTTCATGGCGAGAGGTGAATTCCTTGTCAGCAGCCTTGAACTGTTCAGCGTCTTTGATCATCTGCTCAATTTCAGCAGACGAAAGACGACCGACAGAATTAGTGATGTCTAAGATAATGGGTCATGATTCATCTTTTCAAGCAATATTGCCGACTCACTGATAGAGGCTTTGCGGCCGGAAGTGCGGTCCTGAGCGGTGACCTTCAAAAGACCGTTGGCATCAACTTCAAAAGTGGTCACAAGCTCGGCCTGGCCACGAGGCATGGGAGGAATGCCAGTGAGCTCAAACTCGCCAAGAAGGCGATTGTCACGACACTGCGTGCGCTCACCCTCATACACAGGGAAGGTAACGGTTGTCTGGTTATCCTCGACAGTGGTGAAGACACGAGACTTGTTGGTGGGAATAGGGGTATTGCGGGGAACGACAACACCGAAGACATCCCCATGCATGGCAACACCAAGGGATAGGGGAGCAACATCAAGGAGGACGAGGTCCTTGGTCTGATCAGAAGTTTGACCAGTAAGGACAGCAGCCTGAACGGAAGCACCGTAAGCGACAGCTTCGTCAGGATTGATAGATTTATTGAGAGTGCGGCCACCGAAATAATCAGAAACGAGCAACTGAACCTTGGGGATCCGAGTAGAGCCACCAACAAGGACGATATCGTCAACCTTATCACGGGGCATCTTGGCATCTTTCAGGACTTTCTCGACGGGTTCAAGAGTGGATTTGAACGAAGCAGCATTTATCTCTTCGAAACGAGCACGGGTGATGTTGGCAGAAAAATCTTCTCCCTAGACAATAGATCAAGTTCTGAAGCTTTGGGGAAAAGATACTGTGAGCCTACCTGATACAGGGAATCAACCTCCACAGTAGTTTGCGTAACACTAGAAAGTGTCCTCTTTGCACGCTCGCAAGCTGATTTCAGACGTCTAAGAGCACGAGCATCGTCTGTGATGTCGAGCTGGGTTTTTCTCTTGAACTCGTTCTTGAAGTGTTCAAGGAGAGCATTATCAAAATCCTCACCACCGAGATGGGTATCACCAGCGGTTGCCTTGACGGCAAAGACACCACCATTGATATTCAGGAGCGAAACATCGAAAGTTCCTCCTCCAAGATCAAAGATAAGGACATTCTTCTCTGTCTTGGACTGACGGTCAAGGCCATAGGCGATAGCAGCGGCAGTAGGCTCATTAATGATACGAAGAACTTCAAGACCAGCAATGGCACCAGCGTCCTTGGTAGCAAGGCGTTGTGAGTCGTTGAAGTAAGCAGGAACACTGAATTTGTCAGGTGATCAACGGTAGACAATAGAGAGATAAATTTCACGCACGTGATGACAGCCTTATTAACAGTCTTGCCGAGTTTAGCCTCAGAAATCCCCTTCATTTTGGTGAGGACCATGGACGAAATTTCTTGAGGAGAAAGCATCTTGTCCACTTTTCCATGATTGACCTTGATCATGGGGGAGCCATCTTTCTCGACAACCTCAAATGGCCAATGAGAGATGTCCTGCATCAGAATGCTCAGGCTACATATTTGGCCAAATGAACTGGACTACAAACCTTCTTCACGTCAGGATCGCTAAAAAATCATCAAGCACATGTAACAAATTGGAGCACAAAACTCACTCATAACGACGGCCAATGAGGCGCTTGGCGTCAAAGACGGTGTTTTTAGGGTTCATAGCGGCCTGATTCTTAGCGGCATCGCCGATCAGGCGTTCATCGCCGTGGAAAGCGACGTATGATGGCGTAGTGCGGTTACCCTCTGTAAAAAGTACGATCAAAAATGACGATGACCAATAGGGAAAGGGAATTACGGTCGTTGGCAATGATTTCAACACGGTCATTCTGCCAAACACCCACACAACTGTTCGACGATCAACTGATGACCGGATCGTATTGTGATACAACTCACGAGTAAGTGGTACCGAGATCGATACCTATAGCACCCTCAAAAATGTCCTCTGCCGTTGCCATTTTTATTTTAGGGGGTCAAGTTGAGGGAGTTGGAGGCGAAGGTAGACGAGAAAAAAAAAATCGATGGATGAGGTAAGCAAAGCACTTGAATTTTGCACAGCCACCAACCTCATTCCTCATGCACTCCCAGCACATTCGTTCGTGGTTAGTTGCTGGTGCTGGCCGGTGCTCGCGGAACGTTTTTTTACAACCTCAATGTATATTTCAAGCTCGCTCAGTGACTCTTGGAGCAGACTCCGAAGAATCACAACGGCTCACCACGCCCGAGGATTGGGATGAATTCACTACACGGAGGAAACAATTCGGACTGCTAAGTGGGTGACTTGATACTTCTCGTGCAGTCGATTTTAGACTCATTAGCACTTTCTAGTAAACCAATTTTCTCAGTATGGCTCCGACCAAATTCCAAATACTTCGTTCAAACCACGAGATTCTTTGCACAAACCTCGAGCGGAAGCAACCATCTCAGCGCTTCTAGCTGCCGGTGCGCATCTCGGTCATGCATCAACGCGGATGAACCCCAATTTTATGCCTTACGCCTATGGCACTCGCGCAGGCATCACCATCATCGACCTGGATCAAACTCTCCCCCTCCTCCGTCGTGCTGTCAACGTCGTACGGGAAGTAGCTCGGCGACGGGGCCAAATCGTCTTCATTGGATCGCGTCCAGAGCTGCGGCCTGTAGTGCAAAAAGCTGCTCAACGCCTAGGGAAGCAAGGTTATGCTGTCACGGATCGTTGGGTACCGGGAACTTTAACAAATCGGCAGCATTTCTTCGGTCCCGACATCAAAAAGGTCAAAGCAATCCCTGATTTAGCCATTATACTTAACCCTACAAACAATCTAAGCGCCATTCGGGAGTGCGCTATTGAGCACGTCCCGACCATTGGTGTCATAGACTCGAATGTCGACCCACGGCTTGTAATGTATCCTATACCGGCCAATGACGAAAATCCGAGGACAGCGGAGCTCATTTCTGGAGTCCTGAGTATCGCTGGAAAGGAAGGCATTGCCATCGGTACAATGCAATTAGAGGCATCGTTGGAAAATCATAAAAAGCGACAAAGGCAAACTAAATTCAACCAGGAAGCATAAACTTTGTTGTGAGTTCACTATGCTCAATGAGATGCCAATGCTCAGAATATATAGAAATGCTTTGAACTAATGCGAACGCATATTATCCCATCTCTAATCCATTTTCATGTTTATGAGCATGATCTGATGCGACGTATCAAAATCATGTTCATATAGCGCCTCGGCATGATTCAAGATACTCGGTCCATATCCAAGCTTGATACAGCCATTGATAAAAATTCATTGAATGAACTCTGGATAGAATGTGAAGCGAGTATTAATTTGTAACTGATTGCAGGCAGATAATTGATGGATAATTTGATAACAATCATGCGTTCATGTTGACAGAAGTTGACAGAAGCTCGTCGGAGCGCGGCTGGGCCACTGATCCACACAAGATATAATTGGTGCCTAATTGATAATCCATCCTTACATTTCCCCCTCTCTGTCTGCGGCGTCGTCGGAGACTCATAACCCCAAGGGTTGAGGACCACCACCACGCTTGGGAGTAGGGTTGGGCAGTATTCTGAGTGGAGTGCACTGGTCAAGAGTTCAAGACACCAGAACGAGTTCACCCATGCACATCATCTGTGTAAACATTTCTGCATTATGCTCACTGTGGTTCATGTGGTGCGACAATATAAATGGACAATAAGAACAACGATTTTTGCATTCTCAAGTGAAACAGTTTGAGTCATTTTTCGGTACCATACCTACGGACTTGAGGTCAAGTGCCAGTGATGTCATTCAGAAGCGTTCCTCACTAGCCAAGTAGTACATTTTCTGTTGCCTTAAGGATTTTTCTCAGCTCAAGATTACATACCTAGCCTCTTATAGCCGGGCCCAGTGACTACTCAGTTACTATTTTTTGTTAATTTGCTGACATTGGTTGCCGCTTTCGGTAACCTGACCGCCATGATTGCGCCATATCGCACAACATTGGGATATCACCTTTGATGACTTTCTACAGATCACGACTCAAATTGCAAACACTGTTCTACCTAGATCAGATCGCTTCAGGCACCTGTTGCAGACGAGAGGAAGGTTTCAGTGGAACCATCTTTTCGGGTTTGCGGTCCACTGACATAAAAAACTCGCCTGCCTAAGATATTTCGCTTCTCATCCACCATGGTTCCCACTATCCTCAAGTCTGCCAGCAAAAAGATCGTCAACTATCCAGAGAATGATATCGACACAATATCTTCCAAAGACTGGTTATCACGCTTCTGGACAAATCCCTTCCCTCCTGTGCGTTGATATTCATGAAATTCTTTCAACACCTGTTTCGCTCAAACATATGACAGATTAAGAGTTATCTTTTCGGCCTATTCCCGATTTTGACTTGGATTCATCGATACAGTTCGTATTTCAAGTTTACTTACGTGTTCATCGACGGATTTCACTGATTGAACCTTTTTCAGATGTTGGGTGGCTCACCGGGGACCTGATTGCGGGCTTAACCGTTGGCATCGTCGTCGTTCCGCAGGGAATGTCCTATGCTCAGGTAAAGCATCATCCCAATTCCAAACCTTACAGCCATCGCCTCCTTACAATCCTGGCACAGATTGCTACCTTACCTCCTGAGTATGGTCTTTACTCATCTTTCGTCGGTGTGTTTTTCTACTGTGTACGATCGTATCTCTCCACCTGGAACTTAGAGCTCATCGACCGTGTCAGTTCTTTGCCACCTCCAAGGATGTTACCATTGGGCCTGTTGCCGTCATGTCACTCACTGTTGCGAAAATCATCGAGCATGTGCAGCACTCGCATCCAAACCAGTGGGCAGGTCCGGTTATTGCATCTGCAGTAGCCTTGATCACAGGTTTCATTGTTTTGGCAATTGGCCTGTTGCGCCTTGGATGGCTTATAGAGTTTATTCCGTTGCCTGCTGTTAGTGGGTTTATGACAGGATCCGCAATCAACATAGCTGCAGGCCAGGTTCCCGGGCTCATGGGCATCACGGGGTTTGAGTAAGTGACCTATTTATTCAATATCATTGATTGTGCTCGAACGGAGCTTCTCAGTACTCGAGCTGCAACGTATCAGGTCATCATCAATACGCTCAAGGGCTTGCCTCGTTCTACGTTGGACGCTGCATGGGGTCTTACAGGTCTTTTTGTGTTATACTTTATCAGGTACATTTGTCTCTGGGGTGCAAAACGCTGGCCTCGCCAAGGTGTGTAAACCAATGTATGAAATCTGCATCACAATGCTAACGAAATGATTAGCCCGTCTTTTTTTCTTCATCGGTGTCCTCAGGAATGCATTCGTGATTCTGGTGTTAACAATCGCTTCCTGGCTCTACTGCCGCCGACGAAGAGACTCGATGGGCAATTTCCCTATCAAAATCCTCAAGGATGTTCCCGCTGGGCTGAAACATATTGGAAGACCTTTCATTGACAGCGAACTCGTATCCACAATGGCACCCGAGCTACCAGTTGCGACTATCATCTTGTTTTTGGAGCACATCGCTATCTCTAAATGTAAGTGTCCTATTCAATGCCACGTAGTATTCATTGATCTAAACTGGAATAGCCTTCGGTCGTTTAAATGGCTATAAAATTAATCCCAACCAAGAGCTTATTGCCATCGGCGTAGCAAACACTATTGGGTCGTGTTTTGGTGCTTATCCATCCACTGGTTCCTTCTCTCGGTCCGCACTGAAATCTAAATCGGGTGTCCGTACGCCACTAGCTGGCATCATCACCGCAATTGTCGTCATCGTGGCTCTTTACGGTCTCACGGATGCCTTCTATTGGATCCCGAATGCTAGTCTCTCCGCTGTTATCATTCATGCTGTCGCCGATTTAGTTGCATCTCCCGAACAAGTTTACAGATACTGGCGTGTTTCGCCGCTCGAGTTTATCATCTGGCTTGCCGCCGTTTTCGTCACGATATTCTCATCGATTGAGAATGGCATCTATACCTCAATTGCCGCTTCACTCGCCCTGCTTTTGATTCGTGTTGCTCATCCCCGTGGCTCATTCCTTGGCAGAGTTTCCCTTGAGTCTGAGTCGGGGTCAAACCAAGGGACAAGGGAGATCTACATCCCCTTTAACAAGAGTGGCATCGATAATTCAACTGTGAAGGTGATACCGCCCGCCCCTGGGGTTCTGGTATACAGATTTGAGGAAAGCTACCTGTATCCCAATTGTTCAGTTGTCAATTCTACACTCGTAGATTACGTGAAGGAGAACATGCGCCGTGGAAAAGATATCAGCGCTGTTTCACTTCGTGATCGCCCTTGGAATGACGCCGGTCCTCGGAATAGCTCTGTTCTTCTCCAAGCATTGAATGAAAAGAAGCCGAATCTACATGCCATTGTCCTTGACTTCTCTACTGTGTGAGTAAGCCAGGATTTTCACTTCCACAACGGGCTTGACAGATTGTGTATTGAATTTCAGGTCTCACATTGATACCACAGCCGTCCAGGCTCTTATTGATGCTCGCACTGAGATAGAACGATGGACTGATTATCCAGTCGAGGCAAGCTAGAATTTATTAATTCGGCAGAACGAGAATTTGACAGTTTGAACACAGTTTCACTTTGCTACTATTCTATCACCTTGGATACGTCGAGCACTTGTAGCTGGAGGATTTGGTTATGGCGCGTCACACTCCAAAGCTCCCCGCGAGATTGCTGCTGTTGTCCCTTACCGGGATGGAAGGTTGCCAGATGACATTTTGATTCGTGCAACCAGTGACCTTGAGACTGGTGACACCAAGACAAACATACAAGGGGGCCAAAGCATTGATAACGTTTGGGAACCCTTGATATCGAGCCAAACACCCTTCTTCCACCTTGATCTTACCTCTGCTGTTCGTGCTGCTGAGAGTGGCCTGGGCAGAGTAGCAGGTTTTGATGTCAAAAAGACCGAGGGTCCCCAAGACAATTGATTCACTTTAAGTACAAATATGTATTATTGTATCCCCTGTTGCTTCATCTATATCCGTTGTCAATTTCTGAATGTTCCATACAAACTTATCTACACTTAAATCTGTAGTTTGATACTAATGCACTACAATGTCATTAAGTTCCAATCGATCGGGAAGGATAGTATCAGTCAAAAAGTAAAGCTGCAATTAGCACAATAAATCTACAGGTATCAAGTGTTCAGCTATGTGTATCATGCCTGGTCGCGGGATTGGCCTTGCTGGAGTTCATACCAATGTTCTGTAAAGAAGAGATCAACAGATGTCAAATCAGATCAATCGACCATACCTTCAGCTTGTTGGAGTGCACGAACGTTACCGCCGAGTTTATTTATGGTCTCAATGTACTCGTCTTCCTCGACACTATCGAAGACAATGCCTCCACCGGCTTGTAGGTAAGCAACACCATCCTTGAATACCATGGTTCGGATGGCGATACAGGTATCCATCGAGTCATCTGCGAAATCGAAGCGGCCGACAGCCCCTGCATAGACACCACGCTTCTCTTGCTCCAAAGAAGCAACAATTTCGATGGCCTTGATTTTAGGGGCTCCGGATACTGTTCCAGCAGGGAAGATAGATCTGAAGGCATCAAATCTAAGTTGATCAGATAATTAGCTCGGCTTCTCTGCAACAAAGAGAACATACCTGTTCTTTCCCTCGCGCAGGACACCGGAAACTTGCGATGTGATGTGGATGACATGGCTGAACTTTTCTAATCGCATGAGATGGTCTACTTTGACTGTTTTGGGCTGGCAGACACGGTTTACGTCATTCCGCGCAAGGTCGACAAGCATGATATGCTCCGCTCTATCCTTCTCCGAGGCCAGAAGGATAGCGCCGAGCTTCTCATCCTCTATGGGCCGGAGGTAAGATCTGGACTATCTCGATACGATACGATCGTGACACACCTTCTGGGGTCTTGCCTCGTTTCGTCGTTCCAGCAATAGCATGGTTGAAGACTATATTCTTTTCCACCTTACATAGGGTTTCTGGACTCGCACCAACAAGTTGGAACTCGCCAAAGTCCAGGAAGAACATGTATGGTGAAGGATTAAGCTGACGAAGGTGACGATATGCATTGAACGGATGAAGATCTGTTTTGCGTGCCAGTCGTTGTGAAGGAACAGCTTGGATAATATCACCAGCGATGATGTGCTGCTTGAGCTTCGTTACAAAGCCCTCGTACCCAGCCTTTCCAACATTAGAAACACCCTCATTTCCGAGAGTGATAGGAGGCTGATAAGGCTCAGGCGTTGACGATGTCAAGAGGATTCTCGCTAGCCGGCGAACTTTGGCCACTGCAGTTTGATAAATGAAACTGAGATTCTCTGGAGGGGAATTCGTTGGACTAAATACGTGTGAAATGACTTTGAGGGTTTGGAAGATGTGGTCGTAGATGAGGAGGGTATCAACAAGCATGAAGATAGCTTCGGGAATGCCCAACGGATCCCGGAGCTCAGCCTTGGTCTTAGGTTCAAAATGCTGGATGCAATCATAGGCAACGTAGCCTATGGCACCCCCAGAAAATGTCGGTACTTCGGGTATCCTTATGTATTGATGTAAAGCAAGTTCTTTCTGCAGAGCGATCGTGGGGTCGCCACTGATCTCTTCGTTGGGTCCTGTTCTGATGACTTTCAGAGGATCTGAGGAAATTGCCTGGTCAACATGGCACCCAGCCATCGAATGATGCCATCTCACCAGCACCGATGAAACTATATCTGGAGACATTCTCTCCTCCTACAACAGATTCGAGGAGAAAGCTATACTTCGAATCCTCGGCTAATCGTAGGTAAGCCATACATGGTGTGATCAAATCGGCAGAGAGCTCGACATAGACTGGGACACAGTTTCCCTTTTTTTCATGGACAATCAGTTGCTCGACAGTCTGGTAAGTTGGATACGTGGGAAGTTTCTGAAGACGGAGTGAGTCCTGACCTGAGGTGGTTATCAGAGTCATACCTGAGGATCCATGGAATAATTTGTGTTGAGGGGTCAGAATTGGGAACACAACTACAGTTTTTATAAGACACTGGACGGCTTTAGATGGCAGCCTTCAAAATTAATGATGCTCGGGGTTCCATCGCAACGTGACCATTGAATTTGAATGATCAGCTTGACATTTGTCTGATCTACTTTCACTGTTTCTCTGTGTGCTACTAACAATCCCTCGCTCGCGCTCAAAATCGAGGTCTCATCCATCCAGATACTCAGTCACTTTTTACAATCGTGAACTCATCAAGTTCACGTTGTATCTAACTCAGTCGCGCCATCACTCCGATACCAACCTTGTAACCTGCCAAGTTGACAACGTCGAGCGCTGAACTTTCAACACTGAAGATCCGTACCTACTACCCGGCTCCTCCCACTTCCAGTTGGCATTCATGATAACTCCTCGGTTTGTATGCTCTCAGACCGCCGAGTCCGTCGTCGTCTCGGTCTACTGTCCCTCGATTCGTGTAAGTTTTAAGGAGCTGGTGTTGATCGCATAAAATCTAAGGGAAACAAAGTAGGCCGCTGATGTCGAGATACACGTCGATGAAACGCTAGTTTCTCTTCACGTTAACCCTTACTTCCTACGGTTGAATTTTTCCCATGCCCTTGTAGAAGATGACATGTCCACGGCGAAGTATGACCCGAGTTCAGGGTACTTGACAATATCTCTCACGAAAGAGAATAAGGGTCAAGATTTTAAGGATTTGGACCTATTGACGAAACTTTTGGCCCCGCGAAAGACTTATACGGGGCCGACCATCGAGGTGGTCTCATCTCAAGATACAGAAGAGAGTGAATTGGTTTCCGGCATTGACAATTTGTCCTTGGAGAAGAATGAGATTTTACAGGGTATGATTCACGGGCTTACTCGTATAGTTACCAAATTAACCTAGGGTCCCAGCGGCAGAAAATGATTGGCAGCTACCCCAGAATCTGCCGGTAGACGCCCCTTTGCTGGAGACATCCTTGCAAAAGTTCTACGGATTCCTGAATTCATATCATGGATACTTCGCACATGTCACACACACGGAAAATGAAATCAATGAATTGGGTGATGACACAGAAAAGCTTTCCCTATCTGAAAGGAGACAGCGACGGATACAGCACGAGAATGATAAGTGGGACGCAGAATATTACATGTATGCACCCTTCAACATCTTTCAAGATCGGGAAATACTTATATTCACATCAGGGCAGACTACGTGGATGATGAACACATCCAAGATCTTCTCAAGTGGAAACACCCTGGAATATCTACAGAAGAAATCATATATACAGAACAAGAAAATCTGGCGATGTTGCGCTTGCCCCGTAAAGAGTGTAACTACAGGAACCTTCAATATGCTTACTCATGCCTTACATCGAATAACTCTAGACCTGATAACACCAATCCAAACTCATTTTCTTTACCTGACCCTCGTCACTCTACTCTTCTCTTATGCTTATGAGTCGAGGACTAGTCAGCATGATCCGACTCCCGAGAGTGCTTGGACGATATGTAGTCTTACACCGGCATTCTCCGCTCTCGATCCTCCTAGCCCTGAATTGCCTTACTCCCCCGTGGCTGTTCTTAGTCCGAACACGTTCTCATCTCAAGAAATAGTAGCGATATTCGCCCCTTCTTACAGACGCTCTCTTGCCTTTCCTCTCTACCGTTCGTTTGCACTGGCAGAAGCCTGTCGTTCTGACGTCTCTCAGTTTCTACTTAGAGGTAAACGGACCGTCATTCGTTGTCTGTTGGAAATAAAGCATATTCTGGACCACCACGAAGTTTATTATGTCTATAGTAAGGTGTGGGTTGATGATTTCTGTTCATGGACACAAGCTTCTGCTAGGTTTGTCTTTCCTTGATGATTCTTTCATGATGCCAAGGATTTCATGCACATGTTTCAGTGATGAAGTTTTAAATAATCTGGGAAATATCTTGGAAAAGACCAAGGTGAAGAAGGACGTCATTGGCTGGGATTTGGAGAAATTGGAAGCCGCCACTCACGATGCTATCAACCACGAAGTTGATAGTGATGACGAATAACGTTCATCTATGTCTTATCAAGATTCTGTTGAGCGTCTCTCAGTCGTAAATGTAAATAGCCCTCCGCTCTTGCCTATGAAATTATTTAGTGTTTTAGCCCGACCCACTTTCACGTCACGTTTCACTTTCTTGTCGATGGTGTCTTCTTTCCGAGATCGGGATGGTAGCTGGCGGCATGCCTGAGGGACCAGCTGCTAAATCAGGATGCTTTTTCCGTGCGTAGATGATTTGTATGTAACATCATTCTTTCGCTTCTGAATTAACTATATAGTCGGCTCGAAAAATTTGTTACGAAGCCTCACTTGTGGACTACCCGTCTGTTTTTATTATATGTGACCTGCATTTAAGCAAAGTCTATCCCCTTTTAGGTTGTTGATTGCGGTTACCGCGCATTGTATCATGGAAAGCTTCACTTCGATTATGAAAAGCTTCACTTCGATTGTATTCAGACGAATAAGGCCTTATCGCGGTGGCGCCATTGTACCCATGGTACAATCCCCATCGAGTAATGGAGACTAATCTTCGCCAAATGTTTAGCATCTACCCTGAGTTTTTTGAACGTTAGCTTTGATCAATCAAGAATGCCTAATCAGAAAGCGATAGGAGATAAACAGTGCATAAGCTGATATAATTCACTTGCAATAAGATCGGAGGTAGAACGACATCTTTTCCCGCTGCACCATGGGATCAAGGGAGCTTTTCTGCAAGAAGTTAGAAGATGGATAGTATAATGGAAGAATCCAACCGCAGCTGTAAGTCTGAGATTCCATTCTAGCGTGGGAGTCCATAAGCGTGCATTCATTGACCGGCTGCTGTTAATGATTTACACTAATAGTCAGCCTCGTGTGTGTGTGTATGTGTGCATCTGAGCAACTGGTTGGCTAAACAACCTCACTTAGGAAGCTTTCAATCTCAGTAATGCTGATCTTGCGAGAGCAAAAAAAGCTGGTTTTGGGGGGTCTAACTCGGGGCGGAGCTAGGTGAGCTTCTCGAATGAAACATCTGTAACACGAGGTGTGGCTGAGCTGTAATCGATTGTTCATTTGATATTAAAAGATCCATTAATATCGCCTGATTCGTAGGGCCGGACAGCATCAAGCTTTTCCCTAGTTCACGAAGGGCACGAAGTCTGTTAGATCGGGGGCGAAACTCCCACTATATGTTGCGGATGCAATTGAATACCTTGTATGGATCGACCCGAATTTGTGTGGAAATATTGCCTCGGTTCCAATGTTTGAATGTCTGTCGCAGCGAGTAGAAGATCTGTGCAGGTAATTAATAGATAGATAATCAAGGTTGCTCCAGAGGTCAAAGCTAGTTCATCCGCAACCTAGACGAGGGTGCATTGCGATAGAGTTTGTATATCTCTCAAGCCAAGCCTATGCGGTAGAGGCTCACGTGGTAGAGGCCCAGGTGACAAGTAATCACATCCCAAACATTTGCCAGAATCAGAGTCTATATGCATCCCTTGCCAGTCCAGAAAGTTATAAAAATAGAGGGGGAGTGAACCTCAGAGAAAACAAGTTGATATGTTCTCGATAATATTCAAGACATTCGTCCTCACATCTTCAATACACTTGATCAATGCGATCCCTGCGCCTGAGTCGCCCGTGCAGACGTTCATATCATTGCCGCCAGAGCCTCGACAGAGCTGCCGGATCCAGGCATTATCGGTGTTTTGGTTGAGCAGGTCCAACTGACTAGTAGACAGAGCGTTTCGACTGATTTCATTAATTACCCGGCAACTTGTCCAAACCAGAAAATTGTTCTGGTCGGATACTCCCAAGTAATCTTCTCTTGCACTTGAGACTCAATCAGTGTCTAATCTCTGTTAAGGGAGCACATATCATCGGTGATACTGTGGCTGGGGGTGGTGTCCTTGGTTTGGGAATTGCGACGCCTCCCGTATCAGCAGCAATTGTAAATCGAGGTGAGCCTAGCAAGCCGAGCGATAGCAGACCTGAAGAAGATTAAATAGTAGGTGGTGAACACTATAGTCCAGATGGGTGATCCTCGTCATGTTCCTGGGCAACCGTTCGACAAGGGGGCCTCGAGACCGGGTCTCTTCCCGCGGCTTCCCAGCCAACAGTATCGCAGAGTCGCATCCAATCATTCTGCGATTTCAACGATCCCCTTTGTGATCCCGGCATCGATACTATTGTTCACTAGACATACCTGGATAGGTACCAGAACCAGGCAGCCCAGTTCATTCTTCAACAGATTGGAGGAAGAAAATGACTGTCTAGTTCACGCTATGAAGGTTTTGAATAACATTCTTGGAATTGTTCTTGTTAAATGTCATGAAGAAAATCAATGGGGATCAATTCTACTAACCGCTCCAAATGAGGGAATAACTTCTCGATGCTTAAAAAAACTGCCTGTTCTATCACCAGTATGCCGAGGAGTTGATACACCTGTTAGCTTAGGCGTAACATTGAGATTTCGACGATGAGGCGTTCTTGCAATAATCGTTCTTGTGATGTGCTCTTGGTCACCAAAATTCCAAATGGTAAGGACGATGTATAGGTGTGAGGATGATGATCACTTGTGTGTACGCGATCTCTTTATCTCTTTGACACAGATTACCGGTTTCCTTTATAGTAATTTGCAGTCTAAACCTGGAAGTTGGGAAACCGTCCTTGTGTGGTGAGAGGTAAGATGGGGATCTGGATCGCATGGTGCAGTGGACAGTCGTCAACTAGAATGATCAGTGCTGTACGTTGCTTTTGCTGTAAAACACTTTCTCAGTTTACAGAACAAACTAACTTGACTGACTTGAGGTCATGTCTCTTGAAAGATTTTGATGGAGTTTGTCAGGTCCCGAGATCGTAGGGTGAAGCCAGTATCACGAATTCCCGGGTGCAATTGACCATGTGTAGAATCATACCTATTATAGTCATGAAAACTAGAAACGGAGATAATTGCCGGATAAGGGCAAACGGGCGCCGCTTCCTAAATAAGGTTTGTTTTTCAAATCACCTAAATAAGGGTTGTTTATGTGACTTTCTAGCTTTATTTTCACTATCAAAACGCGAGAGAACGCACCCAATCATAATTAGTGTTGTGGTCTTGCCAGACTATTTCTGTCTTCGAGCCGTTACTTCATGGTTAATAACAACTGGCCAGCATGAAACGGCTCCACGAACTAGAACAAACTGAAGCAAGTTGTAAAAAGACTTTATTGGCATGAAGCAACAGCATGGAGGTGGCGTGGCTTTCTTTGCGCTTACTTTGCTTGGATTTCCGAATATCGCTAGACCTGTTTCTACGTAGGCCGAGACCAAAGAGCCTGGAAACCGTGGGACCACGTGGCTAATGTGATCGTTGTCATCATCCGACGAGCGAGGAAACGCCGCAAATCGCTCGAGTTTTGGGCATAAAATATTTCCGCCGGTTTGTTTCGGAAGTCATGATCCATTGAATGTCACATTGAGTGTCACGACTCCTCCGTAGTCTATTTCTTTTTTGACCATACCAAACAATTAATGATCGATGCGTCTTATTGGTTTTAAACATCTCTCGACCCCACGTAAAAACTCATGACGAACTCCATTCACCAGGATGACCTCACGTATATTCGATCTTCCTAAATTTACTAACTAAAGTTAGTTTGTATCATCTCAACAGTGGCGGACGGAAGATTTAACCTAATTCAAAAGGAATGCAACTTAAGATTAAGCCTTAGGCTCATAGAACCCTGCAAGCCTCTTCTAGGCTTGCACCCTCACACATTGCAGAAAATCAATCAGTTTGCGGCAAGCCTATTGTTATTGGTGGTGTGACGAAGCTCGGTATTCATCGATCAACTATATCCCCGGCAGTCCAGCGCGGCGATCTAAGTCTAGTTTAGTGCCAAACGAGGCAGAGAGTCCATGTTCAAGAAATAATGAAAATGGTCTCACCATCTAAGTTGCGAGTTCTAACATTGAAAATGCCATTTTTTGTTTGGCCTGCATGATATTTCTATGGGTGGAACCTACATTCCCTGACCGGTCCATGGTTATATGATGCAAATTGAAACAATGATCGCATACGTTTTTCAATTGGCAAAGCGTTCCAAAAGGATCTCCGGACTGGCTGTGACGAACTGTGACTTACGGAACCGAAAAAATACTTGACTTATCAGTCAAATAAGGTAGGCCGAATGTCGATGGCATCGATCCAAGAATACATGAGATCCATTGGTTGATCTCTCTATCTCATTGGACTTTCTAAGTGACTCCATTATAAGAACCCGTTGATGAGTCATTGTGGTCTGAACTCATTCAATGCATTGGAAACGCCGGCGACGAAGTTGGCAGAATCTTGATCCATACATTGAGATATACTTATCTCACAATTTAATAATGATCATCAATAACAAATGCCGACTAAGTGATTCGAGCATGTAACAATGTCTTGCCAAAACATTCAAGATTACCACGAATCATCATCTGTCGTTCGGTCTCAAGACAAACCAGCGGATGATACGTGAGGTCTAAAAACAATCAGCGAACAGAAAGCTACGAGAGAGGGACTAGATATTCCGAGACTGATCCTATTATGCATGGAAATGACTCGAGGGCTGAGCAGCATGTCGACCTTCTGGAAGAACATCAAATCCACTCTGGCCCAAATCAGCGGGGAGGGCGGCCGTTTCATCAAGAGAAGTTTCCAACAAACCCTGAGATTCCTCTATGTTATTTTCCCGTTCAACAACATCGGAGCGTGGCTGAGGGAGACAAGGAGGTACAGACACCAGGTCATTGAAGAGGAACTACAATCCAGGAAGATAAGTACTTGCAGTTCCTCGACATTAAAAGAGAATAATTACCGTTCCATAACTATGGCATGATGTGTATGCATGAGCGGTATGGTTCCTATTTACAAGATCATTACTTACACAAGTAAGGAGAAGCCAAGAACTTGTAAGAACGAGATTGGGATCAAGAACTTCTCCCATCCCAACCCCAAGCTCACAATCCAGATAGCAAGCGTCCTACAAGTGTCGGCCAAGGACCGAGCTGTGGCACTCACACGACGAGTGACACTTAACCCGAAGAAGTTGAAGAAGGAGATGCTGATTGCAATTGCAATGCTTGAGGCCAAAACTGCAGGAGTGTGAATAGTCTGGTTCCAGCCACGAGGAAGATCGAAGAAGGGTGAGGATTTAGCAATAGAGGGGATGGAAAGGATGGGTAATAGCATCAAAATCGAGATTGCACCAAAGAGACCTTCAAATCCCACAGCCACGAGCGGGGTCACAGAATAGCGAGCTGCATGGTCCGCATGATGTCAGGATCAGCAATTGACCATGAATACGTAGAAGGTCACCCAGTATCTTCTCTGGGGAAACGTGAGATCGGGAGCGAATCTTGTGAAAATTGAACATACCTTCGATCACGAATTGAGTAGCAGTACTTATAAAGTGTTTCAGCATTAGTAAAGCCATCAAGATAGACTCGGGGTAAGTCTCACAAAATTTGAGCAAATAGGATGAAGAAAACACCTAACACATTAACTGATTGACCGTCGGTGGAGTCAGAGCTAAATGTGTGGACTGACCAATCAATACTTTGGCTACCTGGGCGCCCTCATCTTCCTGTAGTGTAGGGCCGAGAAAATCTGTGATGACATTCTTAGCAAGAGACCCACTGTAGCCCACCAAGGCAACACCCGTCATTACGATGATAAGAGAAATCCATCTGTTTGAAGTTCGCTCAGCATCCTTTCAGAAGGATGGGTCAGAAGACTTACTGATAGAGCCAAAGAAGACGTCGGAGAAAGATGACACTGAGAACGCCAACGAAGAGCACAAGGGCACCGCGGGTCATTTGATAGATAGAAACAGGTGTGTATATAAGGCCAACATTCATTAACTTCATTTCAGTAACAGGGTCAGAATAGGGTAACAGAGATTGAAGGCAGTCTTACTGTCGTTGCAGTCAAGTCACACATGGCAGGAATCCATAACAAGAGAACTTTCCAACCTTCAAGGGTTGTGCCCCGTTTGGCCACAAGAGGCTCTTCTTCCTGAAGTTGAACCGATGGTGGCCTAAATTTAATCCAGGCGTAGAGAGCTGGCAGGAAACCTATTGTACGATGAGATGGTAGGCGACCCGGGTTGGAGAAGACTGACAAAACATTTCTCCGACTAGGGTGGTGGATGAGAAAATGATTCACAAGAGCATCGACAACATACCGAACATTTGGAGTGTCTGCCAGACAGGTTGTTCATAGACAACATGGCGCGCAGGATTTGTGTCGCCACAGTTCTCTACGCATTGCATGTCCTGCATAAAATTGAGTCTTGTGCGCGAGACAATGATCACTATATCACTACATTGTCATACCTGCCACTTGGTGAATAGCGAGTTTACAGCACCCTGTTGTGGTTCAACTAAAGCCTGCCTATCTAGATCGAATCAAAGACCGGAACGTACAGTACATATCATCCCTGCGAGCAGGATTGTAGTATGGGTGGTCGACGGCATTGTCTGGGTATGGTCTGAAGTGAGGCAATAGTTGCCAGCGAGGCTGTGACCGTGACCGGCGTGCGGGGAAGAACGGCCGGATGCGGGGGAACATCTGAGATTTGTGACGATCGATGGAGCTGAATCTGTGACAATTTCGGAGAGTTCCCGGGATGTCAGATCTGAGCTTCTCGCAGCCCAATGCTTTTTATTGCCCAAGCACTACAGCTCTCCCTCTTCCCATCCTTTCCCACCAACCCCCTTCACCTCGGACGATGGTTCATCTCATCCTCTGCTCTACCAAAGGTACGTGCTCGCCGTCGTTCCCGTCTGCCTCCCCTCATCCTTTTCTAGGCAACCAGGGCCTCCGCTATTTTCCCTACACCGGATACCTTGGCCTGACGCCTGTGCGCGTCGAAGGAAGTGTGTTCTTTGCTCCTTCGCTCGTAGCTTAGTCTGATCCTCGCTAGTTGTGCGCACAAGGCTTGATTCGGACGACCGACTCCTTCAGGCCACTAGTCTGACAATTTCTGTCCGCTGCTACGAATCCCGGATCGGCCGTATCAATGTTCAGCATTCGAATGTTCTCGTCAATCATACTGAGATTCTTTGGACAAAATCTGATGATGTCGATTATGAGTCTATTGGCAACCTTGATTATCCCTTTCGTCTCACTCTACCCGTCTCGGTAGAGGGTTTCTCAACAGCAGTGTTCGTAGACTACAGGTGTGTATGGCGGGTAGAGGCAGGTGTGTACTTCATTCTCTGTAACTGTATGCGCTGAGATATTGACCACAATATTAGTTCTCAACCATGTATATATCCCTGGTGTCGGCTCTCGCCAAATCAAGCACTTCGAACTCCCGCTTGTGCGATATGACCTGCCAACTCATAAATTTCCACTCTCTCTGCCTGACCCCTACCTCAGTCAAATGACCAACAAACCGCGTGCTCCTCGGATACAGTATAGCATTGATGTGCCGACTACCGCAATAGGCCCAACAGATTTGGTCTCTATCCCCATCCATCTGCAACCTATGGATCTGTCGGTATCTATTCGTAGTGCCAGTGTTGCTGTAGAACGTCGCATCCAATTGCTTGATGCTATCCCAATCCAATCGTCTCCGCAAACACTTCAACCTTCTCGTTCTTCATCACCTACACACTCCGACTCTTCTGCTCTTACTTCTACCCCTGATTCACGAACGCTGCTGCAATTAGATTCATTACACAATAACACCCTAGGCTCTGTCTCTTCACTAAACTCTTCCAATCCCACCATTACCCCCGACTCCTTCTTCCCTTCGTCAACACCTACAATAGCTTCTGCTAGTCCCCTTCTCCCGCACACCACACCATCAGCGCTCATGAATGCTTCCAAACTTGTCACCAACACCATTGTCGAATCAGAAAGCTCTGGTCGATTCGTCCGGGATCAAAATGGTGTCTGGACTAAGACCATGACGTTACAATGGCCTGCATCCAAATCGCATAGCCGTTGGGCGGTTGGAGAAACTATCCAATCTGACCTTGCATCAGTTCGATACTTTGTCCGTGTCAAGGTATATTCTATCTTGAGTTTCCGTTAGTATAATTCTTATGGTCATTAGGTTGTTGTTCAGTCTCTCTCAGGCTCTGATACTTTGGAACTCAATGAGAAAGAGGTATTTGTCGTTTCCACGAACAACGCTGAACGCCAACTCGCGATTACGAAATACAATGAATTATTGGATTCAGCACATCGGGAGTATCGATCCAAGTCTAAATCGCCACGATGGGTACGGGCGGACCGTGAAGATCTTCCTCCATCACCTCTCCCAGCTGCAGGTGTGACGAACACAACGCATATGTCCACGGGCCGTGGGAGCAAAACCAAGTCTGCCAGGAGACCTCATACGAGTGCTGGTCCGAGAGATAACCCTCTTGGCAATGTTTCTGCCGGGCTCGAGGCGAGTCCTTTCAGCAGGAGAGCATGTGATGTAGACCCAGAAGTTGAGCCTCATGGGATGGCATACAAGAAACGTCGATCCTTCAGACCTGATGAAGTGACCGGTGGGCGACACGTACGAACTGATAATCATGCTCTCGAGTCAAAACGAAGTAACCAAAGTTATTTCTTCTCTTCTCCAAAGATGGGATCAACTCCTAGTGGGAGCAGCACGAGTACAACAGCGAGTTCATCAAGCATATCAAGTAGCAGTCATACCGGCTTGGAGTCAGAGTCTGATCGCACGGGGGAATGGGAGACACAATTGACAAAAGAGATGAAGGGTCGGAGATCCAGTGACCTCCTAGGCTTTGCCAGATTTTTCAAGAAGCGATCGACAGCTGCTGTGAGCACATCACGGGTGATGCTGCCTGGCTGTGATACCTCCTAGTTGTCCGTTTGCCTCATTACTCCTCTCCTTCTGTTCCGTGTTCATTGTCTCTGGTATTATTCGGACAATGATGTGATTTTGTTCTGAATTTATACCTCTTGCATTTTCTCATGCTATCCTGCATTTGTGTCGTCCCATACGTACATCATACCGCATTTCCTTACCTTATTGTACATATCAATGTACTGACGTTCCATTGCATGCACTACTGCTTCAAGCAGCCTTTTTGCAGGCTTTTTGTCTTCAAGCGGCTATTAACCAATAGACTAATTGGCATCTGGTAGACCAAACTGCCTTGTGGAGATCTATCCAGTATATTGTACTGAAAGAGATATAGTTTGACCTCGTAAACTAGATGGTAAATTAGATACCAGACAGAAAGCTCTACCCAATGTCTGTGACGGTGCGGGGCCTATAATATATTTCAGCTTCCATTGGAAACACACTTGGGGTACGTGTAGTCCGTAGACGTCCTCATTGACGACTTCGTCGTAGCGTTTGAACTTTAGACTCGTTGATGACCAATCTCAAGTATGCAGTGAAATATCAATAGAAGTTCCAAACGTGTTTCAGCCTAGAGCCTCTGCAGGACTGATTCAAGATTTGAGAAGTGCGCTGAAATAGACAAGATGATAGCTTTCGTGGTCGAAAAGAATCCCAACACACGCATCTCAACATGTGCAGAAACGTGTCTGCAAATCAAAAAGTGTTGGATGACATCATTGTCTCCTACCGAGAAGTTGTTTGTGTTTGTGACGATCAGGCGTTTGAAGGGCCACCGAGTTGCGCTCTTCTTTCATGCAACAGTTTCCTTGGTTCAGATTCTCTATCTTTGCTTCCGGCCGTGCGTATTAGCCTTTATTTCCACCGTGGCCAGCTGTTCTCGACTCACGCAAGCTTCTCTTCTTGCCTGACCCACTCCTACAACTGACACCCTTATGATCTACGTTGACCGACATCCTACTGGGCATGTGACGCACATCATGGATACCTTCAAACATGCCAATTTAACCCATCCGCCTTGACCTCCGTGGTACTCCTATCTTTCATATGACCGAACATCAATTCCATCGTCTCCCTCTCATCTACGCCGTCTATAAAAATAAATATCACCCTGATGCCCTCTCGACGTTTCGGAAATCGCCATTCCTGCTCATATATCCGTGCGTCGCGTTTTCAACGGTCTAACCTTTTTGCTCTTCTTCCTCCAATACCCAACGTACGAATGCAATGGTTCTTCCGTGTTCTTCTTGCATCTTACCGGTCGCTGGAATGTTGCATGCTCTTTTAAAGTAATGGCCATCGGGTATATGTCTATGAAAGGTCAGTTATTGCGCAACAGTCATTTATACGATCATATCCGTCGATATATCGCTCACCTTATTTATTACGATACTTCTTTTCTTTTCTGGCCTCATTGGTGCTTGTTCATGATTCTCATGGAATCATATTCTGGACTTACCCTACAAAAAAAACCCGCCTTTTGATCATACATCATCGGTTTGGGATGTGCTGTTCTGTCATGTGTCGGGACACTCACACATGGCTGTGCTTCACAATATAATAGCCACAACGCCGACCGAAGAACAACTTTATAAGGTATGTAAGTTTCGCGCTTCTTCAAGATTTTTCCTTTCTCTTGTTGCTGCTGCTTCTTTACCTTTACTCTAGGACCAGCTAGAATACTTTTTTGCTGTCAGATTTAGACTTGACTACGCCTTTCTGTCTTTCCGGGAGAATACTCTTATATCGCATATCATGTCACTCACTTGGGTGGTTGTGCTCTTCGGGTTCATTCCAAGCCTGACTTGCTTCTGATCATATGCTTCTATCTTTGGTTCACTGGACAGCCTTACCTTCTCTTCCGTCTTTGCGCCTCTCTCTCTTCTCTCCGAGATATGTCCGTTTCATATCCTCCACAATTATTGTGCCCTCTCACGACAATAATCCCAATAGATGAGGCTCCCTTTTCAACTTCTATCATTCTACTTCATTTTTGATCGTCCTCGACTTCACTTGCTGATCACCTTGTTCTTCTATTTGCAGGAAATGTCACCTGACATTAGGCGTAAGGTGGACGCTGCCCGAGCTGTCCGATTAGCCAGAGAAACGGAGATGAAAAATAAAATGACCGCCCAGGTCTGTGACTCTACTATCTTCTCGATCTATTCTTCGGGTTCTAATCTCGTCTGCTCCGCGTTGAGGCTCAATTTCGCTATAATCGCAACCCTGTTTCATGTATTGATTGCAGCCTCTGGTTTCGGGTCCGATGAGATCTTGTCATCTTCCCTTACCGGTTTGCCAATTGGACCTTAGCAGGAGAATAAATCCTCCCGCTGCATTACAAAATTACTTGCAGCAATAATTTCTAGGATGTTCCTCGACCTTTTCTTCTTCTCCATTGGTGCCCTCGTTTTCACCCATCTATCTGGTGTTTCAGATCTGCGTTTTTTGACACTGATATCATGTTTCTCCCACTGCAGGAAGTCAGCAGTGAAGTCAGCAATGCAGATCCAGATAAGTCCAAACCTGTCTGGGCCAATCCTCCCCAACAGGGAAGATAATTTGTTGCAACCTCACTCTCGACTGTGAGGAGTAGGGTTCTTTACGAAAGTTTTGTGGTGTTCGGCTCCTTACGATTGTGCCTACTGGCCATTAATTACCATCCCTCATACACCTGCTGGCATCACCCTCAATTTCTGCGAGGAAAATCAGTACTTTCTCGCCGAAGCGAATTGTCACAAGGCTCATGTTCAAATACAGCAGTTTCGTTTGATCCTGGTCACAATAAGAGACAATCACAAGACAGATGCACACATACGCCATCTCTCTTCTATCACCATCATTGATGGTAGCACTCAGTAGAGAGACAGAAAAATATAACTAATTCTGAGACCTTCATCACACACTATATTTAACTAAGTCATACCAACAATGAAGTCAGAGGTAGAATCTCAGCTTGACAATCCTCCTCCAATCAACTGATCAGAATCAACTGATCAGTAGATAAATGTCTAGTGGTTTAGACTTGTCAGTCAATTATGCCATCCGCATGGAAACCAAAGTGGTTCTTGGGCAGATCAAAATGGAAAATGGAAGAGGAAACAGGTGAGAGCATGTTGTTGGAATTCATTTCAAGTTGTTGAAGTATCGAGCTGACGTCATAGCTTCAAGAACTTTCTGAAGAATTTTTATTGACTATATAAGTGTAGTAGTCCATTGTTTAACTTCACTGGTTTGCAACAGAATAACTTTTGGTCATTCCAAGTCAAACCATCCTCTGTTTTTTTTTTACATCACGAGTTTGTTATGGATCTCCCAATCTTCTGTTCTCCATCACATCTTCATTCCTCTTATGAAAATTTCATATCAGTCATTGTAGCAATTTTGTGTAGCCATATCAAAATGGACTCACCTTTCTACTAAAGTTTGACTCACTTTGTTTGAACTTTAGGTGTGTGTCTAGTAATAATTGACTCACTTTATTTAGGCTATGGGCCCTGCTCTTGAGACTAGCATCAATATGTCCAATACTCTTTATTTTCCCAAACTTACTGGCTCCAACTATAACTCCTGGACTCCTAGCATCAAGTCTGCTATAAGAGGAACCTCTTCTGATACCTTTTCCAATGTTTTCCAACAAACTCTGTAAAGAATATCTATCAGCATAATCAACGTGAATTATAACAGTCTCTCCTCATCTCAGACATTTGGGCAATCACATAGATGGCTGAGGGAGAACTACCTAACCTCTGGCTTAAGAACTCAATGATATATTGGTACTGCAGGTACCTGCTGTTG
>Ga0153987_1000054_pt1 | contig 37137 bp, 42 predicted proteins | sample TSNC071MetaG_FD_102279 | JGI IMG/M metagenome (GOLD analysis project Ga0153987, IMG submission 102279) | Attine ant fungus gardens microbial communities from North Carolina, USA - TSNC071 MetaG | ecosystem: Host-associated > Fungi > Mycelium > Unclassified | place: USA: North Carolina, William B...
AATTACAAGAAGGCATTCTATATACAGTATTTAATTGTATATATTTACCTAGGAAATGGAGATTGTCTCGGAGTATATAAATATATTGACAAGGTGACATGATGGAAATTGAGGAATGATGACGAAGCGAAATTTACTTCGTCATCGCTGCAGAGTCCGTCCAGAAGACATAACGTACTTTTGGAATAGTAACACGACTGCGAACCCTTCACTTCACCTTACGTCCAACACCAGCAGCTCTGCAATTATCAGTTGAATGCATCATGCGTGGAGAAGCTCGCACATGGGAGACGAAATATCGAATAAGTTTGTTGGAATGATCGGGCGGAAACAGACGAGGAGAAGCTGAAGAAGATAACACTTGTAGCACCTGGAAAGCGAGCAAACCTTCTTATCCATGATTTAGTGCATCCTTACATCGCTATTCGAACTTCATTGTTGGATCTCGAGAACGCGGCAAGGCGTGTTTCGATTTACACACGGGGGATGTATTTAGTTGAACTGGACATCTTCAAGACAAAGTAATAAACTTTTTTCCTCCTGGAATGTCATTGACACATATATCACCAATTTGGTGGACATACTCTCTGTCTGTTGTCAAATATTGAGTTCGGGCAGTGGTCTCAAATGTTTATCTTTTGATCTTTCATCTAAACCCTAACCTACAGCATCTCCAACCAATACTATGTCCAGCCGAATAGTTGGGATCCTTGGTACGCGTAAGTTGTCAAAAGTTCACAATCGTCTCTTTATAACTTTGGCAGCAACAGACATGTCTTGAAGCTGTGCGAGAACTTTATTTGATGATACTAATCAGGCGGGGGCCAGCTGGGCCGGATGCTCGCCGAATCGGCTTCGCGGTTAAATATTCAAGTAATTATCCTGGATTCTGGGGAACATGGTCCCGCGAAACAGATCGTAGCGCCTAATACGCCACAGCTCTCTCATATTGATGGATCGTTCAATGATCCCTTCAAAATACGGCAGCTCGCTGCAAAGGTCGATGTTTTAACTGTTGAGATTGAACACGTGGATGTGGAAGCCCTTCAAGACGTCGAAAATTCCACCAATGTTGAAATACACCCCAAGCCAACCACGATTAAAATCATCCAGGATAAATTCAAGCAGAAGGAACATCTTTCCGCCCATGGATTGCCTGTCTCTGACTATCTCAACGTTAACAATACCCCGGAAGCTATCCGTGCTGCAGGAGAGAAACTTGGATATCCGTTCATGCTCAAGAGCCGGACATCAGCTTATGATGGACGGGGGAACTCGGTCGTGCACCAGGAATCCCAAATCGAGGTGGCGATCACTGATCTTCAAGGAAGACCTCTGTATGCAGAGAAATGGGTGCCTTTTGTCAAAGAAATTGCTGTTATGGTCGTCAATACAGCAAGAGGAGAAATTATGTCGTATCCGGTTGTTGAGACGGTACACAAGGATAATATCTGTCATCTTGTCTTGGCACCTTTAAGGAGCAGAGATGCGAGCTTAGAAGACCGGGCGAGAAAAATTGCCGAAAGAGCGGTTAGATCTTTGTTTGGAGCGGGTGTTTTTGGTGTTGAGATGTTCCTTATGAAGGACGGTTCGCACCTATCTGATGTCTCGTCCACTTCACGCTGAATTTTTTGTTTCCAGGAAGCATCTATATCAATGAGATCGCCCCTCGTCCTCACAACTCAGGCCATTACACTATAGAAGCTTGTTTTACGTCTCAATATGAGAACCATCTACGTGCTATTCTCTCACTTCCTTTGGGCTCTACTGCCCTCAAAGTTCCCTCGACTGCCATGTTGAACCTGATTGGGCACTCATCATCCATGGAGGAGATCAATGCCACGGTGCAAGTAGCTTTGACAGTCCCTGGTGCCACTGTCCATCTATATGGTAAAAGTGACTGTCGCAAAGGCCGCAAAATGGGACATATCACACTTGTCGCTGATTCTGATACCGAACTCCGCGCCCGCCTCCGTCCGCTCCTTCAATCCTTACCATCGACTAAACCAGAAGAGCTCGACATCTATACTCCTGTACCTCCATCTCGTGGATCTGGTTTCCCAAGTCACAATCCTCTTGTCGGCATCATCATGGGGTCGGATTCAGATTTGTCGGTCATGTTACCTGCCGCTAGAATTTTTGACCAATTTGATATCCCATACGAACTTACAATCGTTTCTGCGCACCGGACGCCTGATCGCCTGATCGAGTACGCACGGTCTGCAGTTACGAGAGGAATTAAGACTATCATTGCTGGTGCTGGTGGAGCTGCACATCTGCCTGGTATGGTTGCAGCGATGACACCGCTACCGGTCATTGGCGTACCCGTTAAGGGTAGCACACTGGATGGTGTGGATTCACTGCATAGCATTGTACAGATGCCGGTGCGTGGCCCCTTGAATTCCGAATGTTATTGATGACCAATGTGTTGTATCGTTTCAGAGAGGGATACCTGTTGCCACTGTGGCCATAAACAATGGTGTCAATGCGGGCCTTTTGGCAGTCAGGATATTGTCGGCAGGGATTCCATCCTTGATCAGAACAATGGTAGAGTATATGCAAAATATGGAAAAGGAAGTGCTTGAGAAAGTGGAAAAGTTGGAGATGGTCGGTTGGGAACGATATCAACAAAGTGATCTTAAACCGAATGTCCACCCGAAATAGAATAGGCTCTATATTGTTTGTACATTTTTCTCTACTTATATAGTGGGTTGTTTCCTTTTCTTCTGCCATGTCTCGGCCATATGTCCTTCAGGAAAAAAGCGATGAACTGGTCCAAATGTCATAAATCTTTGTTAACTAGTAGTGGTTTGCGTAGCACACTGTAGGAAGAGCAGAGTAACACGCACAGGGTTTACGGTCGTACACTACACAGCTTTGAAATTCTCATTAATCAAATGTATTAGCAGTCAGATTTTCAGAACCACCATCAGAAAATTATTTCTCCTCACGTATAGGGTACGGGTCAGCTAAGACAATCGACTGCTAGACCTGACCATCACACATGTCAAAGACCAGAGCATCGCACCTCTTGCTCCTACAGTTTCAGCCATTGTCAGAGATGTTATCTAGTTGCATAATGGTTGCATTTGGTAGCTTAATTGGCCATAGCCTGTAGGAACATCTGATGTGACACCACCCATCCCGAAAAAACAATCTTATCTACACGTATTCTGAGAAATTTAAACAGTTTGTAATACGATGAAAGACACAAACCTGTCTATTCAAGATATGTAACACTATTGAACCGTCCTCTACCCCAACCTACAAAGTTACAGAAGATAATTTTACTCCATCACTACCATTGCCTCCTGATTTGGAAAGAGCCAGTATCGCTGTTTACTCACCCTTCTCTCGTCGAAAAGACACGTGATTCAATTTCAATTCACATGGTAAAGTCATTCAAAGGCGTGTGCTCCGCCTCTCGAAACTCCTCTCGAAACTCCTGCTCCCATGCCCCTCAACAAAGAGAAAGTAGTGGCATTTCCTCCTGTCATTCCCTTCGACAGACAGGCTATTCCTGTTCCTGGTACTAAACGACCCGGACAAACAGGTGATTTGTGATTAACTCATTCTCAGCCAGAGCCTAACTGATTGTGATCCAGCTCATTATCGCAATAGTAGGTGGCATAAGGCTCTCCAGTGTCATAAAACCTCAGTTATTTGTAAGGCCTTTGGGGTCTTCTGGATGAGAACAGCCCGACGAGCATCTCAACTTTGGATCAGATATTCGAGAGCGGATTGAAGGCTGGCCGGGAGCGCCCGTTCCTTGGCTACCGTCCTATTATCTCTGAAAAACCCCTCAAGTTTGCGGATCGCTACGAATGGCTCACTTGGGACGAAGTTGACTGCAGGAGGAAGTACATCGGCAGTGCTCTCCACTTGCTTTTCCAGGCCGGTGTAGTAGGTGGTGGGGAATATGAGACTGTCGGTATCTGGTCTCAAAACCGACCAGGTAACCATATCAGGGTTCGAAGCCAATAACTATCTGACAATACGACAGAGTGGCAGATTCTTGACCTTGCCCTACAAAATTACCACAAAGTCTCTGTCCCTCTTTATGATACCCTTGGTGCAGATGCAGCTGGTAAGATATACTCTTCATCAATTCCTAGCTCTCAAGTCTAAATGAATTTTAGAATATATGTAACGTCGGCTCCTCTCTTGTCAGGCAATATTCTCAAACCTGGTTTCTAGCACCAACCAGGCTCATGTCACTGTCATCTTTACAACTTCTGATCATGTCTCCACCCTTTTGAAACTTGCTTCTCGAAGCCCCTTGCGGATGATCGTAATTTTTGATAGAATTTCTTTAGAGTCTGCCAAACTTTTTGCAGAGTGGGGACAGTCTATAGGTATCAAAGTGCAAGAACTCCACGAGCGTACGTGTCACTACTGAAGTTTTCAAGGTTGAGATCATCACTTATAAATTTTGTTCTCAAGTCGAGGCCTACGGCAAAACGAATTTGATCGAACCCATCAAACCCACTCCCGACACTGTATTTAGTATCTGTTATACATCTGTTCGTGATCAGTGTTTCTCCTTGCCCGGCATCGGCATTGCTTACCCAATGATATAGGGAACAACTAATGTCCCGAAAGGTAACAGTCTACTTTCTGTTTTGAAACCTGAGCTTATGTCCACTAGGTGTTGTCTGGCGGCATAAGAATCTCGCCGTGGCTACATGTGCAGGTTTGCATGGAGCTGAGCTGCCTGATGACGCCTCTATGATGTCTTATCTTCCTTTGGCGCACGCCTACGAAGTCAGTTGTCATTAAATCGTTTTTCCTGGACAAGAAATTTATTAGATCCATAATAGCGTATTTGTGAATTTGTCACAATGGCGGTAGGTGGACGGATTGGGTTTTTTACTGGCGATCCCCTTCGTCTTCTCGAAGATGCACAGTTGCTCAAACCCAATTTTTTCCCTTCTGTCCCCCGTGTTTTAAATCGTATCTATCAAGCTGCCATGACTGCTGGTGATGTCCCAGGCCTCAAAGGCAATATTTTTAGAAAGGGAATGGCGACCAAACTTCAGAGGTTTCACACCACTGGAGAGGTGACACACCCTTTTTGGGATAGAATCGTTTTTCGTAAGGTCAGATACTTTGAACCTTTCCCTTCCATTAGCTGTAATTCGTTCAGATCCAAAAAGTTCTTGGTGGCGAAATCAAAATTCTTTTGAGTGGTTCGGCACCCATCACCCAAGACATCTTGGACTTTTATAAAATCGCATTTACATGTGAAGTCAACGAAGGTATTTAATCATGTATGGTTCTAGTCTTGAGCTCACTCGCTATCCTTAATAGGGTACGAGAACATCATGTCATAATCAGAACTTACTCGTACCAAGGGTTGTAGTTACGGACTGACTGAGACCAGTGCCACAACGAGCAGGACCTGGACTGGTGATGCTACAGCTTCCGGTACCGTCGGTCCTCCTCTGCCGTGCAACGAAGTCAAGCTCGTAGATGTTCCTGCTATGGGGTACACATCAGAAGACAAGCCTAATCCTCGTGGTGAACTTTGTATTCGTGGCCTGAACGTCTTCGATCACTATTACAAGGGTACGTCAGTCCTGATCATGATAGTGTGACTATGTATCAAATTATTGTGGTCTATCTTTTGCAGACCCTGAAAATACGAATAAATGTATTGACAACGAGGGTTGGTTCCATACTGGCGATATCGCTGAGTTTGACTCGTGCGGCCGCGTTAAAATCATCGACCGTGTCAAGAACATCATGAAACTCGCCCAAGGCGAATACGTTGCTTTGGAAAAGATCGAGAACATACTCAGTCCGAATCCTATAATCGCGCAGATCTACGTGCATGGAGAACCCCTTCAATCTTACCTCCTCGCCGTTGTAGTCCTTGAACCTATAAAATTTGCGGGTATTGCTTCGCGAATCCTCGGCAGGGGGGTATCATCACAGGATGACCAGGCCCTGGCTGGTGCTATCAAGGACGATAGAATCAATGCTTATGTGTTGAGTGAGCTTACAAAGGATGGTAAAAAATATGGGCTGAAAGGGTCAGTATCTCGGTCCTCATCTTTTCAATTCTATTTAACGCAATGTAGATTTGAGATGATCAAGCGCGTTTACCTCACCCTTGAGCCATTCTCTCTTGTAAATGGAACTCTCACTCCCACGTTGAAGATCAAACGCAAGGACGCTGCCAACCTCTACAAGGCTGAGCTTGAAGCCCTTTACGCGCTTGGTGACCCCTCGGAGACCAAAAACTCATTCAAGCTCTGATTTGGTCATTGTGGCTGGGTTTTGTCATATTATTCCCAAACCCATATTATGTGAATAATAGTCGTAACATGTGTATGCAGCTGCAGCTATACCACTTTTGTACAAAGTTATTGATGCAGGGTACTGACGACGAGTAATCTAGGAGCAGCAAGTGGAAAGCAAATGAGAAAACGTGGTATACGAGGATAGCATTATATTATCTGAATCGATGTGATACATCGATATGCAAGGTATCAGTCCAATGTCATATGATTCATACGGGAGGAGGTCCAACGTAACCTTGAGGATGGGCAATATGCTTTGATAGCAAACAGCCAAGCAGACAAACACTGACCATGACTATGATCCAAAAGTAACCACCGAGAACATGGTACTTGATGGACCAAGCAAAAACAGAGCTGAAAATCCAAATGAAAAACTAAGATAGTGGAAATTTTAAATTTGAATGCTTGCCTCACAAAAGCAGGTGCACCTGCCCTGGCTAAACACATTCCCAGCAGAACGAGACCGTTGGTCTTAGCAAGGGCAGTAGGGGCGGGTGCGTGTTTCTTGCACAATATGAGGCTAACACTTGTAACCCTTCCCGTCAAGATCGATCCATGAAAATGACGTCGCCAAAAAAAAACTCACGAATATGCCAGACAACCAAATCGTGAGAGCGCCATCAGGATCACAATTTCAGTCCATACTAATGCAACTCTTTGGGGTCCTGGATCACCCGCACCAAGGACAAGTGTCCAATGCAATATCGGCATCGCAACAAACGTTATTGGCCACGAAAACATGAAAACATTGTACAACTTGGCGACTGGAAATCGTCGAAGGAGACTGGGAAAAACGGCAATCTGAATTAGGATAGAAGATGACCCTGCTATGGCGAGTGCATATCCTATTTGGGTTGTCTATAGGATGTATAATTACTATTGTAGATGGTGCCAACTGGAATGCAGGAGACACGCACATCGAAAGAGAGTCCACCTGATTCTATGGGAGTGTAGCAGAAGAGTACGAAAACGGCATCAAATGCCGTTGCCACGAAACAAAGCGCGCATCCGGAAAGGCATAAAGCACCAATGATGGGAATTGCAAAAAGTTGGCGCATCGAGAGTTCTGGAACAATAGCGTTGGGATCGTGTGCCACAAGAAGTGTAACCTTGCTTCTATGGACTTGCGCATTGTGTGCTATCGTAGCCGGATGGGTCTCTGGTTCCGAATGCGCATGTGTACCCGTGGGGATACTGGTGGGTGAGGTCGTTGATGCGGTGAGGGTGCCATATGTCGTTGAGGGTGTCACTGTATTATCGAATTTATTGTCAGTCTCTCTCTGTATTCCAGAGTTGCATCCAAGGGTCTGGTGAAGATAAGTGGTCAAGATTGTTGTCGAAAAAAATGTCTTACTTCGTGAAGGAGGAAGAATGCAAATATAGCCGTAAGAATTGCCACGATGCCGGAGAAGAAACACGGGAGAAAGTATGGATGGCGTGTGAGAAAGGCGATAGATCCGAAGATGTGAGAGTACTTTTCAGCTGGGTTGGCAAGTGATCCGCCAATCAGTGGGCTTGAGACATTTGAATACAATTTCATGAGACCAGATGCAGCGTCTTACCCAACAATGCTTCCAAGGGGCCAAAACAAGCCGTAGATGGGGAATGCTAAGGCCTGATTGCTTTGGTCTGTGAGCTCACCGAGGACGGAATGAAGTACGGCAGCGGTGCCGGAGAATGTGCCTGCTAGAGTTTGTATTAGGTTAGGAAAAGCTCGAAGAAGTCTGGCAAACCTAGACAGCGTGTGATCAAGATTTGAGGGAGATTTGAAGTAAGACCGAAAAGGATAGTCGAAATTGAAAGGCCAACAGTGCCAATTATGATTACCGGACGGCGACCAACCATGTCTAAAGCAGGGGTGAAGGTGAGCGGACACAAAAAAGTGTGTGTGTAAGTATACCAGATATGCGGGCCCATTGGTAGATAAAGAGCAACTGGAAAAGGGCAAAACTGGATTCCTGGGATCGAAAGATGAGAAAGGAGTACTCAGCAAGCTGAAAAAAACTGACGACAAGGCCGCTGTAGAAGCCAATCTGCGACTGGTTAGGGACGAGATTGAGCGAGGTGAGGAATTGATTGATATACGGAAATATCTGCGAGGGCGTGAGAGCAGCACGGATCAACGGAGCCGGAAGGACTTGCCTGGGTAAATGTGAGGGGGTCCATAAGTCTGACTGCACAGAGAAGGGCAAGCTGGCCCTTTGGCAAAGGCGTCTGCTGCTTTTCTGCATCGCCCTGGCTCTCGAGCAGCGCACTTGTCTCGTTCATGACTGCAGTCCGCAACAAGCCATAATATCATGGATATTATGGTTTCCGAGATCAGCCAAACAAAGCACAGCGTGGCCAAATAACCAAGATTAGTCATGACATCAATTTTCTCCCTTTGCTCGCCATGTCCTTCATTCCCGAGAACCCCGTCCTCGTCGCGCCCCGCCCCGTCCGCATCACCACCATCGCTCAACATCACCTTCCCCGCTCTCATTCAGTCAGGCTTTTCTCTCCACCCGCCGAGCGCATTGCCGACCATTCCCCAGACATCGACGACTCCAGGTCGTTAGCCGACGACTCCCCTCACGTCTCCCCCCGGTAAGCACAGTCACCTGACGTCATGCGTATGTCTTGATTTTTTCTCTCTAGGTCTGCCCTCCCCTCAGAGGCTCTCGAGGAATTCCTTTCTATCCTCAGGCCTTCCGTCTCCATCTTTCCGCCCAATACCCCTCGCCGTCGGGCTCCCAACCCTGTTGCTTCCTGGTCTTATGAGGGCTCCAAAATAACTATCAGACCTTGGGCTCGCATTGAGGCTGCTCCCACCAAGAGCGATGTCGATGATTCGGATGCAGCTCGTTCCAGCCAACCAAGCCGCAATGCCCTTTCCCCCAACCCTGCGACACCTGAAATAGACGCCTTGCTTGAGATGGAACCGTTTGTTTACAGTGAGCCTACTCCCTTTCGTTGGTTCTCTTCAGGCGTACTTGGTGAGTTGATTCAGTACCTGGGTTAATTTTGGTTGACCTTCCGTTATCACTCTTTAGCCTCCCCCGTCTCGCGCATTCATACCCGTAATCCTTTCTTCCGTCATGTAACAGCTCAGTCCCCAGCTCCCGTCTTGCCGCTGTCGCCTGCCGCTATACCTCTGCCAACACCCTCTCCTGACGAGCTGCTCGATCTCCGCTGACATTCATCACTCGTACATCTATTCGGCATTCCTTAATACATACTGCCGTCTTCAGACACTATCGCATCCTCGCATCATATATCTATTACGGAATTTCCATGCCCTTCGATTAAAACAGGTATTCCATTCCCTTGTATATTTTTCTTGATAACTGTTGTATCTCAATTTGAATAATGGCTTAACGTATACCTCTTTCCCTCTTTGTCCTGGTTATAGGAAACCAAGTTCCTGTTTTTACTGGTTCGTCAGCCACCTCGATAGTTGTTGAACTGATAAATTTTGGGGTGTAACTACACATGGTTGTATAGCATTGTCAATTCATCACCTTCCTTGCTTCGAATGTGTGCCTCTCCAGACTATCAGGTCATCTTCCTGTCAGATCTCATGATGTAGGTGCAGTCTTCGAAGCATTTCTCTCTCACGAGGCATGATGGGTCTCACCATACAGGGCTCGATGGAGAAGCCGCTTTGAAGGACGACATCGTTCTCATGGCTGAAGCAAAGTCGTTCAGGGCCCTCACGTCTGACAGATTTGTCCCGACTTTCTCGTGTGAACATTTGAGTATCCGGTTTTTGCTACCTATGGAAGCAGGAGAGCTTGCTTGCAGTCATTGTAATACTTGAACATCACAGGAACCCAACAACTTTCCAGGATAAGGACTAGATGGGTGGATCGGGAACTAATCGGTGGAACTTCAGAAACTTCATGGACTTCTTATTCTTATTTCTTATTCTCAGAAAGAATGAGAAAAACAGAAGGGGCCCCGTCGATGGCCATGAAAACAAACATTCAGACTTGCAATTGAGTTTATCATTTATACGGAGAAGTTTCAGGTAGCGTCCGACAACGAGGGAGTGCGCCTAGCATGTAATTCACGTCGGTCCCAAAATAGTCTCTCACGCCCTTACTCATGATGGACCTTGACACAGAAACCCTCGTCGCGCTTGTCTCCAGCGTCCTGGATCATACCTCGGACCAAGAAACAATCCTAGAAGCTCTTGTCCGTTCAGAAGGCGATGTCCAGCGAGCTGCGAATGTTTTGAACAAGAGTCATGGATTTGGAGAGAAAGGGAAGAAGAGGAAGGGACAAACACTCGATGATTGGTTCAAAAAGCTGAAATCATCGGCCTCGACGGCAAAGCACGTCAATCAGAAAGCTAGTCTAAATGAGGGGGTGCCTACTCTGATCGACTCAATCAACCCCAGGTCCACTGTTAGATCTCAGGCTACAATGGATTCCAAGACAGTGCTGCGCCCACCTCTTTCCGAAAACAATTTGAAAAGAAGGATCAAGAGTCTGCCGCCACTGACGTTATCGAATCCGTCGATGGTAGCAGAACATACGCCTTGCACCTTGCACCTGTCTATCCTGCCTCCTGAACTCGCTTGTCAACTCTTTTATACCTTGCTAGAAGCTTCTAAGAAGTGGCAACGAAATAAATGGTGGTTGTTTGACAGGATCGTGGAAAGTTCTCATCGAACGTCTTTTTATGCTAGACTAGAGGGAGATGGACTGGTAGATCAAAGAGGCTCTACCGAATGGCAGGAAGCTGCGAGGTTCTGGTGTGTATGTCTTTATTTGACAGCCATTCACTCCATTGGTCTCTATCGAGTGAATGTTAATGGCCTCGACTTCATTTCATGTCCATCCACTCTAGGTATAATGGGCGTATGACCGACACACCCAAGACATTTCCGCCGGAGATGGAAGAGGCGTGCAAGATCATTGAAAAAATCGTCAATGAAGAGCTCAAGAAGCGAAAACGTTACTCATTGGAGTACGGTGGAAACCAGAAAGATACCTCGGAAACCATTGATCCCATCTGGAAAGCGAATGTCGCGGCATCGAACTGCTATGAAGGAGCTAAGGAGGGCGTTGGGTTGCATTCTGACCAGTTGACATATCTGGGTCCATATCCTACCATCGCTTCCCTGAGTCTGGGTAGGAGGTACAATTGATTTGGATTCCAGGAAGGATAAGCTCATCTTTGTCTGTTCCTAGGTACTACGAGAGTGTTTCGGTTGCGAGAAGTTATACCCACCGATGAGATTAGTTCTCGTCAAGCAAGAACATTCAATATTCCCCTGCCCCACAATTCTGTGCGTCAAGAGTCGTTGTATTGTCCATGAATATTCTGAACGCTCATATTATCTTTATCCCGTTCACATGCCAGTTGACTATCATGCACGCCTCGTGCCAGGAAAAATTCAAACATGCTATTCCACCCCAGTCTGCAATAGACATTTTCCGCCCGACCTCGCTGATGTATAACATAAATCCCCTGAGTTCTGAGGCTACAATGTCATCAGCGCCTCTCAAACCATGTACTGCTGATGAAACCATGTCTAAAGCCACATTTACACCATCAAACTGCAGAATCAATATCACTTTCCGATTTTATAGACCAGATTTCCGTCCAGAGAGCATCCCAAGATGCGATTGCCGCGTGCCAACGATTTTACGGCCGGACATGAAGAATAGGACCGATGGATTGACAGATCGATACTGGTGGACTTGTTATGCAGGCGCTCAAAACGATGGGAAGGGATGCAAATTCTGGAGGGTCATGGATATGAAGAAAGAGAACCGCGGTCCTTGCGTAGGAGATCATAGCTCCCTGGTGACATCACATGCAAAACGCTTGTCTCCGTAATCCAGAAAAATTTACTCATTATACCTGTGATGTTTTCTCTCACTTTGAATCTCCTCCACCTGTTATATCAAGAATTGTAGTGAGACCAAGTATATCTACTATTCGTATGGTCATTTGTAATCAACCTCTTTTGTCCTCACTGCTTTCCGAGGTTCATATCTGTATGCCTGTAGATCAGGGTCACTGTATGAAGAACCACTCCCCGCCTGAAGTGGTTCAAACACTGATAATGTGCTCATTCTCATCGAAACGTTACCTCAGAACCCTCTTCCAGAATTATGGGCTTTATTTCACCTAGTCTTTTCTCGAATGGTCGATCCCGTGAAGTCATTTGGTTCGAGACACCATTCACAAACTCGTGAACTGGAGACAAGATTTCTTTCAAATATCTCTCTCCGTACCTTTGATCCAACTGAACATAGATTGATACAGTGCAGAGGGTATATGTGTAAAAATAATGAGATAGGGGATAGAAAGCAAGGACTATGAATAGACTCAATAACATTCCAGAGGCTGCGAAATTTTTGTATCTTTTCGGTACCAAGATTAGCTGATTTGATATGGCGTGTCTTGAAGGTAGGAATAGAGGTAAGTCAGTATATAAATCAGTATATATAGTTTGATCTTGAGTATCATTAGGATTCTAAAAAGTAACATAACAGAGCATTTATTTCTTGAAGGCCTGGGATGCGTGATATTCATTGTTCTCATTGTATTGCTCCTCTCGTATTTGATAATTCTGGCACTGCTTGTTACAATCGCGTATAGGTGATTTAGATATATATATTTGAGTGGTTATGAGACGATACTCAAGTCTAAACAAACGCCTTTCCAGCGGATGGAGACTCTTCGACTGGAAAACCTGCATTGTAGGCATGGAGTAATTGACCGACCTGTGAGGGTAAACATATTAAGTGGTCTTCGAGATTCAAATTCAGGTTTCAAGAATATAGTGTGTAGTAGGGACCTGATCTTGAGAGACAGAATGTTATCCCCATACCCTGTGTGGCCACAGATTGGACATCCATGAAGACCAATATCCTTTACAGATTTTTCACAACTTGGATCGTTCAACAGACTCTAAAAGGTCAATGCCGAGCTTTTTTCCAAGTTCTTGGACTGCCTCCAGTGTGCCTCCAATTGGTACACCTTTGTCAAGATCAGCACATAACACCACATTTGTTTCAATACTAACGAATGGTATCCATGCCTAATTTCTTTGCTGCCTTTAGGTTACTAAAAGGGCATCAAGAGTCAAATGCGTAACACAATTAACCAAAAAGAGCATACATGCCAATATCATCGAGGAAGATGGCTTCATGTGGTTTCAGGTTATTCCTGGAACAGGCGGCGAGGTAGAATTCAGGTTCTGGTTTTCTAAAAGCATCACCGTTGTATACTCAATTGATCAGAATCGAGATGATCTTACCGCATTCCCAGCCTGCTACTGTCGCAAAAATCGTCAAAGAGCGCTACAAGGTGAGTTGGTGTGGCGCCTTCAGTCCATCCCAGGAATTCTCTCTCTGATTGGGGAACCTCGGCTTTCTGGAAATTATTAGTTAATGCAATGACCTTCCATCGAGAAGTGGCTGGAAAGAGTTGCAGTCACTCAAGGATTTTGTCAAGCATATGGGTAGGTTGTCCTCACATCGAATTCGAAGAATTGCGTTTCGCATATGAGGGTCATATGTCTGTGCTTCCCTCATCATGAGCCCAAAAAGCTGGATGGAAGCGTGATGTTATGAAATACACAAAGCATCTGGATAAAAGGCTGACTTCTCGGCCATTGACGTTGAGACATACTGGTAAAGGCGGACAGGCTACGACAATTTGAGATAGGTCAAGATATATCACCATCACTTACGAATTGCTTTTTTGACACAATATATTCTGTACCTACGCAAGTCACTTTAATATGACCTTTGACAATGTTCAAGACTTGCCATTCATTTCCATTTGCAACGTCAGATAAATCATGGCCGAAAGCATCATAAAAACCATCGAAAGGTATTTCCCCGCGTTCAAATCTTTGCCAGGCACCCTGTGAGCCTCGTCCAGCTCTGATAAACGATAGATGATGGGGGACGATAGCAAAGATACTGATAACTCACATCAAGCAGTTCAGATAATTCGGGGGCAAGCCGTGTGCCCTCTCGTACGCTGCGATTCCGATGAAAGGACTTCTCAAAACAACGCCTCCTATCTGATAAAATGTCGGAACACAAAAAAATGCAACACAGGGATCACAAACATCGAAGATGACGGCCTTGTACGGATTAGCCATACTTGCTCACGACAGTCTCCCTGAGATACCCGGTTAGTGTAATAATAACTGATGTGTCGCCTCGTAAATATTGAGATATTTGGATGGTCTCAAAAACAAGAGATTTAATATTATGCTACAAGGTTTCCCAGGTTTCACGTGCCTTGCTTTTTTTATATGCCAAAACTGCTTAATGCAGAAAGTGCTCAACATTACCCACAAAAAGAAGGTGCAGAAGAAGTTTGCTGGTGGGTAAGCAGTATGTCCAAAGGTGTTGTAATTAATAGTAATTAAATTGATGTATGAAAATCCTCAACAAGAGGAAGATACAAGGAAAGGACAAATTCCTGGTGTGCTGGAAGGGGTACACAGCAAAGGCAGACATCTGGGAAGGGAGAGAAAACCTGGAGAATGCTAAAGAGTTGGTAGAAGAGTTTGAGAGGGAGTATGGGATTGATCCAACAATGAACCCCTCCTCAAAAGTGAGTATACCTGTGCGTCCCGTGTAATAAATTGGTGATTTTAAAAAAAAAACTTGTCCGCAAATTCCCCTTCAGAATAGTTTTCCAGCTGTCTATCATCAATGTTAGGTTCCTGGTAGATGAGAGGGTTTTTTCACTGACCTAGTGTAGGCATTGATCCCTTTATGTATCTGGGGCAGTATATAGAGATTAAAATCTCCCCCAGATGTGAAGGTGATTTTCGTGGAGGTGACAATCATGTAGGATGTGGTGAAGTTTACTGCTGGGCCAAGCCTTGCCTGTAGTCCTGCCGGGGATCATGCTTTCCACCTTCTTTCTCACCCAGAGTTGTCAGAAAATGTAGACTCCTACCTTTCGGTACCCATAATCTGACATAACCCCGATAGATTCTTTTTATCTCCCAAGTTGATTTTTTGTGTCCAAATCTCTCTCATAACCCATACTCTGTCAAACTCATGGTCTAGGCCTTCTCTCACTTGCTATGGGTTGTCTCAGATGTAACTGTAGTTATATCATATCATGTCATACAAAGCATTGCCAACAATAGTAAGGGATGAAAGGGATGTCCCAAGAATTGTGATCTATTTCGAGATGGTGCGTGAAACGATCCTTCTTTGATCATGTCATCTTCAGGTAGCGGAGCCAAAATCAAATCGTGAGGGAAGTAGAGAGTTAATGAAAAAAGGGATTTTTTTGATTTAGAACCTAACAGGACGGAAGGTTGTATAACCTGCCAGATCCGTCCGAATGACTTATATTTTCAATTGACTGCGGTTACGATCCGTGTATCCATTCAACGCTTTCGCTCTCATCTCTCATGTACCACAGAAAGTGCTCGCAACAACCTCCAGGTTACAACGTGCACAGATCCAGCTATCAAGCGCCGGCACTGGACAGGGAATTGGGCTTACTGCAGCCTCCTTCCGGGGCCGATCCTGAACTTTGGCAATGGTTTTGTGCAGTCGATACTGATAGGTCGGGAACTATAACCGTTCTAGAACTCCAGTCGGCTCTGTTGAATGGTAATATGCCTAGTTACTTACCAATGTACCAGGTACTGATACCAGATTTTCAGGAAACTGGACAAGTGAAGTCCTTTCTCGGTTCCTTGTGGCTTTTCACCTCAGCTCAGCTCAGGATTTGATCTTGACACCGTGAAGATGCTCATGTCCATATTTGTATGTAGTCTGCTTACTTCCAGCATACCCTAATATGAGTTCCATCTCTTACGACAGGATATCGATAGAAGTGGCACCATCAACTTTCCAGGTTCGTTTGAGGGTTGCAAATAGGGATCTAGAGATGTGATAGAGTCGAAACCGCAGAATTTATCGGACTCTGGAAATATATTTCGGACTGGCAAGATATCTTCCGGCATTTTGACCGAGACCACTCTGGTTCTATTGAAGGAAACGAGTTGTCGGAAGCACTATGCAGCTTTGGTTATATACTCTCGTCTCCACTCTTAACTTTGATCGAAAAGAAATATGGTGAATGAATGCACGGAGAATCTGAACTCATATTATACAGTGACTGATACTATCTCCAGCGTCGGGTCCTACTTCAGGCTACGGTCCACCGCCTGGAATCACCTTCGATCGTTTCATGAGGGCTTGTGTATTAGTCAGGACCGTAACAGAAGCTTTCCAGCGGTCTGTATATTTTTTTCTACATGATACATCTATTAATGATCTCCAGCTATGATTCCGATCGTGATGGTTGAATACAGCTCAATTACGAACAGTTCCTGGCGGTGAGTTGTGAGAGTTGCGAGGACTGTTTCTACTCATTTGTGCTATTATCAGATCGTGTTGAACGCTCCCTGAGCGATCTGTGAGTCTTCAAGACCAGTGGCCATGTTGAATACACGCCTTGATTACATGTTATATTTTCCTCTTCTGGTATGTTACAGGAGGATAAGCAGCTTGAAGCTGGTGTATGCTACCGCACAGCGTAAATGAAAATTGCATCTCCTTGACTGTGGTCCTGGAGGATTTAGAGATTATCATTTAGATGACCATGATGGGATTTTCTAGCAGAGACTATAAATCAACTATTTCAGGCTATGGAGGAGATACATCTACCCACTCTTCTACTTCTACATCTTCTTGTCTTTGACCCCTGGTCTTTTTTGAACCCCTTTGCTCTTCCCTATCTTCTCTCTTCTAGCTTCAAAGTAATCTAGGTTGAGTTTTGTTGCTTCCAATTGACTCACCATTTGCCCCAATCACTTAGTCAGTAAAAATTCCCTTGTTTCCTCATGGTTTGCAGTTCTGTCAACACTTGTTCTAGACCCTCTTACACACTTGTGATGAGTAAACCGATCTGTTGTGATATGGTCTTTACCAGAGATTATTTTTCAACTAGCTTGAGCAAGCTCTTAAGTTCTGGACAAGTCATAGAAAGATGAGGAAGGATATTAGTCAATTGCCAACTTTTACAGATGTGAAACAAACTCTTCTTGTGTTACAAAAGCTCAGAACTGCGATAATAAGACGTGTTCAAATCATCAGGGTCCTCAACCCAACACTGGCAGCCCAGGCTGACACCTGACAGGTGGCTTTGACATTTCAATGTAAATAACAACTGCGTGGATTATCACCTCGACCAAGCCCTGCCTGTGTGGTAGATGTCGAGTTTTGATCTATGATTATCTGGATCATTTCCTATTTGTCCTCGAAACATCTATCTCAGCGCTGAGAAACCTGCCGGTGCTGTACGTTTTGTTCCTCATGCAGCACATCAGAGTCTCGGATCAATCTCAAGGTTCTTGCGATGATCTGTGATCTGGTGTTCCAACGAAGTAAAATTGGCGCCCTTCGCGCGTTGTTTATACTCTGAGCACATGCTGTCAAAGTTACTGAATACTTTTTGTCTTTTGCTGTGTCTTTTAACCATTGTTAATGCCCTTGGGACATCTTGCTCAGCACCCTTAGGACAGGGTACCGCAATTCCTGATGATCCCTTCTGGCTTGAAACAATAAAACACCAAGGAACCGCGGCATTCAATCCAAATCCCGCTACGTACCAAGTATTCAGGAATGTCAAGGTTGGTACCCCAGAAAAACTCTGACTTGACCTGACTACTTCTGCTTGACCAGGATTTTGGTGCCAAGGGTGATGGTGTCGCAGATGACACAGCAGCGATCAAGTGAGTGAGCAGTTTTGTTTTACCCTCCCGACACTTCAACTTGACCAGCGCAGCAATATCAGCGGGAAATCGGTGTGGGCAGGGAGCATGTAGCTCTTCAACGTAAGTAGTGCATTATTCAACATGTGGGGCCGTGCTCAGTATCTACAGCATTACACCGGCAGTTGTTTATTTCCCACAAGGGTGAGACTCAAATTAGATTGACAGTAGGCTATTCTCACGATACCCTCCATCTACTAGCACCTATCTGGTTTCCGCTCCGATCATTGCCTACTATTATAGTCAATTAATCGGAGATGCGAAAAGTCCTCCTACTTTGCTTGCTTCAGCATCCTTCAGTGGAATGGCCGTCATTGGTAACTAATCCATTTATTCACATCTTTCCTCTCAATCAATTTTTACAACGCAGACGCTGATCCTTATCTTCCCAACGGTGGTGGGGCACAATGGTATATTAACCAGAACAATTTGAAAGTGTTATTGATCATATTTTTGGATTGCTCATCCTGATTTCTATCTTTAGCTTCCGCTCTGTACGAAACTTCGTGATAGACGTTCGTAGGTGAAAGGCATTATCTTTCGTTTTGGACGACATCATCCTCATATCTTTCAAGGGTCCCCGCCCAGAACTCACAGGGGACCGGACTACATTGGCAAGTATCGCAGGCGACTTCTCTCATCAACATCGTCGTCCACATGTCGACAGCTGCAAACACTGCACATCAAGGAATATTCATGGAGAATGGAAGGTAAGCTGCTGAATGCATGAACATCTGTAGATCTGACGTTGGGTATCATCAGCGGTGGTTTCATGGGAGATTTGGTTTTCAACGGAGGTTTATTCAAATTTGTTAAGATAGCAGGGCATACCTGACCAAGAGTCTAGGAAAATTCGGCATGTGGGTTGGAAACCAACAGTGAGGGCCCCTTACATCGAAAGTAGAACGGATTGACTTACAATGGTTTAGATTTACAGTCCGTAATATCACCATCAACAATGCTCAGACTGGTGTTTTCGCCGTCTGGAACTGGGGTGAGATTGTTTCCGATGCATTCCTTTCTTTTAAACAACTCATTATGGTTAAGGCTGGACTTTCCAGAATGTGAATATCAACAATTGTCAGGTATGCACTTTTCATTCATTTGATCCCTCATGGGTAAGTGAATAGTGTGATACAGGTTGGTTTTGACATCACAAGTGGTGCAACCTCAACTTCAGAGCAAACTGTGGGCGCGGAAGCAATCATTGACGCCTCCGTGGTAGATACACCTATATTCATTCGCAACTCGCAGCCGAGCAATGGCAGGCTTGCTGGATCGCTTGTGATAAACAACGCGAAACTCACCAATGTCCCTATCGCCGTTGGTGTGGCTAATGGCGCTGTCGTCCTAGCGGGTGGTACGACCACAATTCAAAGCTGGGGCCAAGGTAATATATTCAGCAGCACAAATGGTTCTGGAAGGTTCCTTCAAGGCAACATTGTCAATGCAAATAAGCCTTCTGTGCTTTTGGATGGAAATGGCAAGATTTTCGGCAAAACTCACCCCCAATATGCGGCATATGCTGTCGATCAGTTTGTCAGCGTGAAAGACAATGGTGCCAGAGGCGATGGACTCACAGATGATACTGCCGCTTTGAAAGCAATTTTTAACAAGGTGAATCCACTGATTCTTCACCTTAATTTTTCTAATCTATTTCTCTCGTTTCGATCTAGTTCGCGGGTTGTAAAATTATATTCTTTGATGCAGGGACATACATTATCTCCTCGACACTTACTATCCCTGCTGGAACTCAGATTGTCGGTGAAGCCTGGTCTGTGATCGCTGGGAAGGGGTCTCATTTCCAAGACATCGAAAACCCCCAGCCGGTTGTTCAAGTGGGCGCGAGTGGCTCCCAGGGCTTGATTGAGATCACTGATATGCTGTTCACGACTGTTGGCCCAGGTATGTTTCATTGTTATATCTTGTTCCTTGTCTTGGAGCGAACCTCCAATAGCCCCTGGTGCGATTGTTGTCGAGTGGAATGTGAAGCAGGCCGATAATCAAAATGGTGATGCTGGCATGTGGGACTCCCATATCAGGTTTGTCAACCTTCCTGTTGCTCTCTATGACTAAGACTGGTCTGTAGGCTGGGTGGCGCTACTGGTACGAACCTTCAAGATGGTCAATGCCCGAAGTCAGGAGCTGGTGGAACAACTAACTGTTTCGCCGCTTTCCTTGCTCTTCATCTAACGTCGCAGTCAACTGTATATCTTGAAGTGAGTGTCAGGTAGATGTCTCTGAGTGTTGGTTGCCAATATGTTGTAGGGAACTTGGGTTTGGTTAGCTGATCATGATCTTGATGGTGACTCACAAGTATCTATCTTTTCTGGCAGAGGAATTCTGTCCGAGTCTGCAGGACCTGTCTGGATGATTGGCACAGGTACGTATCACTTGCAGCTTTGGGGATCATGTTGACTCAACACATTCCACCTTCACATGCTATGTTTGATCGTGTGGTCCCGATGATCAGCTTGTGAGTCGATCTGCTGGGATTCTGAAGTTTTTGTTGCTGACCATCACACCACTGTAGCTGAGCATCACGTCATGTATCAGTACTCTTTGGTGAACGCAAAGAACCATTGGATGGGCCTGATTCAAACAGAGACGGTTAGCATTTCCGTAGATGCAGAAACCCGTTTCTGATGGTTTCATGGTTTAGCCGTACTTCCAACCTAATCCTGCACCACCGACTCCTTTTACTGTCAATCCAGCTTTTCATGATCCGAGCTTCGAGGACATTTCAGCATCTTGGGCTCTAAAGGTCGTTGATTCTACAGATATCATCGTCTTTGGTAAGCGATTCTGATACAATTCTGAAGGGCGCCTCTCACCTTGTCACCCAACAATAGGAGCAGGCTTGTACAGCTTCTTCGAGGTCAGTTTTAGCTACTTATTGGATAGTAAGCTGTTTACAGTTTTTTTGTTAGAATTATGATCAAGCTTGCGTCTCGTCTGCTAAATGCCAAAACCAAATCATGGATGTTGACGCCACGTCTTCCATTACGATATACAGCCTATCGACTGTTGGGAGTGTTTTTCAATTGAGCGTAAACGAAGTTGGAATCATCGATCAGTCTGGAAATATCAACGGATTCGCATCGACTGTCACGCTTTGGAGCCGTACTGCTTCTCTGGAGCAAGAAAAAAATCAGGTACCAATGAACTATTAGATACCTTGACATCTGGCTCTCCTGGGATCCTGAAACTCTTTGTATATCGATTGTGTTATTTTTGTCTAGGGATATGATCGATATATGTTGTCTCGCTGAATCGAACAGACACGTAAATAAACCATAACAACACGGTCGCGTTGACTTGTTAATCAGATTACGTATGACATAATTATTAAAATGACTCGCGACGTGTTCACCGTACTCGTTACTCCCTCTCTTCATGCCTGCCACTACCACTGCTGCCACAGTCAGTAGAAAAATGCAAGTCAAGCGTACATATAGCTCTCGTCATAATAACTCTCCTGTTTCTTCTCCCGAAAACACCTCTGGTGAGGTACAGGCTGGCCGAAAACGACCGTTAACATCCAGCTTCTACAACAACATTCCAACACTGAAGACCAAACGCATCAAAAACCCAGTCAAATTCAATCCCAAATCATTGAAGAAGACGAAACAGACTCAAAAGATACTAACTCAACTTCACTTTGCCATTGACCGAACGATTCTCTGGACATGTCCTTTGTGTGACTTGTCGTATACAAAGGGAGCAATAGAGGATGAGAGCTTACATCGATCACATTGTGCTAGAGTACAGAGAGGGATGGAATGGGGAAAGGAAGAGGAGCGGGAAAGGGTTAAAATTGGAGTTGTCGAAATTGCAAGTCAAGTTGAAATCACAGGAGGAAGACGTGGAAGGATTATTTCATGCCCTGCAGAATGTATGGGCAAGATTGGGTCCAAGGTTTGTGATAGGATGGCCATTGTTATTTGGTATATGGTTACAACAAGCTAACGATAATGATTTCTACAGATATCTGCACTGTTACAAACTGTTAATTTATCCCTATCGTCACCACCACTTACACAAGAATGTTTACGAAACTCAAAAGTCTATCTTTTCCTGCTTCCATACTCTACCATAGCTTCAAATTGTGGCCGGGAGAAGATTGTCGGATGTGTAGTGGCACAGCGCATCACCACCGCCATGGCGATTGCTTCAAACGGACTGGTCAATACGAATAAAGGGAGTGGGTGTAGTAACGAGAGTGATGATGACGTTGGAAAAGCCAATGACGCCAGCGACGGCAATACAGGGCGACATTACCTAGTCGCAGTCGATAGTGGGCTTTTCTGTCATCCAGAGCCTCTGCCAACACCAATGGGGATTCCGAGGCTTTTCGTGCCTTGTGCGTACCGTAGACAAGGCATTGCCAGTGCCCTGCTTGATGCGGCGGCAGCAACCTTTATCCGTGGATGCCCAATTGATCCAAAGTTTGGTCAGGTTGCGTTCACACAACCGACGGGAGATGGGAAGGCGGTGATGTTGAAATGGGGAGGAAACAGCTTGAGAATTTACGAAGAGTGAGGGCTATGAAAGCAAGTATTCAAAGTAATCTTTTCGAGTCAATTAGAATTAGGATGCATTTTCGAATTAATGACCCTACTCGTCTAATTCTGCATTATTCCTGGCAATTGAGAACCACAAGGCCAATGTGGGACGTGTGAGGCATATGAGAAAGCAGGCCAGGATAAAACACAAGGTGATCAGAAGGAAAAAATCTCTAGCTACGTAGAAATAATCAGGACGATGTGTGGTCACAGGGCACAATGGATGGCTGACAAAGGCGCTCTTCACGGAGCGGGTTTCTCCTTGTCCTCGACCTTGATTTTTGATGAGGAGTGGTTTCTCGGGTGTTTGTTCTGTTGCCTGGGAGGTTGCTGTGGCGTTGCCTTGGTGTGCCCTGAGCATGTTTCCATCGCGTGTGGCCAAGGTAAAGAGGTGTCTCATCGAAAGGGGCATTATTACTATCTGGGTGAGCCTGCTGTGTGTCCAATAAAGCCGAGTTACGGGGCGCCATGGGAGTAGAGCCTGGAAGAGGTGCTGTGTACACTATATATGTCCGAATTATGTAAACAATGTACTGCCTGCCTAACCGGCAACTCTGCGTCCGCGTGTTACGTAAACATAGCACAGCATTGTGCCATGTTTATATTGCGAAATATTCCTCTGTCATTCATCCTCTCTGCCTACAATCATGTCACCGACTCCTGCTGGCCCTGCTCCTCTGCCCCAGTCCTCCTGGCTGCCCCAGACATCCCAGGACCGAACTCTGAACCAGTGTCGACTCAGGCGTATACAGGGGGAGCACGGTGCCTACGACAGCACCCGTTCGTCGCCCGCCTCCAAGGTTTTCTGCGGAGACATCGACTCGAATGCTGTTACCAGCACTGCACACTCTGCTTCCCTTTCTTCTCTGGCAGACTCCGAATCTGACTTTGACTCCAGCGCCACAGACTCTATCACATATCCTTTTCCTCCTCCAGGTCTCTCCAAGCCCTCTTCTGCCGCTCTGATCGCTCCAGAATCCGATTGTCCGCCCGACATCTTGCAGCATTCCTCTCTAGAGCCTGATCCCTCTCTCTGGAGTGCCTTTCGATTGGAGTCTTTCCTTGGAACTTACTGTCACACGACCACTTCTCTCACCACGAACATAGATCTTGACCCTCCTTCCCCCAGCTATACGACTCCTCAGCCAGCACATCATAATGTCGACACATCAAAGACCTCGATCTCGGCACCCAAATCAACCTTGCCTTCGGCCCCTAAGAGCATTTGCCACGTATCCACACACCCCGCCAACCCACTCATACTCCAGCGTCAACAACAGCAGGCATTCATGGCCCACTGGAACTGCGTCCGCCAAAGGAACCATTATGCTCCTGCCATGCCTTCCTTTTTCAACCCTGCTCGACAAAGCGCACCATCATGCTCTTGGAACTTTCTACGTGATCCCACATGCGGTGGGGACGTCAACGAAAAGTTCAGCGCCAGGAAGGCACATGAGAGTATCTTTGAAAGGGCTTTGGTCCAGCTACCTCTGACGAGGTGTAGGAGGTGTGTTCCCACTCTCTTCTCAGTTTTCATTCCTCAAGTTCGTGACTCCGTTCACTAGTTCCTGCGACCGTATCAGGCGAGGCCAACAGAACCTACTCGGTTGGGGTATTTATGCCTGGATCGGACCTTCTAAGCACTGCCGTTACTGCATAAACGACGAACTGATCAAGGGTTTCCTCATGTTTCGTTCTCATGAAATCGATAGGCACCAAGAAAAACCGCGATGCACGCGGGAGCAACAAGATCGATCTATCGCGGACGCCGAAACCCGTGAGAGTGCTATTGATTCCGATGCCGTCCTTCTGAGCTACCCCTATCGTACTTCTTCATCTTCGACTCCTCAGGATCTTCAAGATCAGATCCAGAATACGCCCATAGAACCCTTTGCCAATCACAATGAAATCGAGCCTAGGGTCCATATCTCACGGGCCCCGCCAATGAGCCAGGGCGACTGCTCAAAATCAGATCCTCCAGACGTATCTACGTGGAGTGCAGAGCTCAAAAATCATCTGCTGGCAAGCCCTGCAATTCGTGATCTGGATGACTTTGACTTCGAAGATGAAGATATGGGAGGATTTGATGACGACGAAGATCTAGATAGTTATTACGACTCAGACGAGGAAGAGGAAGAGGGAGAGGAAGAGGAAGGCGACTCTGGAATCATCATCGGTGATGCTGATGTTGATGATCACGAAAATGAAACACCCCAAGTCAGTATCTTCCAGCAAGTTCAAAAGGACGCGAACGCGGATTTCAAGAAAAACAAGTCTAATTCTGACAAGACCACCACTGCCATATGTGGAAAGGTTTTGATGAGTTTCTGGGAAGATGATGTTGATTGTGTGCGCGTCGATGTGGAGCGAGTTGATGATTGTGTGGACGTGGATGATTTCAGTGTCGATACAGGTCTAGTAGGTTCGGACATAGATGAGAAGAAGTGGAGGATGGATGATAGAAAAGTGCTTGAGATTCAGGTTCAAGCCTAGAAATCTCACCCTTTATATTCCGCATCGAGTGTTGACCCCCCGAATCGGGTCACGGTTGGTGATGTGCTGCGCTAACATTGTTCTGTTCTAGCAAAAAGTCGCATGTATCCATGAATCTCTGCGCATCAAGTTATCACAAATAACTATCACTCTCCTTTTCATTTGCCAACATTCGTTATTTTTCTCTCTCTCTATTTCTGGATTTATAAAGGCAATTGTTCATTTCTCCTCACTCGTGTCATTCTCGTCTATCCTCTCACTAAACATCTTCTTTTCTGGATTATCTTGAATTCTGGGTTTGTCCTCGCAATCGCTCACGTACATATTAATAGTTTATACATATACATAAAGAACTACAGTTACCTATACGCAATTTAACTTGTATTTCTAAGTAGGCAGAACCACACGCATGAATAGCATGAAGAACGTTGTGACACTGACCATTGCTCAACGAGTGTGTGCACTGTTATGCATGTCAGGAAAAAGGACATTTCAAAACTAAAATACAAGGGGAGCAGTGGTACAAGAACAACACAAGAGGCCAGAAATGACAAAATCATTCCTGGCCTTCACAAAGGGCGGCAAGGAACGCTTTTATATGTTCCTTTCGGACTTCAATGACACTCGTATCAAACGATGAATGCCGAGTTGTCGCATTACACCTATCCCTAGCTTCAACGAAAGCCATAGCAAATTGGCTATAATGAATCCGAATTTAGTACCAAGAACAAAGCAACGATCTTCAAGAACCCACTTTTTCTTGACATCACCAAATTCCATAGCAGCAGTTATACCAACAACAATGTAAACGTCTTTTCGCTCGTCTAGACATGCAACCACAAAAGGTAAACCTTTGCGTTTGTTTTGCGCCGTAATCTGGTTTGCGGGAACACGATCCCTCAAGGCATCGACGAGCCATGATGCTAAGCGCATTAGAATACCAGGATGGGAGAACAATTCTAGTTTTGGTCCTTGGGTCATAACCACGACTCGGTGATTCCTTGTCGTCCGAATATCCTGCTTGTCAATTATAGAGGTTCCTTGTTCAATTATTGAGCGATGGAGGGACATTGAAAGCCGGGTTGACTGCCGTAGCGCTTCAAAACTAACGAAATGTTACGGTGGTAGAAACACAGAAGAGATGTTAAAAAACTCACTCTGATAGTGCGTCGTAGGCCGTCCAGAAATTCTTCACCCACCAGGCAACTTCTTTACCATCTTTTCCTTCATCCTGAATCTCTACATTACTTGAAAAACTTGACCCCGTCAGTTGAACATCACTCTTTCCTTTCTTGCCTTCGACTCCAGGCGTCTCCCAAACCTTACTACCTCCAAACCATTCCCCTCCATTGCGAGCACCCTCAACCTCAATTTCCAAGGGCAAACCTCCGGCAACGTCTATCAGAGCACTGATGCCTTCTATGGCATCTGCTGCAGAAAACGGTTGGGAACGATAGCCGTAACACCGAACGAAAGAAGGGTAAGTCAGCTCCACTAGACCGTATTCTGGCGCAGTCTCGTTGAACCTATCAACAAGTGCTCGTTTAAGATCCATGTCCATATGAGTATACGATTGTTGCGTTTGAAGTAGTGAGAAACTAGATGATTCATGTTAGCTGGGTAAAAATATGCAAGTTCCTACTTACCCCATTTTCGCGAGAAGACCGGTCAGTCGTTTACGGCCACGCTCCTTCCAGATACCCAGTTTGCTGGCTACATAGCTAGAGTGATACATAGCATCGTACACAGTCCAGTGACGGAAAAACATGAAACGAAGTTCATCTGTTGCACGGACACTCAGGTCGTCTGGATTGAGTGATAAAATGAATGCAGACCCCGAATTTGAGCTAGCAGGAAGAGGATTCAGTCGAGAGACTTCATCATAATACAGGCCATGGTATGCTTCATAGTCTTCTCGTGTTATTCGTGATGTGATATACTGATATGTCAGACCAAGAATAGCGAGCCTAGACTTACATGACAAAGAAGTCATTTGCATGCCTCAGGATGACCTACCAAAGAAAATCATTATCAACCCTTTCCAATATTGTAGCAAGGGCGTATATCATGCTTGACGAGCTTTGGCCGTACCAAGTACCGCTGAGGTAATATTTATTCAACCGCGCAACGTGGTGGTCGTATGCTTCCTGCGTCATCCGCTGCGGGGGCTAATAAAATCATCAGAATAACGAATTTTCTCAGCGATAATGACACGTACATCGTCATCGTCGTCATTCAATCGCCGTCGTTTAGTTCTTCGGGGATCCATGACTCGTTGCCGCTTTTGCGGACCCTCAGCGACAGAGTCACCTTCGTATTCTGGTCCATCAGATTCCTCGTCTTGAGAATCATCTGAATATTCATCATCAGAGTCAGGAAGAGGTTCGTACTTGCGATGAATCAACAGGAGCTCAACCCAATCTAAAAGCTCCATACCTCCAATGCTTCCCATGATTTCTTCTCATTCACAAGCCCATCCGCCTCTCCATCGTCCCAGACAATGATTCGATCGCCATTCTCTCCAGCTCCAAATAAACTAGATAAGTTGCGCGGACGGATAGAATCGATGACATGAATGATGACGTTGGTTCGAAATTCGCCAAACCAGTTGGGAGACGGCAGATCGACGTAGCCACCTACATTAAGCATGACCAGGGCGTGCAGCTGAAACACTTTCAGATTAACCACGGGGTTCCACCCCAAGACTTCGGCGAGCTCACGCACTTCATTATTTTCGATTAGCTCATTCCGTATCCTTGTGAAATCCTCCACTCCAGCTACAGGTATTATTGTGTATATCACATCGTCTTGCCTGAATAAACGTGAAAGCATCTTGGATGCGCAGAGAGCATCGACATCTGGTGCCACCAGCATCACCACTGAAGATGCCGACGTCAGAGGCGAACGCCGATGAGCTGCCAGAATTTTGTTATATGCATCTCCATAAGAAGATCTTCCTGGCGCAGTTTGATCAGGTGGCGTAATGTAGACCATCACTGCACAGCAGCAACAAGCTGCTATTGAATATTGCGACGCGAACACAAAGTTTGTGACAATCTACAAGCGCGTCCCACGTGATGGTATGTTGTGTGACAAAACAGTCAGAGGAACCTTGCACCAGAGTCTACGATAAAGGGGGGTCATTTCTAGTATGGATTTGAACTCGAGTCAATAACATTCTCTTATGATCCAGTTGCACTTCTATGTTTAGTAAGATTCATTGTGTACAGCACGTCCCGCGCGAGTGCATACATATATCAAACGATCGCCTTGAACATGCTGACATGGGTGATAATCCCGCCGAGTTGATCCACCGATGAATCTCCAAGGTGTCCAGAATGTCCTGGGTTCATGCCTTGCTGCTTGAACTTCCGTCATTGTGGAGACTCAAAGGTATGTTCAAGCAAGGAACAACTATCTCAACCCTGCATGGTCTCGAACTTGGATCCCGGCGAGAAAGCGGTTCAGGCATGGTATCCCGGTCAGCATACCTAACCCCTTAGCAGTTAATGATCCGATACAGAGAGTAGTTTTCAGACCGAAAACCAAAAATTTAGGCTGTTGTTAGTTTATCTGATGGAGAAAGAGGGGAATGAACATGCCCTAATTAGTGTTCCATTATTCTTACCGATTTACAGCCAATTCCGCAAGAGAAGGCCCTTCGATTTCATGTAACAAGAACCCAAGACTCCTGGAAGAGCCTGTTGTGGGATTCTTCATTTGCACAACCTGAGTCGACTTCTTGCTTGAATAGCCAGATAGTTCATCTTAATTGTTCTTCCGGCCCGCCGAGCATCGGGTACCATAATACAAGCAAGTCCAGATGGGGCTCACCCCAGAACCAATCATTCCCAGTTGGAAAAACGGAAGAGACCCTGACTTCAAAAGGCAGGTGAGGCCTATGCCTTCGACCACGAGTAAACCTACTCACCTTCCCATTCCTGAGTGACGAGAGAAATAGTCAAAGTCGATATTAACTGCAGCGTGATGAGAAGCCAGCCAGGGAGCTCGTCCAGAAGTAGAAACGTACTTGCGAGGGCAAGAAAAAGCTAAGGATCATGTCAATCATACTGCGAAAAAAAGGTCATGGAAGTAGACTCACTGCGCGCTTGTCTAAATTCAAGGGTCTCGAACTGGACTGGGGAACGTAGCCCTGTCCTCCCGAAGAGAGACTTACCGGCCTGAAGCAGATAGAGTAGCGTCCCATTAGGCTGTCAGTATCACATGGAAAATGGTCGAGCTGCTGTTCAAAGTACCTGTATCTGTAAAAATCTAGACCCTTGAATCAGAAGGTGAAACAAGGCCCATGAATTTAGAATACCTCTCGTCCAAATCCTCGGAAGGAACGGCTTATAAAGGCAATATCTTGTTTGCACCCATCCAACAAACGGAAGTCCCATGCAAGGAAAGGTGAATCAAGCCTTGCTATTTGATTGAAAACAGCGGTTGTAGGCTCAGGCTGGGATTCCGATGCTAATGATAATATCCGTTTTGAACTCTCTCTTCAGACTGATCAATACCACATTGCAGAAGGCTTTGGCCATGCGTTACCTGAGAAACAGATCATAACGTCGACGCCACGGATGCCACACTTGCTGAACCTCCCCAAACGTGTCAAGGATTGGATCACCTTCAGGTGTGTATTCTGAGCATTCCTTCGAGCGCTGTACGTACATCCGTGAGTTTATCCAAGCAAAGGGTCGTCGTAACTGCAGAACAATGAGAAGGTTGAAAGCTTAAGAAAGATCAGTAGTCCTACCCATAGAACCGGCAACCCGCTGGTGTCAAGGACCACTGCTCTAAAAGGTCTATGAGTTGAAAACATTTGTCGAGTGACAATGCCGAGAAAGCCTCGATCCTCCTCAGCAATGAAGCCCAATGTTTTCCCTTGCTCGTTACCTACGAAATTTAGAAAGATTAACCCTGGCCCAGACCACAACAATAAGACTCGCACTGATTGTGTACTTGTTGCACTGTTCGAATCCGACAAATATGTTTAACATTTCGAGCTGCCTTAGAAACGATGAGATTTTGATAAGAGTTTGCAGAGCATTCCAGCACCTTTCAATGATCAAGGTTTCGTTTTGCATCAACAATCTTTGAAGTCCTTCCTCTGCATTACTGACAGATGGATGTTGTGAAGTATACCACACGGGTAGTTCTTTGGCTGAAGGTATATCAGTGTCCTGATAGCCATCCTGGGAAGGATCCTTCTTCGAGGGAGAAATTTTAGGCTTGAGGATTTTACGACTCCTTCCAGGACCTACAGGTCGCTTGCGAGGAAAACGACTCAAAGTATATGAGCAACGAGGTTGACGGAAAACTCCAGATTTCGGTGTCTGGCAGTGCGGTTGAACACAATGGAAAGAGTTTAAAATAATGGTTTTGTGCCGAACAATGCCATATGGTGTATGGAAAAACATGTTGTCTACGTGCCGTTGGCGGATCAGACGGCGTGACGGAACAAAATGATCTCATCTGGCAACGATTCCAATCCTCCTGTGATACCCCCATCAATATTGTGGGTTATCAGCTATATTCCAATTGTCGCAATGCACCGGCATAGGTCTCTGCTTTCTTTGTTACGCTGTTCACATAATCCGTCCCGCTTGGTGGCCACTGCAGCCAAGGTGGTTTCTGCAGCCAAGGTGTGCTGGTTATGCCAATTGATGTATTGTTCATACAAATCCTGCTGATAGGCTTCCAGTCAGACAAAATACAACCCACAACGCCCTGTAGCACCAAAATTCTCGGATAACATTCGAGGTACCTTTGACCAGCGAAAACCCTCGGCCAAATCAAGGACTAGGCCAGAAGGCAGGGATGCCCCGCCTCATACTTTTGAGCGACGTTCGTCATGATTTGTCTCTACTTCGCCACATCTACATTTACTCTAGAAACGTCGCGAGACGCTCGTTCTACCCGACCTCACCAGTCTCAAGCAAAATGGTCTCCCTCGTCTCTGCAACTCAAGTCTTCTCCGAATTTGAATCAGAAGCAAAAAAACCGACCGAGACTAGATTTCAAGCAATCACCTCAGTCTTCAGACAAAAATATCTCGCCCGCATTAATCTCCGAGGTTCCTGCACAGACGGAGGTCATGATGCGGGAGCATGACGAGCAACAGGTAATGGAGTTGAGCGATGAGTACCTGGAGTTTGATGGCGTCTCAGAGGATGATGTCCAATTGAAGGATCGTTCACGGATAAATCGCTCTCGATCGGCCCAATACAAAACGCGAGGCTCCGTCGTACAGAAGCTTCATTGTGAAGAACAAGATTATAAGAAGAAAGTCGTGCAGACCAAACCAACGCGACAACCAAAAATACAGCTACCAAGTATGAAGGAAAAACCACGAATGGATGTCTATATACCGTCTGTGGTGACTGTGGGGACATTGGCAAGGATTCTTGATGTCAAATATAGTGCGTCGAGGTCTCTCTCTACACACTGTTCCTCCTCACTCAACAATTTATAGACCACCTCAGGAAAAAAATGGTGGAAGCTGGGATGTCCGAAGAATCTGGTCACGATCACGGTGTGTAATTTGCTCAGTCGGATATGAACTCATTTCCAAACGACACTAGTTCTTACTTCTGACTATGCTGTCCTGCTGGCTGAGGAAATGGGGTGCAATCCCGTAGTCAATGATGAAGCTGCGTTTGACTTGTATCCACCGTGCGTCCCCAATTATGGGAGTTGATCACGCTTCTCACTCCTTGTAGTGCTGTAGGTCCTGAACTTTCCACCTTGCCATCCCGTCCCCCTATTGTGACGATCATGGGACATGTCGACCATGGGAAAACAACACTACTTGACACTCTCCGATCTTCTGCTGTTGCAAAAGGTGAAGCAGGGGGCATCACACAACATATCGGAGCCTTTTCTGTTCCAGTCAATTCTTCGCAGGGAAAACAGACCATCACATTTCTTGACACCCCTGGCCACGCTGCATTTTCTGCCATGAGGGCACGAGGTGCCGGAGTTACAGACCTTGTAGTTTTAGTTGTAGCAGCCAACGACGGAATTATGCCTCAAACCAAAGAAGTCATCAGTCTTCTCAAAGAAGATGCCGGTAAAGTTGGCCTTGTCGTTGCAATGAATAAAGTCGACAAGCCGGAAGCCGATGTCGTGAGTGACCTCATACTCTTCTTGGTAGACAATCGAATAACCTTGAGCAGGAAGCTGTAAAACTGTCATTAATGGCTGAAGGAGTCCACCTTGAGTGTTTTGGTGGTGACATACCATCTGTTGAAGTATCTGGCCTGACAGGACAGGGCTTACCAGACCTTGTTGAAGTTTTATCTGCTATGGCAGAGCTTCAAGATTTACGTGCCGAGAAAGAAGGCCCTGTGCATGGGTACGTGCTTGAGTCTAGAGTGATGAAGGGCCTCGGGTGAGTAGACTGATGTTCAGAATATAGACATAGAGGCTTATAAAATACAGATCCGTAGCCACTGTTTTAGTCCTGAGAGGATGTCTGAAATTGGGTTCACATCTTTTGAGCGGCACTAGCCATGCCAAAGTCCGTGCCATGACCGATTCCTCCGGCAATACTGTCAAAGTTGCCTACCCCGGTACGGCCGTTACTGTCGTAGGCTGGAAGACGCTGCCCAAAGCAGGGGATGAGGTACTTGACGGTAAGGAGTCTGACGTAAAAAAGGCATTGGCAAATCGACTGCGAAAAGCAGAAATTGCTGCATCACTAGCTGACATTGATAACATCAACGCAACACGAAAGGAAGAACGGGAGCGCAAGCAGACAGAGGCTGTCGACCCTCAAAAGCTGCTGACATCAACGCCGACCGAACTCAATGGACCCAAAGAATTGAAATTGATCATCAAAGCAGACGTGAGCGGAAGCGCAGAGGCTGTTGAAGGAGCACTTCAAGGCATAGGGAATAAAAAGGTCATGACCAGAGTTGTGTCTTCCAATGTTGGGGATGTGACGGAATCCGATGTGCTTATGGCAAAGGCCATCGATGGTATGGTTCAGACAAACGTTTTTCCTTATAACTGAAAAAATGTTCGTTCTCTCAGCAACTATTGTTGCCTTTTCTGTCTCAGTTCCTCGTTCAGTGGAAATTCTGGCGGCGCAGAATTTGGTTCCAGTAACTACATCGCCCATTATCTACCGGTTAATGGAGGATGTTCGCCAAAGAGTAATCGCTCTTCTTCCAACAATCAAAGAAAATAAAGTGACAGGGGAAGCTTCAATCATCCAGATATTTGACATACAACTGAAGACAAAGCAAGTGAAGAAGATCGCGGGTTGCCGTGTGGTTAATGGGATAATCGAAAGGGTTGACCGTGCGCGAATTGTCAGAGATGGCTCAGTCATTCATGAAGGTACGTTCTTTCTCACAGGTGTTGTGCCCTTGCATGAAGTACCATTTTCAGGGTCATTGGATACTATGCGTATCCTCAAGAGAGATGTCACCGAAGTTCGCAAAGGCCTGGAATGTGGTTTGGGTTTCCTAAGTTTCGAAGATCTCCGTGAAGGTGACTTAATTCAGATGTATCGGACGATAGAGAAACCAGGGGTCATATAAGATTGGACACACTGGATTGATTCTAGACTATAGACCTTTTAATGAGTGCGAGTTTGATTGGCTGTATCCAGCTGAAGCTCTTTCCCTCCAACTGTTCCAGTCCTCCCGCCGACACCAAACGTATAGGTAATGCCGCTGAGATCGCGGGTTGTTTTTTCTAGAAGGACCCAGCTGCGGTTATCTGATTTGTGAAGCTGAAGTTCGACCTGCAGTATATAGACTTTAGCAAGAGGCCGGTAGTCAGAGAAAGCTGATACCTTAGTATTGAAATAGAGGAATGTGCTCTTCGCTGGATCAATGGGTCCGAAAAGGTTCAACACGCGCGAAAAGCGTTTCGATCCTGGTAGATGAATATCGAGTGTAACCTGACGAGCATATGAGGCTTATTTTGTACGTCGAATCACTGAAATAAGCTGCTGAACCTGTTCTGGTGAATCGAACTTGATGGCACTGCGTTCCCTGTCCGCATGCCTGGCGAATACTGAAACGAACACCTTATCCATCGTTTGGTAGTGATCTATGCGACAGTCAACGATCTCTTCTGTCTTGGCGAGTTTGAGTGATTACATAGTTCGAGTAGCATTGATTCTTACAACTGCAGACAATGCTGCACCTCGTGGAGCGAAAACGTGACGACCCGTTTTACAGCCCTGAATCTTCAAGAACTCGTCGAATTCCAGGACACGGCGTTTGCAACAGAGGTACCCCTAGAGGAGGTCCAGATGAGTCGACTCAAGACCACACAAATAGTACAATAGTTACCTTACTACCCTCTCTGAAGATTGGCTGCGCGGATAGATTTAATTTCTGGTCAGCAACTTTGAATTCATCACATACAGGGGCAGGATGGTAGATGCATTTGGTTCCCGGTCCATCCCCCTTCCTGTTCTCTTCGTCACTTACAAAGAGAAGACTACATCCTTTCCTTTTGCACAATGTCCCAAAAGCTACTGGCACGGAAGGGTCATCCTCCTCTTCAACGACCGGTACTGGTTTAAGTAACTTGGAATCAGCTTGTGCAAGTGTTTTTGTGGAATGCGAGAATGTTTCTTTTCGTCCTTCTGTAGATAATTCAGTGACAGGGAATGTAACAGGGGTCTTCTGTTTGGGTGCCTTTGGAACTTCAGAATCATGACCGTCGACTTCAGTACACCCCTAGCTTTTGGATCAATACATAATTTCAGATGAGATGAGATACGGGCACACAGGGATGCTCAGAAAATCGTCAAAGCTGAGGACGGGCTTGTTCATATTAGAGCAACACGACCACGACTTAAGTCCCTCGTGAAAAACCTAGCATTCGTGGTGTGAAATCGATTTCAGTTGAGGGGTGGGATGTGTGGCTGACCGGTGCGCCTGGATGATGGATACATTTGTCATTCGAACCATTAATGTACTCAGTCTTGCAACCTCCACGAGAACAACACGGCATCGTGTGTATGTCAGCGTATGTCAAAGTGTGTTTGCTAGTAATTGGATGATAATTAGATGATCTGGTTCTGATCAGTTTCCACTAAATTAAATTCTTTCGTCTATTATGTAATATGCTCCGGATATGCTAAGAATATTCTTAAGAATATTCTTAGCATTCGTAGTTCAAGTTCACTGTCATGGTGGCAACTAATCAAGATAAACCTGGACCATACAATTCCCATACAAGAAATCCCATTCCCCAAGGTCCAACACGACCCAGAGTCCGAACAACTCTGACTGCCTTCGATCTGATGCCAGTGTTAATTTGTGCTTCATAGGATGAATCACGGAAGAAAGACATGACTCCTTCAGTGCGAACAGCATGACAGATGGGCTTTAGAAGTCGAGGATCCTGAGACTCAAAACGAGCCAAGTGGATCAGGCATCTGGCCTTGTCCCAAGGCCGACAGAGAATCTCATAAGCAAGACCTGCTATAACCTGAATATGGGAACTTGTTATTCAATGATGATAGAGGTTTGAACGAGAACGCACACCTCCAGACACAAGTATAGCACTATTCAGGATGCGAGGCAAGTGCTGGCTCAAGGAATTATGGGGCTTTGACTTGTCAACATAGGCTATGAAATCTCCAGAGTATGATTTGACAACCTGACCAACTTTTCTCGTTATTTCAAAAATAGCGAAGAATGCTGAAAATGCTGAAGGGGCGAAAACTGTGACTTGAAGAAAACTGTCATCACACCTTGCTAATGCACCCACCACAGATATCCTTTGCACAACCCCAACCCCACCCAGTCCACCCGCGACCTGCCATTTCCTTCACTTCTCGCATCCACTTGCGGAAGTTTCGAGCATCCTGCAGCTGGTCCGCACGGCTTTGTCTTTGGACTGTAGGATTACTCTGCACCAAGGATCTCCAAGCTTGTATCCAAGACTGGCCCGAAGTCCCCCCCTCGATCATGAGGCGGGCATTTTCAGCAGGGGCCGCGATTAATGCCTGAACACCCCCAGCAACACCCCCAGATAATGCAGCGCACATGGTTGGATGATTTCGCATATTGGGCTCGATGATCAAATAGGCCTCGGCATAGGCTGTCCATAGGATAGTCCCGAGCATAGCATTAACAACCATAGGGGGTAGAAAATGTTTACTGAAAACACTGAACTTGGACTGGAGTTCAGCTAGAGCTTGCACCATCGAATGCTAACCTACACCTTGGAGTTTGATTACTGACAGCAGAAACTTGTGATCATAAATAGCCCCTTGGTGCTCGGCCAGACTTCTCAAAGACTGCCAGCCGCTGACTTGAAATTTTCGGTTCAAAATCTGAAGAAAGGGAATATGTATACCGACTTTTTGACGGTCGAAATAACCGGACTGGTCGAGAAAAATACAAGGCTATTCCTCGTGTCGCAGTACGAGCTATAGCGGCCTGGAGACCTGGATTCTGTTCTTCTGCAGCAATCGTGAGCTTAAAATTGGCTGATATAGATACACACACTCTTATCTGTTTCTTCATCTTGTAGAACAGTGAACATGTCAGTGAACATGTCATAAAAGCACAAGGTCCGGATCGGTTCGGGCCGCGAGGTACTGTTTTTGGCTAACAGGTGGCTGTGTTTCTTGGATTAGGTCCCTTCACTAAATATGACGAGCCGCATTGCAGTTTCTACTACGAGAAAAGGTCTACAAAGGAGGCTTCCATTCTTTTCATCTCCTTTTCCTCTCCCTCGAGCATGTCTTGCTTCAACGTCTTCGAATCACTTTCCTCAGGGTGTACAATTTTGGCCTACTTACTTCGATGTTGACGAGCAGAAAATCCTCTTACAGGCATCTCTGTACAAGCTCGACAACTCTGAAAGTATGAAAAGCCGTAAACGAAGGAGGATGTACCTGAAGACATCACCCATGGATCGTCCGGAGCCGACCGAGATACAAAACACCTTCTTACCCGATGAGTACTATGAATTCCAAGAGGTACGCAATGTCCAGCTTAGGTCCTGATTTCTAAATGGACTTTA
>Ga0153987_1000055_pt1 | contig 36994 bp, 63 predicted proteins | sample TSNC071MetaG_FD_102279 | JGI IMG/M metagenome (GOLD analysis project Ga0153987, IMG submission 102279) | Attine ant fungus gardens microbial communities from North Carolina, USA - TSNC071 MetaG | ecosystem: Host-associated > Fungi > Mycelium > Unclassified | place: USA: North Carolina, William B...
AAGATGTTGTTATCTTCCCAACCACTGTCTTCCCCCTGCAAAAAAAACCTAAGTCCCTAAACAGCGATAGCAAGATGTATAGTATTCACCAATAAAAGTTGACGAGCCTGGCTGCTGACATCCACCTGTATGATATTCAGGTCATTTTCAAAGGAAAGGCATGATTTCTACCTTTCTCTTCGTTCTACCAACTCTCTCCACTGAGAATTCCTCAGAATCAGAATCATTCTCGGGGATAGGTCCGATTACCGAAAATGCTTTGTGTCGTCTAGAGGATGTTCCTTCCAGTGCAGGCTGAGCGGACGATCGCCGTCGTTTGACTTTGACCTGCAGGTATGTGAATGCCTGGGAACCGACCTAAAGTGGGATACAAACTGGTTCTGGCCGAAGCGGCGATGTTTCTTCATTACGAGAGACTGCAGGAATTTTTGAAAGTCGCCTAGAAGATCGCCTGGGAGCGAGGACCTTCCGGGAAGTCAGATGTATTCTGTATCATGCATCAACATCACGCACATTTCCCAGTGGTTTTCCGGTCAGGCCGTCAGTAATACCGTCATCGCTGGCAATGCTATTGGCTTTCTCGAGCCGTTCCTTCCTAAGATTGTCCGCTTTATACTTGATTTCTTCCTCGAAGCACTGAATAAGCTTGGACTTGGAGTATGGAGTTGGATAAGTAACATTGTGGTAACCTAACAATCCTAGAAGCTGAGATACAGTAAGTATGCTTGGATCAAAATCCGGTCTGAGATAGTCGCCAAGGGCTATAATTTGCGCAGAAGTGAGTCGCTTGGTCATGGATGTATTGAAGAACGTGTCATCGTGTCTGGATCAACAGCTTCTTGGCGTCAATCACGTGGTCCATGATGTCATTACTAGAGAACCCATCCGTTCTGTCCTCATCCGTATCTAGCCACGCTGTACAGACATGTCATCTACAACTACCAAAGAGGTGTGTCTATCTGTAATAAGAACCTATTTTAATACTGAAAAAGGATGATACACGGGTACAGAAGGAACAAAAGGTCTTATTGGGCAATTTTGTATAATTATCAATAACCTGACATTCAATAGACGCAGGAACAAATTGGAGAAGAAATGAAAAAGAATAAGGAACTAGTACCAAGTCAGGACAAAGATTTCGAAGGAGGGTTTGGTGGTCAGGAGGATCTCGAGGATCGCTATGCAACAACAAGCGGGGATCATTGAATTGAATTGAAACAAGGCTAGTCCATCCAAGACCATGAAGTTTAGGCCACCTTATGAGTATGGTGGACGGAAAAAGCCTCTTGTGCCGAACCATTGGCCTTTAACCTAGATAAATAATGACCTAAAACCCTGGCGTGTATCCTCAAATCAAAACTCACCATATAGTTCCAGTAAACATAAGGAAATAAACTCTTTTTGAGCCAATAGAAAACCCAATGACTTTTCGTCTGGTCCATGATAGCACTAAAAGTCTCCTTGGGTTCAAGACCGTACTTAAATTCAGCCAGCAGGAGTTCGCCGTATCCTGTCAAGAGCTTTACGGAGTCGACTTGGCATCAAAAATGCATTTGCTAGTTGAACTTACTGGGCAACTTGTGTAGCCGTCGTAATGAGCACTGGCAGCTCGGCCATGCTCAAGAAAACAATAGATATTCTCAGCAATGACAGGAGTCTGTGCGGTGATCGCTGCGGCAGTTTTTGAAGTTGGCAAGGAAGAGCAGTCTCCCAGAGAAAAAACGTTAGTATATTCTGGATTAGTGTGTTGCAGGGTCGCTGAGTTTACGGACACCCAACCATGGGCATCAGCCAGTGGCGACTGCTTAATGAAATCCAAAGGACCCATCGGAGGGGTGGCATGGAGAAAATTGTAACGGATATCAACAGTAGAGCCGTCGGACTTCTGGAAAGTAGCCTTGTGGTTTCTCGAATCAATAGCGACGAGGTTATGATGGAAACCACCACCGATCTTCCTTTCTTCTCTCAGTGCATTGAGAGCGTCAGAGTACTTCTTCACAGCAAACATAGTGGGCATCCCGGTGAAAAACTCAACGGAAATCTTGTCACTGCGGTCAGTGCGTCTGAATCTATCCCATGCCATCCACATGATCTTTTGAGGAGCTGCGGGAAGTATTGAGCGTAACCCTCAACATGGATGATTGACGCACCTCCTGCACATTTAATCACTCCTGCAGGTTGAGTGAAAACAGCCTTCCCAGAGCGAAGACCTTCGATATCGTTCCAGACCTTGTCACAAGTGCTGTAGGCATAAATGGAAGATACCCCTGATGCGGAGTCTGCAAGAGCCTCTCGAAGCCCCTTGATCGCATTCCAATCGATCTGAAGCCCTGCAGCTAAGACAAGAATGTCATAAGAGAGCTCTCGCCCAGAATCTGTAATGACAATTGATTTGCTAGGGATAAATGTTTGAACGTTATCTGAGATCACTGAAATATGTTTAGGTACAAGAGACCTGACGGGTCTCCGGAAGTCTGTTTTTGGCCTGAGGCCAGAACCCACTAGTGTCCTGAGACAATACTTGAGCAATGAAATACTGTTTCAACTGTACAGCCTACCATCCTGGCTGATGAGATCATGTCAACAAAGATAATGTAGTATCAATGTTATAACTTTATACCTGATAATAGTGAAATTCAGTTGCGTCAACGATCGCTACATCTCCATCCTTCAGAGTCTTTCCAGCAGATTTGAAGCGGTCATAGATCTGATTTGCAGAATTCAGACCTGCAGTACCTGTTAAGTATAGTCAATGAGATTGATTATGCGAGAAGATAAAACATGGGCACACCAGCTCCTACAACAAGGATCTTGAATTTGTCAGAACCTGGACAAGTGCTCGCATAACGTTTCCAGGTAGAAGTAGATTGACTGATTAAAACACGATACTGGTTGAACATGTCACATTGAATGGTTTGCACAGGCAAATTGATGTATTTAAAAATTTCGCGATGACGACAGAATGAGTCACGACCGGGTCGTGGTAGTGTTACAGTTGCCAGTTAACAATCACCAGTGTACGTTTGCGTATCCAGCCTCTCATACAAGAATACACTCTACCCCATCTGCTATGGATTATTTATCTCAACTAGTGCTTAGTCTCACACTCAATGTTACCAGCTTCTACTCCCTCCCGTTCAGTTGGCCTTCCAGCGAATCCTAGGCCTCAGAGGACGACCCAAATGTCTCCATATTACACACTATCTGACCTCAGTCCAGTTTCGTCCACTCCCGATTACACCACGCGCTTTTGTTCCTGGCCAACGCGTACGTTCCTGTTCTTTTACAACAGTTCCTTCTGAGATTTTACAAGAAAAGCCACAGCAGATGAGTCATCAGGAGATGAATATCCGGTCTGGAATGCAGTGTCGAGTGTCGCCAACGTGTTAACGATAAGCGTGAGCAAGGCATGGAGCACTAATATTTTTGCTTTGTCAGGCGAAGGTGGGCTTAATCATAGCGTTGAAAAACGACGACATTCCTGACCCTGGATCACAGAAACACCCCCAGGACAAGAGTCTCGGTTGACACGAGCCATGAAAGCTTATCATATAACTCGAGCTCAGAGTCCCTCAGAGCTTCCTGACTGGCTTTTCGACGAACGGGAACGTCAGGTTGCCAACAGGTCATCCGGCTCTGATGACAGCTTGGTTCGATCTCAACTACCACTGCAAAATGAGAGAAAACAGACTGCATCTAGTGAACAACTGAAATCATCATTAGTTGAACAAGTTCCTACTCAATCCCAGTTGAGGGGCACTGATCGCTTGAAGGCAATGCGCGAGACCAAGCAGCAGAGAATTCAGGAGCGAGACGCTCTCAAGTTCAAAGCCAGTTATATCCAACAGACTAATGTCTCAACATATTTGCCTTGACGAATGGGGCACTCCTTGAGATCACAGTGATGACGTGAGATCTTTGTTGGTCGCGATTTTGATTGGCAGGAGTGGGTGTCATCCTTGATAGGTCGTTCCTAAAATACACAAAGCGATTTGACCTTCGTTTTGCCTATGAATAGATTTCGTAACCAATATTATGATTTTCTCTCTCTTGTGCTTGACGACCAGTGTAGGGAAGCCATGTTCAACTCACTATGCCAATGAAACACAGGGCAATTCGGAGTTCCTGGCACTTTGAACTAAATGATTGATGTAGCCTATGATACAGACACGTACTGCACTTTTGGCGAATTCATTCCAGTCTGCGCCGCACCAATTCGTCGGTATGTTATATGTTATATATCTTGTATGTCAAGTCTAAAATCCTGATTTGTAATCAGTATGCTATGTGACACTTACATCGATCCAGCATATGCAACGACCAGATCGACTCATCGCGTTGCGGTGTATCTGTTTCCATGACGGTCCCGATCTTCCCATGGCCAATGCCAGTATATAATTCCAGGCGTTGCAAGCCAAAGCTCCTCCACCCCTTTCTTTCGATTTCTCATTTTCGTTCTCTTCTTTCTTTTTTCCTTTTCTCCGAGTAGATCTCCGCGAGGTAAGCATTTGAATGCATCTTTCATCGTACCCGTTTATGATAATCCATAGATCGATCATCTTTTGCTTAGGAACTCGAGTAGTTGCTCCCTTTCAGCCCAGCAGCAATTTTTTTTAGCTCTTCCCTCAATCCTTTTTCTTGTTATTCGAAATGCTCACATCTCGCGCTATCGTTTCTTTTCTCTTCGCTGGCTTTGTCGCAGCGTTACCTCATCACATCAGGGATAGTTCCATCAACGAACCTGCTGTTTCTGCTCCGAATGGCACACCCGTTACCCAAGGTACTCAGCCTGTGTAAGCCCCAATTCAGGTACTACATCCTTAGAGCACTAATTTTCTGTTCCTCAGGGCCACTGCAACAGGTGATGGCTCATCAGGTTCCTGGTCTGGCTACAGTTCGGGTTCGAGCGTGGATTCGACTATGGGTTCGAGTAAGATGGTAGATTCTGCGCCTTGGTCTATGGAGACCTCCGGTACTGTCATGACAGAGACCTCAACGACATCCGTCGCCGAGGGATCCTACCAGACCCCAATCTACGGATCTGGAAATTCTAATTGGGGTAGTTCGAGCTGGAGCAACGGCCCCAACTATAATGATTGTGTCTATCGTGAGTACAAATCTTGAAAATGACTATTCCTTGCTTGATTTATCACCTCAGAGTGCCTTGCACAATATGGCAATGCTCCTCAGCCATGGACACCTCCTCCCACTCAAACTTCGCCTGACAGTGGTAGCAGCTCTGGGTCAGGTGCTACCCATGTAGTCGTTGTTGCTCCTAGTCAGGGTGTTCTTCGCTACGTTCCTTTTGCTGTGAACGCCTCGGTCGGCGATACTGTCAGATTCATGTGGAATGCCAATAACCACACTGTCACTAAATCGTCCTCCCTGGAACCTTGTAACAACACGGCTGATACTCCGTTCACTTCTGGGCTTCAGCTCAAGGATTTCATCTGTGAGTGACAGTTGCTGGTATCGTGTGATGCAAATGCTGATTGACTAACTCTCAGTCGATCAAATTGTCAACGACACCAAACCCATCTTCTTCCATTGCACTGTTCCCAATCATTGTCAAAAGGGGATGTTTGGTATAATGTGAGTAGACAAAAAGGAACAAGTGATTGAACATGACATTGATCTTGTCGCACAGCAATCCTGTTAGCAACTCTGGTGCTGGTACCTCTGTCTCTCTCATGATGTCTAGCTGGACTTCGAGCGTAAGTGATCAATGGCATGAAGTTTAATTGATGGTTCAATCATATTGTCATAGAACCCCGATCTCAGCGTTTACGCCGATATCACCACTAATTCAACAATGAATAACTCTGTTGCATCTGGTTGGGGAGGTAACATTGATGTCGCTTCACTTCCTGAGTGGTCCTACTCTATGGTCGCCGAGAACGTCCTTTATACTCGTAACTTCTTAGCTGCCAACCCTGATACTATCAAGGAAAACGGTGCTATCGATCTCAGCGGGTCCTCTGGTGCTCCCTTGATGATCCCTCAAGACATCAGCGCCGCTTTGAACAACGCTAGTCCCAGCCCTGCCCTATCCATGTCTCCCTCGAGCCCTGTATCTGCTACTGCTGCAAGTGATTCCTCTACACCTACAGCCTCGCAAGCTTCCAATGGTGCTGTGACCACTTCGCCCAAGTTAATAATCGCCCTCACCGCTGCTGCTGCCAGCTTTTTCTGGCTGTGAGCAATTAAGAGTGAACGATCTCGAGGAGAAACAGTATAATTCTATGGTATTTGTTGCTATGGGACTTTAGACTAGCATTATTTATTGTCACATGGGCCAATAACATCGTTCAAGATGCTCGACTCTCATGAGTCTTGTTCTAATTCTTCTATAGAATAGTTCGGATCCTTTGACTTGTACCAAGCTTATACAAGAAATGGTTTGATACAAACTGTCAGAATCCGAATATCTTGTCTATGTCGTCAATGAGTTCTTTCTTCTTCTCTTTAGCGTGCCTGGCAACCAGAAGCATGTCCGGTCTCAGTGAGGTCTTGTCAGCGGTGGCAACTTGTGAGGTAACGAGTCGTGATACTGGAATGATGGAGATGGACTCACACTTTCGTTGTTTTCCTGACTCATCCACGGACCTTGTCATGTTTTTGTCATGCTCTGGGATGTGTTGATTCTTCAAGTTTGGTGGCGAAGCAGCGGACACCAGGACAGGGAAAGAACGTTTCCGGAATGCAGCAGTTGTCGACTTGTCCATCGTTGCGGAAAGAGAGGGAGCGAACTAAGAACCCCAGAGAATGAACTTCATAGAAATCAAAGAATATCCATGTAAAACCTGACCTCGACTGATATACAAAGGTCTGTAAGAGCCCCGACAGCCTCTTCTTGGATTTCCTGAATGACCTGGGTGACGTGGTGTAGTCTACAAGATATTGCCGAAACTGTGAGAATTAGCTGCAGAAATGCCCCTGTTTGCATGGCCCGTTTAAATGAGCTGTTGAAATTGTTATTTATAAAGTTTGCAGACATGGAAGTCTACGAACCAATAGGCACCCCTGAATCTCTGACAAGCCTGATAAACATCAGAACGACTGATCGATCGATATCCACTGTGAGGAGCACGGACCTTCAGTAGAAGCTGACAGACTAGAGTGCAAGTCCGTATCACCATTCTCAAATCCCTAACTTGAGGGACGTGAGTCCAGGATCCCTTTAAAACATTTTGACTCAATACATGCAAGTTATTATCGTCACAGACAACTCAGATATGGGAAACTCACTTGTCGTAATTTGTACTATCATAGAAAGAATGGCGGAGCCGATTCAAGGTTCCAACGAGGTCGAGTGAACTAACACGAAGGCAGAATCTTCGCATCTCCTCTACATGTCTCCAGAATAGAGAAGTCCTATGCTGATTCTTTCCCTTATAATAAAGCCTATCAAGAACTCGAGATTCCTCTCCCCAGATCGTCAAGACAGCAGATAGTCGGCGGGATACCAACTTCAGGCGTTTCAATGCTGAGTCAACATGACTATACAGCGATGGATCAATTGAAGTTTTCAAAATCAGAGAGCTCAGACTGGGACAAGACATCGAAATCCACGGCAGACACTGTACGGCTTGAAGGAGTGCTGCTGAAATATATATTAATATATATTGTCCGGCCATCAGATTGACACCCACGCATCAACTCCCCAAAACCATACCCGTCATTGTCTGACTGGTAATGGCCCAACCAGGTCAGGATGCCAAATTCTTCCAAAGAGGCAAGATCGAGGTACATTACGTGTTTCAACGTCTGACCATTTCAATAATTGTATCTGTAGGAGCTTCGTAATGAGTTGCAGGCTGCTGAGGCCAAGGACAAGAAATTCGTCAAGCGGAAGACGGTTCTGAAAAGAATTGTAGCTAACATCACTATGGGTAATGACAGTAAGCACTGAGACGTCTACACTACATAGATCCGTTCCTGACATCTTCCTCCAGTGTCTCCTCTATTCATTGATGTGGTCCAATGCCTCGGAACACCCTTGTTGGAAATCAAGAAAAGTGAGTCTCTATGTCTGATAGACAGCATCTGAAGGTCCTCAGAGAATACTAGTGGTGTACCTATACCTCATCAGTTATGGGCGGTCGAAGCCAAACCAGATCCACCTTGTCATACCACAATTTCTTCAAGTAAGGATATTAGAACTAGGTTCAACCCATGATCTGATATGGTTCTAGGATGTAAATGATAGGAATCCACTTATCCGTGCTCTGGCGATACGCACAATGTCCTATATCCCAATCCCTGTCGTGACTGAGTCCCTCACCGAAAACCTGCGGCATTGTCTCAAGGACCGTGATGCGTACGTTCGGAAGACAGCTGCAATATGTGTAGCTAAGCTTTATGCTGCCGACCCACGAAGAGCGGAGAAGGGAGGCTTTGTTGAGATGCTTCGAGACCTGTTGTTGGACAGTAATGCAACGGTTGTAGCAAATGCTGTAGCGGCTCTCTCTGAGATTGGTGATCGACAAGACGGTGTTATTTTCAGACTTAATATTGCCACTGCCAATAAGCTCCTCTATGCACTCGAGGAGAGCTCGGAGTACGTTGCACTTTTGTTGGATGTTGCAGTTGACTCACACCTGGAAGATGGGGAATGATATATATACTTGACTCCTTGCTGCGCTATGTTCCAGAACGCCATGCAGATGCAGAACAGATGGCAGAGCGGATAGTAGTGCAGCTACAGCACGCAAATTCCGCGGTTGTTCTGACCACTATCAAAGCTCTCTTGTATCTGATGAATTATATGGAAGATCGGAAATTAATTGAACTATGTTGCCGGAAAATGGGACCGCCGCTTGGTGTGTTCTCGGATGCTTCTGAGAGGATGTTATTCCTTGCTCATCACTCATCTCAGTCACACTATTGTCATCCGGTCCAGAGGTTCAATACGTAGCTCTGAGGAATATCTTGCTGATTATTCAACGCCGGCCAGCCGTGTTGAAGAACGATGTCAAAGTTTTCTTCTGCAAGTACAATGACCCAATCTATGTGAAACTGGCAAAACTGGAGATCATGTATAGATTGGCTCGAGCAGAGAATGCGAACGAAGTTCTTGCAGAATTACAGGAGTCAGTCTACATTTGCGTCTAGTCAGCTGTGTCCCACTCAGAAGGCGAAAACAGATACGCGACAGAAGTCGATGTCGACTTCGTCCGTAAAGCAGTACGATCGATTGGCCGCTTGGCCATCAAGGTCGAGCCAGCGGCAGATAAAAGTATCGAGGCCTTATTGAACCTGCTTGATACCAAAGTATCTTACGTGGTTCAAGAGGCTGTCATTGTCATCAGGGACATCTTCCGAAGATATCCAGGAAAATATGAAGGAATTATACCAGCGCTTTGCAATCACCTAGACTTGATCGATGAACCGGAATCCAAGGCGGCCATGGTTTGGATTCTGGGCCAGTTTGCGAACAGAATCGACAACGCTGACGAATTGATTGATGTCCTATTGGATGGATTTTTGAGTGAGGCTGTAGAAGTTCGTCTACAGTGGTTCAATCTTTTGAAGCGGTTTGACACTCAATTGCAGGTGCAGTTGGCCTTGCTTACGGCGGCTGTAAAGTTGTTCATTCATAAGTCTAGCGCTGAGTCCGCCAAAGAACTTGTTCACAAAGTCTTAAAGTGGGCGACGGAAGATGTGGATAATCCTGACTTGAGAGACAGGGGTTTCATGTACTGGAGGATGCTCGCCATCAATCCATCTGTTGCAAGAGAGATTGTTTTGGTCGAGAAGCCTCCTATTACTACCGACTCTGATAGAATGGATAAAGGAGCGTTGGATCAACTGCTGCTCCATACCGGCACTATAAGCAGTATATATCACAAAAACCCTGAGGTGAGTGCTATTTTTGTCTTGGAAGAATCAAGTTCTATGTATCTCGTAGACTTTCATTCGGAATGCAGCTGGAAAGGCTCTGGTAGATAGCCCAGCTCTCAACCCGAGTTCGCGGGCAGTCTTGGCAACCCTCCCTCGGCCTCAACTGCCGGACATGCCGGTTATTGTGGCAGGCCCTGGTCCCCAAGAGCTTGGTACACAGACAAAAGATTTACTCCAAGCTGTTTCAACGTTCAAGCCCCTCCCTCAGCCAGAAGGAACCGATGATGATGATCGAGATTATGGAGGAGGATCTGACCATGAAGATATTCCTAATCAAACAAAACTCGACGATCCATATTCGAATCTCGGAGATGTGTTCAGAGATTATTTGACTGATCTGCCACAACCAATGGCAGCTGCCAACAAGCAGAGAGACGTCGATGAAGATTTATTATTTTGATCAATTGGGCTTTGAGAGTGTTAGTGTCGCTGTATCATTCTCCGGATTGTACAACACGAACAAATTATTCCGTTAATAGCTAGGGTGCAAGTCGTAGGGAGTTATAGTGCTGCCAGATAAATGGATCAGATTCTGAGCTTATCTTTGAATAGCGATAGTCACCTCTCCGAGCCCATACAACTTCTTGTGATAACTGATCCAAACGCCATCCTGGCTTAGCATGCCATCGGTACTGACCTCATGCGATGGATCATGTACGAGGATATGTGGTATGTCTGCCTGTAGAACATAGATGGGAATGTTCAAGGCCCGGCTGAGAGCTTGGATTTCGGGCTCTCCTCCCCAGGCAGCCGTGCTTCGAACAGAGTGACAATATTCCATATACTGTTCGGGTGTCATCAAACCTGAGCCTTCGACAGGATCCTCCGCAGTGGGTAGGAAAGGAAGGAAGTCGTCGACATGAGCCTCAATGTAATTGGCGGCAACCGCCCGCATAGTATTATGGGTTGCCTGTGAGTGTGATAATTTCCCTGAGGCTATCAACTGGTCAGCGATGGCGGAATAAAGACAATGCCCGTCCGGGTTAATCTGTACAACATTAGGTTTTCAATGAAGCTATAAAATATTTTGAATGCACCTGATGTAGCTGACGTCCATGCCGTTGACACAGGCGATCAATACCTTCTTTTTCATCCTTCGCTTCCATTTCAAACAAGGCTTGATTCTTCATGTCAGTTGGTGCAATTTTTGAAGCCAGGGCAACCGTTCTTCTAGCCTTGGACCTTCGGTTTGATCAGTTGATAATGGGTAAAAGCTTCAACAAAACTCACTCTTCGTGCTTGAAAGCGATCTTTTGCCGTCCGCTTTGGCTTTGCTTCCAGCTCATTTGCCTGCTTCTCCAGTTGCATTTCATTCGGTGCAGTGGTTGATTCTTCTTTCACAGTCTGGTCTCTTGAATCCAGTTGTGACAACAGATCATTCATGAGATCATCATCACCACCATTTGAAGCAGTCAAAGTGTTGGTGTCCAATATGTCTGGCGTGTGCTTAGACTTTGCCTTGTTTTTCTTGGCCATTTATGGGTGGGGAGTATCAAGGCAGCAGTCGACCGATTAAGCTCCGATTAAGCTTTGAACAATCGATTGCACTGCCACTAGTACAACAGTTTCTTTAGCTGGCTAATACCCATCAGCTTACCCCGTGTTTGTGATTCAGTTACCATGACGGATGTGATCACTCTTGCACAGACTCTTTATGATCTTAGCTCCAAGGCTGCTCAACAGGACGATGAGCAGCTCTGGGGTCATGTCCAGTCAACTTCTGAGGTCCTTGCCAACTCCCTTCGCTCAAGGGATGGATCAGGTTGGTACATGCCTGCTGTTATATACTTTCGAAGAGATTTCACTACATATAGTTGATAACCATACCATTCTGGGCCAGACTAGTCTCCCCCGAAGCATCAGTCTCCTTCTAGCTTTGGCACTGAGAGATGCGCCGATCCCGACAGACAGTAAGGCCACTGCAACTCTCGAACTAATTCGTGTGTCAGCAAATTTTTGCATTGACAATAGTCAGTCCTGAGGTGCATTGTTGGTCTGGCGTCAACTAAAACATTTTCAGATGAAAACCGACTGCATCTTTTGGAAGCCAATGTTATACAGATTGTATTGTCCTTATTGGAAGCTTACAGTGAAAACGTCCAACCCTGTGGTTTACGGACTCAGTTCACTGTGTTCGAGTTTAAACTGATTCGGACAATCCTTGGAGCCCTCCTGAATGCGAGTTTAGACTGTGGTATGAACAATTCAACCGGCCGACAAGTACTACAATGTTGATGATTATAGACGAGATCAAGAGCAGACTGAACTCGCTCGAGGCTGCTCAAACTACCCTTAGGCTTGTAGCACAGATCTATGAGCCTGGTTCTTGGATTGGAGTTTCAAAGGACTCTCAGCAAGACGTCGAGGAAGAATGGTCCTTGCGCAGTATAGTTTCCAGTTGGGGCTGGAGGCTTGTTTCGGAACTAAGAAATGTCAAAGACGAAGGTGTGATCCGGTTGAAAGGCTTTTATTTTAATCTTCTTATAGTTTCTAGCGGTGCAAATATTCTCCATTGACATTTTACCTCTACTGATACCATCTCTCTTGGCATTTACTTCCCCCTTCAATTTTCCTGCCAGCTACCCCTTCACCGAATCTCCGACTCTCGCTGCTCTTGTTGAGAGCGATTTTAATGCTCTTGAAGGCGCTTGCACCCTGATTGAGTCTCTTTCGTTGGATATCGAGGACATCCGAATCGCATTGGCTCGAGGCTACTTCTTTCCTGCTGAATATTCTGGCAATTCATATTTATCAGCTATCCTTGACTTTGTTGAGTCAGGCGATTATCCTCCAACTTGGAGTATTCCTGGACTCATTGATGACAGTGAGCGAACACAGAAGGAAAAAGAATTAAGTATATGCAAGGCTGCTCTAGTCAAAGCCATTGTGGAGATCACCGGGGAAGAGAAAAATCTGGAAATTCTTTGGGAAGAACCAGCTGTGGAACAGCCGGGAGGCCGCTTTGTTTCCAGGATGGTCAGTTGGATAAGGTCTTATGTCAAACAGGTCAACGACATAACAGATCAAATTCCGAGAGACGACCTGATTATTGTTGCTTGTTTATCGTTGGGCAATGTGTGTCGTCTTGGTAAGTTTTGTCTGGTTTCGTGTTCAGGTATTTCATACCGTGTTTTTCTTTTAGGTTCGTGTGCGACAACCCTTATAGCACCTCCATATTCACTTACTTCAATACTCGTATCACCCCCTCTCCTATCTCCAAAGACCGATCTTAAGCTCAAACACTCGGTGCTTGGTCTTTTGAAGAACTTAGTCCAGTCTGCTGAGCCTTCGCCTGCAATTCAAGATGCTTTAAGCAGGAGTGGAATGGTCTGTAAGCTTCAAGAAAGCGGTGTCTGGAATGAGACGTCAGATAGGATGGCTGATATTGTGCAATTAAACGCAATTGGGGTGGTAAGGCATCTATGTAGTATTGACAGTACGCACTCTTTCTATATCTCTATTGCATTTATTATTGTTGATGATAACTGTTGCAGTTGAACATGCATTTGCCTTAACAATACCAGCTTCCAATTCCTCATCTCCCTCTGGCCTTGAACAAATCCTGGCTCTGGTTAGGCGGACTGAATCTATCCCTGTCAAGAGTGAAGGTACTCGAGTGCTGGTCAATGTAATCAGATCGCTATGGGCGCCGGAAGCATATAATCCCCCTTCACAAAAACGGCAAAGAAACCGGGAGATAGCTACACAACTTATATTGACTCAGGATTCAGCTGACATCTTGGCGACACTCCTTGTCTGTAGTGGCCGCTATCCTGTCCTTACTAATGAGTGCATTTTGGCTCTGACGCTTCTTTCTATGCATTCCTACGGAAGTATGTGCCGTTGTGATTCTTACCGATGACATTGTTTATCATTCTTGTATCATTCTTGTGCAGGTCAACTGGTACTAAGGGCATTAAGTAGGCCCGCGGCCCCTGATAATGTAGCTTCTCCGGTTGAGCCCATCGCTACTTCACCGACAAGCGATGTTAGCTCTCCTACTATTGCTTCTCCTCTGTTATCCACTCGTACAAAGTTAAATACCCCTCGCCGGGCTCTAGATATGCTGGTATTCATTCTTCGGAACGTCGATAATCCCGCAAATTATCCTCAGGAAGTTCGTATCAATGTATGTTCATTGTTGTTGCAACTTACAAAACACACCTCGGAGTGTGACCTCACGAGGGTCAAGGAGACTGTACGCTCAACCTTGGTAAAGCTGACAAATAGGCTGCAGTCGGCTACAGGAAAGGACGAAAGGTTGCGGAATAGCATACAGAAGGTTTTAACCTTGTGGGTTTGATACATGAATCGTTTCCCATAGAAAGCATGTGGGCGTAGTCAGCAGTATACCGCTATGCATCTCACTCACCACGCCTGAACACACTTGCGATATATAAATATAGAATGCTCCCTCCTGCCGGATCCGGTTTTTCGGTTCCCGAGCTTCCGTGATTCCCTTCGAGCTCAGCACATTCCCAATGTCCAGAATTGCTGTTGATATCAGCAAAGGAATTGCCACTATTCAGCTAAACAGGCCTAGCACTCTGAATGCACTTACACCGGAAGGTATGCAAAATCCCGACAGAATTATTGCTTGAGTCGAGTATGTTGTTTAGATTATGATGACCTGGCCAGAATATTGAGGGAGATAGATGAGAAAGACGATGTTACAGTCACTGTCCTCCAGGGTATTATATTACAACTCTGTGTACCAATAATGTACTCAACTCTTTTCCTAGCCACTGGGAAGTGGTTTTGCGCGTATGTATCTGTGCTGACGGTTGATAGTCCTGACATTAATGGCGTTCCAGAGGTACAAGTATCCTCTCCAGCGATCCAGAGAAGGGTCAAGCAAGCTTTGGCAGTGTCAGGAGATCTTTGATAAATAATACTGCCCTCACAACACTTGACTGTAGCAAAGCAGTAGGTTTGATTGTTGCCTTTGCATAGAATTGTCGCCAAGCAATGTCGTCCCTGCAGCTCTACTCCCACCGTAAAATTCTCGTGGCGGCGTTGAATGGACCTGTGATGGGTGGGTTAGTTTGCAAAATCCTGAATGACATGAACTTATCTAGTATTACTCAAGGTATTGCTGCAGGTATTGTTGCCAAAATGCCTGGCGACGATATTTACCTTTGACCAGATCAATGCAGCATTCTTGGGTCTCTTTGATTTTATCTATGCCATGCCAAACGTGTGGATATCCACACCATTCACATTCCTGGGTTAGCACGTCGTAACTATTGGCAGATGTGCGAGCGGTTTACAGACCTACAATCTTATCTCCAGGGATTGTCGCCGAAGGAGGTGCTAGTGCGAGTTTCGCCAATCGAAGTGAGTCTACATGACAGTGGCAATCATCATTCGTTTGACAAACGTCTAGTGGGTGTTGCGAAGGCCAACGAAATGCTTATTTGGGGGAAGAAGAAGGAAGCCCAAGAACTGTTGGATTGCGGCTTTCTCAAGTTCGCATTCTTCAAATCGGTGCCACCTTGCCTAACAAAATATGATCTCGTAGTAAAATCTTCCCGCAACAGCCGGTGGATCAATTCCACAAGGAAGTTCGGAATCTTCTGAGATCTGAGCTTGAGGGTCTTGATTCCACGGCTGTGTTGGCCACGAAAAGACTTATTAAGGCAGGGCTAAATGACAGCAATGATTTTGATACTGTTAATCTTCGTGAAAGTTACGGTAAGCATGAAGTTTCCCTGGGGTAAGATGATAATTTTTTTTTGCAGCTCAAGCGGAGAGATTTGCAAGCGGACTTCCATTCACTCAGTTCGCAAAAATTGCCAAAAAGGAGATCAGGCATAAACTCTGACAATTGTGTCAATCAGAAGCAAAAGAACAAAGAGTACATTTGGTGAGAAATCGTAGTTGATATCAACCATGGCAGGATTGTATTATGGTAGATTTTTGACTACATGATGCAATACTACGGACTGCAACCGAGCACCGTGTAATAAATTGATGATTTTTCTTTAAGAAAAGATGATGTAATACTATGACTGTCTATCTTTGTACACCACATACTAAAATAGTGATTAACTACTGCCCTCCAATCTCATGGTGTCATTTGCACTCCTGAGCAAATCAACAAACTTGTATTGGTGTGTCATCTCAGATGTGGCTCAGATGTGGTTGTTGTGGACAGTAGGATGTGTCAGATCTTTTGTGTAATCGAGCTTAATCATCATTTGTCGAACTCGGTATGACCTAGCCGATGTCCTTAAAACCTCGGTGCTTGTGAAATAGGGGGAAACATTACTATCACATTACTATCATCTTGGTTTCGCTCACTTCTTATTGTCATCCCTTACATCGCCACAAACATGTCGCTAGCTTCCGTTTCTCGTTTTGTCATCAAGAGGGTCCTAGCTATCGAAACTCCCGAGGTATTTGTTCACTTTCCGTTTGTGTAAACAACCTCATACCCACTTAGGGTGCCGGGGCTCGTGTGCGGCGGAGTATTGGCTCTATGGCTCTCAGGAATCTGAGTCCGTTCCTCATGCTAGATCATTTTCATGTCGCTGAAGGAGCTGTATGCCTCATTTTCATTCCTTTCATATTGTTGTTGAACTTTTGGCAGGGATTTCCCGATCATCCTCATCGAGGGCAAGCGACTGTCACCTACATGCTCGAGGGGTAGGTGGTCCGATTTATGATCAGGAAGGAGAAGTCATCATTCTTTTTAGGTCAAGCCAGCATGAAGATTCGGCAGGACACAAAGGAACAATCAGTACGCTCATCGGTGTCATAATTGTCTATGTTGAGCTGAGTTCTACTAGACCAAGGAGGCGTTCAGTGGATGTGTGCCGGCCGAGGCATCATCCATGCAGAGATGCCTGTCCACGCCAAAGGAAAACCGGATCCTCGGGGACTTCAACTCTGGGTTGACCTCCCAAAACAGGTTGAATTTTTTCCTGATGGCAACGAACATATTTTGATTGGTTTATTTGTCTGTGCAGTATAAGATGGTGGTAGGTAGACGACTCTGTGTCAAAGGATGACCCTCAAACTGTCTACGCTTAGGAACCCAGCTACCAGGAACTTGGTCCTGAGCAGTACGTGTGCAGTACCTTCGCTCATTGATTTGCATGTTTACATTAATTGCATGTAGGATACCGACTGCTTTCCCTGAAGGTGCTGATGGACCTGTTCAAATCAAAATAATCAGCGGTAAAAGCCATGGTGTTGAGTCACCTGTCAGGCCTCTCGGTGGCTGTTGGTATTTTCACATCACTTTCACGAGTAAAGGATCAATCTTTCAGGATATCCGTAAGTTCTAATACTTTGCGTTCAGCGATGAAGCATTTCACTGTCATTGCAGCTGTTGGCTGGACTGCCTTCATTTATCGTGAGCAAGCTTGTTCACGCACGAAGAGAGGAAGCTTATTTAACATTCAGTCTGGAGGGGCACAATTACGGTTGGTGGTGAAACGGAAGCAAATGAGCCATTTCACACCCTCGTTCTGTCAGCAGAAGAGGGTCAAACTGGTGTCAATATTGCAGTAGAAGAGGGCGCAGAATTTATCTTGGTGAGTTATTTGAGAAGATCATGGTATTTGCCGAACAAATGTTAATTGGCTTGTAGGTCGCAGGAGAACCCCTGGATCAAACAGTTTTTCAATACGGACCATTTGTCATGACTACCCGCAAAGAAATTCAGGACACTCTAGTCGATTGTAAGCACTTATTGTCACTTCATGAGTATCGTTGATGGACTGGTCGCAGACCAAGCAGGCATCAACGGCTTCGAAAAAGCCCATTCGTGGAAAAGTGAAATCGGAAACCGTAGATAATGTATCAAACTTTGTTATGTTGAATGTTGACGCTTATTCTTCCTCCGTATCTCCTCTGTATCACTCTCACTGACTCGTTCCATATCATTCCAAAATTCATCTTCCTGCTCTTCTGTCGATAAGACGTCTTTATCTGTGTCAGCTGTTTCATCCCAGATGACAACTGTTGGCACAGTGGCAACATAGATTTTTTCAAGTACAGCACCCTTGTGATCCAAATTTTGACTCTCCCTACTGGGTGGAGGGGTTGTAGAGTGCAGGCGAACAAAACGATCGTTAGCTGTCGAGATTAATAGGTTTGGTGATGGGGCAATTGAAGTCACTGCCCCTGAAAGTCCTGTCAATAAAGAAGATCAATGGCTACACTGGATCACTCTCTGTCAAGACGACCTTTGTATCCATACAACACTCGTCCGCTCCGTAAATCAATAGAAAAAAGATTTGTTCCATGATCTGAAACAAAGAGCTCACTAGATAGGCGCAATTATTCGCGGGGAGGATCACGATTGAAAAGTAAAGCTCACTGTTCTGAATATCCCTTTTTCACAACTTGCACCCCTCCAACTTTGCCTATGCCCTTCCAATCTGACACAGGACGACGAGCTACCCTTGTGTCGTACCGACGAATATCTCCAAATTGCGTTCCGGTAACAATCTGATGGGCAGAGTCTGTATGAAGATAGTCAATTGAGGTAATTCTGATGGGTTGTCGGAGGCCAAGAGAGTCGTTTGCGACCTGAAACCTGATATAAAAAATCATAGAACCCAGTGAACTCACTAAAAACATACATTCTTGGCTCTCCAAATCTCGCCTGGAAAAAGCTCGTTATTCCGTTTTCGCTTTTTAGAAACTGCTGTGATGCGGTTTAGATCGTCCGTTCGGGTTTGAAAAGCAGTCTCCATGTTCCAAATCGAGAGCTCAACTTCATCGCCTCCGTAGGCAAACGTTGTTGCTTCTGGAGATAGTTTCCAGTCAAACAGGCGCATAGGTAGTGAAGCACTCTGATGTGTAACCGATGTGGGATCAGAAACTGTTGTCAGCTGTAATGCGCCGTTCGAAGAACACGAATAAATGTTACTCAAAATTTATCAGACAGGGCATTGACCGAAGTGTAAGATGTAACTCACTTCTTGCTAGAGGCAAGACCAATGTATGAGCTACCTGGCTTGAAACGGATACTTTTCCACTCCTCTGTGGTCACCGACGTTCTATCATCTCCGTGGAATGTAGACAGTGTTACTGTTCCATCTGAGTAACCTGAGATCACCTACTCTTCGTTTGTCGAACAAAAATTACAATAATCTCGGCGCGAAAACGTACGGCTTTCATGCCTCCAAGGTCTGGGTTCACCACCATTTTTTGTTGCTGGGCGGACCGCTGAGACAATGTGGTTAGCCTGTAATTTTTGCCATCTGAAAAGGGTTCATGTCGGTACTCCAAGGATTTGAGGTGCCCTTGTTCATCACCAACCAGAAAGTTGGGCATTTTGCGGACAAAATATTTTGCTGAAATGACAAAAAGCACCGGCCCGGCTGCACGGATAAGTCAGCAACTCACTCACACCAATTACGACTTTCCGTACATGGACGCCGCCCTTAAAGAACTGGTCAAGCTTGAGACGCTTATAAATGCAAAAGAAAAATGTTCTTTAGCACCAAGTATCTTGGATTCTCTGCTCCAGACGTTGTATCAGGCAAAGGAGGCCTTAAAGACGGGTGACCTCAGCCCCCAGCAGTTTATCTCGCTCGCTCAGAGTATTGAGGCAACCAAGAAAGAGATCGACAATAGACAAAAAGAGGTGTACTCTGCTACCTCTCGATTTGGAAAAGTGTTAGACAAAGTGGGTATATTGCAGAAGCTGTTACAGACGCAATGTGTTGACTGGATCTTCTCCAACGATGTGCCACAGCGATTTCCGACACCCTTACCAGCCTATTCCAATCTTTTCAGTTCACAAGAATCCTTCGCCGCACTTGAGCGCACTATAGCTCTACACTTTTTGAGAACAGGCCAGTTTGAGGTCACGGAGACATTCCTGGATGTGAGCGTTTTGTGGTCGGCTTTCCTTCAAGCTTATCACACGTCCAGGAATCTAGCATAATAATACCACCCGAGACTCGTGTCAAGTTTGAGGAATTGCATCGGATTCTGAAAGCCCTAAGAACACAGGATATCGGACCCGCTCTTGCGTGCGTCTAAGTCCCCGGCTCGGTGTCCATATTCTGACACGACGTATCAGTTGGGTCAGAGACCATCAAGAATTTTTAAATGCTCGGTCTTCCTCTCTTGAGTTTTACCTTCATCGCTCCCAGTACATCCGTTTGCTGCTGTTCACCCATCCACCTGATCCTTTCTCCGCCATCCGCTACGCCCGAACCTGCTTACAACCGTTCTTTCGAGAGCATCAGCAAGAAATGCTACGTCTCATGGCGTGCGTTGCTTTCCTTCCCCTAGTAAAACTTCAGGTTTCGACATATGCTGACCTGGCGTCACCAAAATTGCATTTTGACTTGGAACCCCTGTTTGCAAAAGAATACTGTGCTAGTTTAGGTATGAGTCGGCAGGTGCCCCTCAGGGTCGTCGGAGACCTTGGTGGTGGAGGCGCTCTGGCGAGGATTGAAAAAGGAAGGAAGGTAATGAGAGAGAGAAAGAGCGAGTGGAGTCAGAAGGACGAGTTGCCCGTAAGTGTTTTTTAGGTGTTCTTTCCTCTCCTGACGTTGCTTTTTGTTGATTGCCCTATCCTAGATCGAGGTTTCCCTACCCCCAGAAAATAGGTATCATTCCATATTCGCCTGTCCTGTGTCCAAGGAGCAAGCTACGGAGCAGAATCCCCCTATGATGATGGTCTGTGGGCATGTTATCTCTAAAGACAGTCTGCATAAACTCAGTAAAGCGGGAGGGTGAGTTGACCCTTTTACTCCTGATATCTTTCTTCATTCAGTCGCAACTAGTCGCGTAAAATGCCCTTATTGCCCTAGTGAAGCCCCCATGAATCTGGCACTGAGAGTCTATTTCTAATCTTTCGTAACTATCTTCGTAATTGCTTGTAAACATGCGGTAAAACCTAATTTCATGGTGTCTAATATAATTTTTTCTCGTCTCGTCAGGGATGCATGAGAACTGATCTCATTGATCAGATCATTTCGAGTGGAAAGCCCTCTCACTGCCTTCCATTTCGAAGAAAAATTAGAGCCTCATGGATGACGAGACTACAAGAGCCTCGTTAATTGAGGTTAAGTTAGTCATTATCTCCGTGATTTCATTCATCCTCAGGCCAACGGCGGTAACGTCATACTATCATCAGGAGGGCCTACGACCATTTCTTTCATAAGGGATGGACACTGGCGAAGATGAAGGATGCTGCACTAGGAGACCGGTTGTTTTCAACTGTACTCACAAACGGCTCTATTGGTATTCCAGGGAGGAGTATTGCTTGGAAGGTACGGCCCCACCTTGACTACAGTCAGCAACTGACGAAGCCGTCTTTAAAGCTATTTTTGCTTGGTCATGAGCCGCTAGAAACATCGCCTGTGCGTGCTGATGCGCTATTAGAAACGCTAAGAGTGTTTAGAGGAATGTACAAAGAGCTGTTACTTGAGAAGATGAAAGCACCGGATGGGAGTTATGACATGGATCTGGTAATGCCTGGGACGACCGACGTCAAGGTGAAAGATTGGATGAGGAAATCTCATACAAATCTTGTTGACGGTACGAGTGGGATAGCTTCAATGACAATGACATCGGCGGGCATGCACCTGCGGTCTGATTCCTCCTCGAACCTGGAGCTCAATAACCCTCTAAGTTTGCATAACGAGGTACCATTAAGTCTTTCACATTTCATCTTTGTTCGAATTTATTTCTCTAGAACCCCTGGATTGATTGGTTCGCTTCGGTTGAACTACGTAAGACCATATTGCAGGATGTTGAACGCACGTAGGTATTTCTTTTTTATTGTTCAAGTCAGCTGTTGGACTCAATTTTCATGAAGGTTCCCGGATATTGCGTATTTCCGGAGACAAGACGTCCAACTACAGCTCACTAATATATTATTTCTGTCTTCGGTCCAGCGCCCTTCGATTGGCTATCGCCAAGGTGAGAGCACTTGGAACATAATCTAGGCATCATTGAATGAATAATTTAGGGATGCACGAACTCTTGGCGCCGTTGTATCATGCGGTCGCATTTGATGCTCTCCCACAAGAAGAAGGCATCACCATTAATGCTGATATATCCCTCAAAGATCTATGCTCGTCTCTCTGGGTAGCAGCAGATGCATGGGCATTATTTGAAGCCGTCATGCGAGGTGTTTCAAGATGGTACGAATGGCAAGAACCTTCAGGCTCCCACTTGAGCCCACCCCCTTTATTTGCCGTTACTAGACCAAGAGAAACAAGCTCGTCGCTTCCTGCTCGCCTACACTTTGACACTAAAGGAAACTTCCAAGGTGGAATGAGGGCATACATTGCACCCATTGTTCGGACTTGCAACATCATACAAGGCACGATGCTGCGAACTACAGATCCTCAGCTCTTTGATGCTATTCAAGGGACTGGATTAGAGCCTCAGATCTATGGGATGTGAGGGATTTCGAACCCAGTCTTTCTTCAAGTCTAATGTTTTGGTCTAGACGGTGGCTGAGACTACTATTCACTAGAGAGTTTAGTATGTCAGATGCACTCCGGCTATGGGACGGCTTATTTGCGTGCGATCCCAGCTTTGACCTCGTGGAGTGGGTTTGTGTTGCGATGTTAATCCGAATACGAAATGATTGTAAGTCGTTGATCACCCAGTCCGTCCGCTTACGTTAAAAAACATTGCTTCACAGTGATCCCAGCGGATTATAGCGGACAATTAACACTACTTTTGCGGTATCCTTGTCCACCAAATGCAAGTATATCAACTCCGCATCATGTTATTCTTCTCTTGCGGCAAGCTTTAGCACTTCAGATGGCACCAACACCTACAGCTGGGGCTTCTCTGAGGTTTGAGAATCGGACGATCTTGGAGATACCAATTGAAGTACCAACGCCTGCCTCCTCAACAGATACTAAGGGATCTGGAAAAGGACACCTCGCTCAGCAACAGACAGCCTCTACTCTGAGCCGAGATGGCTACCCTTTCGGAGGTCATAACCGGCTTACCTCGTCGATGGGTTTACCGGAAATGATAGCACGAGGACTGATGGAGCGTGGAGAGTTGCTGGGAATCAATAAAACACTTTCAAGCGCATTAACAGAGCTTAAGGTGAGACAGTAATTGCCCAGCGCGCTATAAATTGATGCTTGAATAACATTAGCGAAACATACCAGACTTGACCGCATCCTTAATGAAGCCAACAAACCAAACTGGAATGTCATTTCCTCTGGAAGACGAAAGACCACGGCAGGAAGGCTCTCCCTGGGAACCAAAGACGCGATTTGAAATGGAACGCGACATGAGCCATATACGAGCACGGGACAGACGGATAGGAAATTCGTTAGGTTGGGTTGTCGACGTACTGTTGCAGGATGAGGAGACAGAGGACAAGGATCGTTTGAAAAAGGAAAAACGCGAGGCGATTGAGTCCCTTGCATATATTCGAGATGTTCTAATCAGCGAGGCTGTGGAACTGGAGGAAGACCGACTAGCTGACAGATTTGCGCAGACCAAGCAACAAACAGTGGTTGGATCAGTACCGCCGGTTGTACCGTCTATGGTTCCTCCTGTGCCCCTACCTGTGGTAGACTCGCGACCAACAGGGATCCGCCAGCCAGAGTCACTGTCGACCAAGTTAACGATTGCAGATACGACTCCGGTGAATAGCGGCTCGGTCCTAGCGCCTTGGAATCATACACCCTCAAACTTTTCCGGAATTTCATCGTTTTCTACATCGACCACCAATCTACCACGACCTCCACCTGCATCAAGAAACCTGAGGCAAGCTCGGGCAAGAAATCAAATTCCAGCTCAAGGGGAAGGTGAAAGCTACACCGATCCACTTGGTGCGATGCGCTGAGAAGGAAACACTATCTGTACAATACCGGGATGTAGTGTAAAATTTATATAATAGACGAAGAACATGGAGATAAACCATGAGCACGTGAATGTGTGATGTGTCGCGCTCATCTCAAGAATGATAATATCATATCATTTCCTCTCCTGTCTTCCGCTATGTTCAACAAAGCTTTATCGAAGGCGGTCCCTCATGTTCGACGCTCTTTTCATTCTTCTGCTTCTGTCGCCAGAATTGTCGCAACGAGTCCAGTCAAGGCCCAGGAAGTCAAGGTTGGCCATCGCACCCGTCCTGATCCTTTGTTTTTCATTCACCTGATGTGCAGTCTTTGGGATACGGAAAATATCCCCTCATCGAGCATGAGTACGATGCCGTTGTCGTGTGAGTGATTTTCTAGGCGTTCGCGTATCGACCTTAATTGGATCTCGACTTCAGTGGTGCGGGGGGTGCTGGCCTGAGAGCTGCCTTCGGTCTCGCAGAGGCCGGCTTCAAGACGGCCTGTATCACCAAACTTTTCCCCACCAGAAGTCATACAGTTGCTGCTCAGGTGTGTTCAGTGCTCTCGAATGTCACATTTTGATATCAAGTTTTCTTTAGGGCGGTATAAACGCTGCACTTGGTGTGAGACTATCATTCTTGTCTTACGCACCAAAATGTTCATATTTTGTGGCAGAATATGACCGAAGACGACTGGCGGTGGCATATGTATGACACAGTACGTATTGACATCGTCCAATGGTTCGAATGTCTACTAAACTGTCTAAACTGTCTATCCAGGTCAAAGGTTCGGACTGGCTTGGTGACCAAGATGCCATTCACTACATGTGCCGCGAAGCTCCCAATACTGTCATTGAAGTATGTCACACATAAGTAGAAGTATTTGTCCAATCCTAAGTCTACTTGATTTAGCTTGAACATTATGGTGTCCCTTTCTCCCGGACAAAGGAAGGCAAAATCTATCAGCGTGCCTTTGGTGGCCAATCTCTCAAGTACGGCAAGGGTGGGCAAGCCTACCGTTGTGCAGCTGCTGCTGACCGGACTGGTCACGCCATCCTGCACACTCTCTATGGTCAATCTCTTCGGCATGACACAACCTACTTCATTGAGTATTTCGCCCTCGACCTGATCATGCAGGATGGTGAGTGTGTTGGCGTGATCGCTCTTAACATGGAGGATGGCACTCTTCATCGTTTCCGCAGCCACAAGACTGTCCTCGCCACTGGTGGTTACGGTCGTGCTTATTTCAGCTGTACGAGTGCGCACACTTGCTCTGGTGACGGTAACGCCATGGTTTCCCGTGCTGGCCTTCCATTACAGGATCTTGAATTCGTTCAATTCCACCCAACCGGTATATATGGTGCCGGTTGTTTGATTACTGAGGGTTCTCGTGGTGAAGGAGGTTACCTTCTCAACTCTGAGGGCGAGCGTTTCATGGAACGTTATGCTCCAACCGCCAAGGACCTTGCCTCCCGGGACGTTGTTTCCCGTTCTATGACCATTGAGATCCGCGAGGGTCGTGGTGTCGGTCCAGAGAAGGACCACATCTTTCTCCAGCTCAGTCATTTGCCTCCTGAGATCCTTCGGGAAAGGCTACCTGGTATCTCTGAGACTGCTGCCATCTTTTCTGGGGTGGATGTCACCAAAGAGCCTATCCCCGTCCTTCCTACCGTCCACTACAATAGTAAGTTGACTCCTTCAAGCTTATGAATTGAATTCATAAGCCAATCCTCCGATAGTGGGTGGTATTCCTACAAAGTACACTGGTGAAGTCATCACCGTTGACGAGCAAGGAAATGACAAGGTCGTTCCTGGTCTCTATGCCGCTGGTGAAGCTGCCTGTGTATCTGTGCACGGTGCTAATCGCCTTGGTGCCAATTCTCTACTTGACATTGTTGTCTTTGGCCGCGCAGTCGCTCATCACATCCGTGACACTCTCACTCCTGGTCAACCTCATAAAGCTATCCCTGAGGTGGCAGGGCTCAATAGTATCGAATTTCTTGATACAATCCGGCAAGCTGATGGCCCTGAGCCCACTGCCAAGCTTCGCCTTGATATGCAGAAAGCCATGCAAGCTGATGCTGCTGTCTTCCGGACTCAACAGTCTCTTGATGAAGGTGTCATCAGGATGCGCGAAATTTACAACAATTACAAGAACGTTGGCATCAAGGATAGGAGTATGATCTGGAACTCGTGAGTGTTTGCATGATTTTACTTTTTGTCACTTATTGAAGATACTCTTCTAGCGACCTTATCGAGACGCTTGAGCTCCGAAATATTCTACAATGTGCTATCCAGACCATCGCTGCCGCTGCTGCCCGTAAAGAGTCTCGTGGTGCACATGCTCGTGAAGATTATCCTGAGCGCGACGACAAGCATTGGATGAAACACACGCTATCCTACCAGACAGACGTCGATAGCCCCAATGTCCGTCTTGAATATCGCCGTGTCATCGACAAGACCCTAGACGAGAACGAATGCAAATCTGTTCCTCCCTTCAAGCGTGTGTACTGATTATCAAACTGGGACCTGATACAGTAGCTACTGTATATGGTCGAGCTTTAAAAATGAAATGCAGTCTAGCATATATCAAATTTTCTTCTGATTTTGCTGTCTATAATTACCATTTCATAAACTCAAAACAATTTGTAAATACAGAATGAATAGGCTATATTCAAAAGCGCATTCAAAAGCGCAGGTAAAAATCAAGAAAGAGGTTGATCGAGGTCATATCTTGAGAAGAACTTTTCGGGATAGTACCGTGCACGGACGGTACGACCACCAAAGAATCGACCATCAAGTTCACGCACAGTTTTCCACGCCCCTGCTGGGCCTGCAAAGAGCACAAAGATACGAACAACATCTTCAGGATTTTGTGGGGGAGGTTGAACGAGATGAACAATAACGCGTTCAACGGTTCCATTCTTGGAACATTCGTCACCTAAAACCAGCAATGTCTCCAAATGGATACACATATCACACAAGTGCAGGGAAACAACAAACCTATCTCTTCCCTCAGTTCCTCATCTCCCACATCTTCAGGATCAACCATGTTCGTCAGGACCACGACACGACTTGATTCTCCAAACCTCTCTCGTTCTTCTTTTCCCTTTACGTCCTCGTTATTATTGACAATTTTACCCATTTTCGCCACCAAAGGGTTAGTGCCACCAGAAGTATTCAGAGAACCGAACTGGTGCACTTTATTCTTGGCTTTGCCCTTCCCACCTTTGCTTTTCGCATCCTGCTGGGAACCTGATCCAGATTGCTCCACGACCAGGGGGTTGACAATACCCGATCCATCTACACCTAATCCTTGACCTTCTTGGTGTCCCCACTTGGCCATCATACGCGCTGCAAAATTCCGTGTATCTGGGGGACTATATAAAGTAGACAATCAGCCATACATAGTAAACAGACAAGAACTTATCCACCCTTTGGGAACTTCTTCCGCAGACGCACTCAATTCTACAGCCAAAGGTTGAGGAGCAAGAGCAGCTAAAGCACCTAATTTAGCTGCAATAGCCACTGCCGCTTTCTTCTTTTCCTCGATGTCTGGCACCAATACACCGTTTGGGATAGGTGGTCCGGGGGGCGGAGGCACAGATGGTGGCGCAAAGGGATTGAACGAGAGTGGAGGAGGCGAGACGGATTTTTGCCCAAGTTGCTGGAATCGAGGAGGTGGAGTCGATGCTTGCTCTTGCTCAGTAGTACCTTTATCTTGTTGACGATGCATTGTAGACATGGCGAGTCGACGCAGATAAGCTTCCTCTCCAGTTTCATCTTTAGATGGAACACGTGTCTCCTGATTCATTATGTTTTCCTTGTCACTAGCCTGCTTTTGGGCAGGTGGGGACAGTCGGACACCTCTCGACATGGCGATTCGCCGCTGGTAAGCTTCATTGCCTGTCATATCACGGTCGGGTCCTGTCGCTGCTGGATCTGGTTTCATGGACCTTTCATCATCGCGATCGCGATCATGGTCTTTAATATGATTATCTTTGCGACTCCAGCGATCGTAACTCCCTCCATATCGCCCTGTAGGGACGATACTCAGGCGTTACCAAAATGGTCATTGATGAAAATCTAGGAGCACCTACCAGCTTTCCTTGGCCTCTCTTCGTCCTCGGAATATGTATAGTCACTGTCAGAGTAGCTGTCACCTCGTCTGAAACGCTTCCTTTCTTCGATTCTGCGTTCGTCAGATAGTCTCTCTCTTCTTTCAATCCTGTCTCTCTGTTTCCAGATTTTGTAGTCATTGTAATCGTTGGGCCTTAATGGATCGTATTGTTCATAGGGATCCCAGAGAACGACAAGGGGGTTTTTATTCTATGGCATGGGCACAGCATAAAGTCAGTCCTTTGAGGGTCATATGAGGATTACTGACCTTATTTTTCTTCCCTTTCCCGGTGTTGCGTTTTTTCTGAGTTGTTTTGAATCCGTTCACGTCTTCGTCGAGTACCATACTGGGAGGCTTGACTTTTTTTCCCCATCCCTGCATTGCCCCAGCGGGTTGCGGAGCAATGGGGGGTCCACTCGTATTATCGTCATTCATGACCGGAGGCGAAAATACAACCGCGGTAGATGAGATGACAGCAGTTGAAGGTATACTTGAATTTTTCGCTGTGGGAACAAGGGGGTTTGCTGTAATGACTGATGCACCCACTGGGATGCGTGGAGCAGATGGTTTGACTTTTGCATTGGGGCGTCGAACAGGAGCGAAAGCTAGTGCTGCAGACCAACCTATTCGAAAAAAACCAGATGACCATGAAGATAATCAAGATGGGAAACAGGGGGACCGCGTATGGCGATTGAGAAGGGCACGAAGAACGATATTCAATAAACAAATTCTTCGGTTCTATGGAGGACAGATAGAGATACCGGCTGAGGGTTTGGCAGTAACTGCCGTGGATTCTGAGGTTGCTTGATTCTGAGAGTCGGTTTCTGTTTGTTGCTCGACAGATGTTTGAACAATAGCAGGCTTGGAAATGTGAGAAGAGGCAGAAGGAGATGTATATTGTTGAGAAGACGACGAAGGAGGAAGGGATTTTCCCGAAAAGTGGATGCCGCCATAAAGGCCGCCAGCACGGCTTGTCATGGTATCAGGAGACAAGGAGCAAGTACGACAACATTGGCAAAAAACTCCCAGCACGTGGGATTGCCATTTTAGATAGGAATATTTAATGTATATTTAAAAATATTAAATGTTCAGGATACATTATTTGTTTTTTCTTTCAAGCTGCGACCAATGTTTCCAAGCAATGGGGTACAAAAGAAAAACATAAGAAGTCGTCATGACATGATCTCTCGCTCAAAGTATTTCTGCTGCACGTCCCGACTGACGACGTGCACTGCGAAATCTCCGGCATCCACCATAGCCCAGCCATTCGCCATTCGCCGTTTCGACTTGGGAGGCATTGGAAGAGGAGGCTCAATAGCAGCTATCTTGATGTAAATATGTCAGATCAATAGCAGCCTGTATGTTTTTAACAGCATACCGTCTTGCGGATGACCCGTACCACGGATTCAATAGCTCCTCGATTCTCAGTTCCTTCTTTGACCTGCCCCTTATTCAGGACGTATTTATCTCACATAGTTGGAAGTAGCACCTACCTGAGCCATTACAGTCCAGCTCCAAATGTTCCCAGGTATATCAAATATGGATTCCCCTGCAAACGTGGACCCACGTTTCCGTCGTCCCTGGGGAGCTTTGACAGGCAGTGGGGGACCAAATGGGAACTCCTTTGCACGACTAGTCACAAGTGCTGACAAGTGGGCTGAGCGGGCCAAGGTTTCATGCACCAGTTTGACCGCTGCAGGGGCATCTTCTGGTGCAGGTGGGGCAATATTTTCCCTTGACTGGAGGTGAGGTCTTTCGTATTCCTGGTCTACAAACCAGGGTGCAGAGGCATTGTCCGTCGCCAGGAATCTGCAGCGCACAGGCACTCTTCTGAAAAAAGGAGATAGAAAGTTGATGGCCATGGCAATACTTGTCCAACACTGCCACTATGGGTGTTCGGGCAGGAATTGTTGTCTGCATTACTTCCTTCCTCCTCGGTCAGTACGAGCTTTCTGCATCGACCTTCCAGCTGAATCATGTCCCCTAGGCGCCCTCTTCACCCACTGGATCGCCGACTCTCTTACCCTCTGGAAGTCTCCTATCACAGATGAGCACCTCTGGACTGCAGCCTCCTACTACTCCATCCTCACAAAAGGACCTCCCGGGAACCTTTATATCCTTTTTGCTGTCCTCCTTTGTGGCGGCACTACAATGTTGTGGAGCTTCAACGACGGCCAAGCCGAGAATCTGATGTTTGACGGAGGCAGCATCTGTACGCAAGCCACATATGTTCTTTTGTCATTCAGATTTCGCTCAGAACTTGCCAGTCTTGTTTGGAACGACGGCAGTGGTGTATATCTACACCGTTCTTCCCAGTACGTCTTGAAATGTTGAACTCCTCACCATCTCAGAAGCCTCGCAGGCATTCTTGCTCGCTTCCGCTCCCTTCCTTCTCACAGTCTCAAAGACCCATTCCCTCGGGCTCTCCGACAGACTACACTCGATCTTGCTTCAAACAACCTTATCTGCAGTGTTGCCCTCACTGGTGTGTTGGCATTACAAGCTGGTCGTTTCTGGGCGGAATCATCAGATAATGATGATATAGAATTGATTCTCGTCGAATCATCCACACAGCGAGCGACTGCACAATAGCTTGTCCTCCATTAGATGTTTGTTATCTACATAAGTGAGGGTTTTATAATAAGTCTACTTTCTATTGGTCCTGGACGATATCTTCCTTGCGAGGCTTCATATTGGAATTCTTGATTTCACTCCCCTGCCCAAGAATACTCTGAGCTTTGTCATCCACTAAAATCCCTAATCCTTCCTCTCTGACCAGCCCAAGAACATGCTCCAACTCCACGAACCCATCCTGGTCTACATCCAATTTCTGAATGACAGCCTGGACAACGTCTTGGTCAGGTTTATGTTTGATGACATCCAAGGCCTTTTTCAGATCGTCAATAGGAATCCGTCCCTGAGCATCAGCGGAAATCATTTGAAGCGAGCTTCCAACTTTGGCATCGTATTCCTGAAGCTGACTATCAATTTTAGTGAGCATGCTGCGGATACGTTTAGTCAAAGCGCCAGAAGGGGATTTAGGGTCTTCTTCAGCTTGGAGATTTTCTTCCATTAATGCACGGAGTTCATCACGTTCTTTGAGTACTGAAGATTTAGAGGAAAGAATGGAGAGGGCCTCGGCAAGTTCTTTGAGTTGTTCAGTGGTCATACGTGCATTATCAGAGTCGGAAGTGCCTTCCGGTGCAAGCTATACGAAGACTGGAGTGAAATGCTAGAGCGATGAGAAAAAGGACACTATACCTCAGAATCAGGTAACAGTGATTGAGCAGTATGCGTTTCCGACTCAGCAGCCTCTCTGGCTGCACGTCTGGCATCTTCCTCTTTCTGCTCCTGTTCCTCTTCATCCTCAATAAGCTCTTCTTGCTGTTGCAAGACTTCCAACTTTTGCTTGTAACTGGCTTTATCATCCACTTCCAATTCTGCCTCATTAAGTAAGTTGTCGGGTAAGCCGCACAGGACGGCTTCCAGACTCTTGATGATAGCAGTCTTTCCATCTTCATCGTCTCCTGGTTTCTGGTCAAATTGGAATGCACGTCCAAGAACGAGTAAGACGCCGGAGACGCGGCTGTGAAGATGGAGTTGTATCCAGCTGTAGAGTTCTTCGCGGAGACGAGCAGGAGACACACCAAAGGTGCGGATACCCCTGCTCTGACATGCGGCCTGGAGCTCTGAAACTGAGAGTTCGTCTATACCTTCGGTATAAATGAGCTGATCGTCCCTGCGCAAATTGATGAGGCGAGAACGAATCGCGCCACGCAGAAAATTGTCTGTGCCAAAGGCATTGAGCCCCATGTACCTGGACATGGAGACGAGTTGTGGGCGGGAGAGGTTGTCGAGGGTCAGATCATCATCAAATAATTTTGCGACATTGACGACATCTTGGGTAGAAGGGGCTTCACCGGTGGAGCGAACTTTGCGAAAAAACTCTTTGAAGGCATCGCTCCCGACGATATGGGAGTTTGCGCGGAGGCCCGACTCACGGAGTGTTTCCTGGAGAAACTTTGCCATGTCGAGCCTGACTCGCAAGAGTTTGCGTTGTTTTTCCTCTGCCGCGAACTTGTCTTCAAAAGTGGAAGGAAGCATGTTGGGAAACAACTTCAGAGCGACTGGAAGGAGGAGTTCCATGAAGGGGACAATGATAAAGACGGAAAAGGGGACGAGACGTAGGAGATCCTGGGTTGTGCGTCTGAGTTGACGGCGTTCGCGGCGAGTGAGGGCGTCCCCATGGAGAATCTTCCACTGCAAACGGGCAGAGATGCGCACTTCCGAGACGAGCAGCTTAGAGCCGTGCCAGTAGTGCTGTGCCTCGTGCTTGATTTTTTTCCACACACGAGTACTGAGGGGAGCAGGAGGACCTGGCTTGCTGTTGTCTGTGGACTGGAAGCGACATTGGAGGGTAGTACGAGGAAATCGATGACCAGAAGGAGTACCAAAATCAGGAGAAAAACGACAACCAAGAGGAGTACAATGACCAGGGGGAATACGAAAACCAGGGGGAATACAGAAACAAGGACGAGCAGGAAGACGAGCAATCCGAGCACAGGACAACATCACTTTTGATTTTTGATTTCTGATTTTTTCCCTTGCTCCCTTTGTTTGTTTCTGTTTGTCCTTCATGTCCACCCCTTTCAGAACTGCCGAAAAAAAATTCAAGGACAGGTCTCTGCCTTCTGACCTCTCCACCGTCCTCGATTTCGCCTGTGCCGACCCACAAAGAGCACATGAAATTGCCCGTGGTCGCTGGGCTGGACGTTCTGACGCCCTCATCTGCAAACCCATTGGCCGCCACGCACTCGCCGTCGAGAGCTTGCCTGGTGCGCTCATCCCCCCCATCCACCCACAACGTCTCTGACCTTCAAACCAGGCTTGGTTATTCTGCCTGCTTTTCTCTCTCACCAACACCAGCGACAACTCGTCCGATGGGCTCTTGATCATGCAAAACATCCAAATGACACCAATCTTGACACCCACTATCTAGTCCCTCCTGAAGGTATATGGAATGCCCATCTGCGGTCAGGTACTCAGTTAATTGCCCCAAAGTATCCTCGAGCAGCACCACACTCTCAACAGAGTGGTCCCCGGCAGCTCGTCAACAACACTCCTGCCTCAACGGAAACTATCTCTCTGATCAATTCCACCCCGAAACCACCCCCGCCTCCCTCTCCTACTGCCCGGCCGATATTGCCTTTCGCCCTTTTATACAAGCTTCGTTGGGCTAACATAGGCTGGTTCTATCATTGGGGTGTCAAGCAGTATGACTTTGCCAAGGGAAAGGGCCACATCGACCCAATCCTCCGCGACTTGTGCCAAAGTGCAGTCGCCGCCGTCGATTGGGATGTCCTTTATACCGGATCAGAAGCCCAGTGGCCTCAAAAACGCCCAGAATGGAGGTTTTGGCGAGAAACATATGGTGAGTCTCACGTTCGAGTTCTCGCCAGATGGACTCGTTCAGATGCCTCCCAGAGCCAGACGCAGGGATCATCAACTATTACCAAGAAAAGGACACCCTTATGGCTCATGTCGATAGATCAGAGGTGTGCGCCACCTCTCCCCTCGTTTCTATATCGTACGCCCGGAACCAAAGAGTCTCAATTTCTACTTACCACGACTCTAGACTTGGGTGTGCTGCCATATTCCTTGCAGGCGGCCAGACCAGGGATACAGAACCAGTGCCGATTCTCTTACGATCAGGCGATGTTCTTATCATGTCAGGCCCTGCTTGTAGGAGAGTTTATCACGGTGAGTCCCTTTGATAAACTCAACCATCTTATATTCATCCATTACCTAGGCGTTCCTCGAATTCTTGAAGGCACCCTCCCTCCTCACTTTATGTCAGAGTTACTTCCATCCAGTGAAAGAGAATCTTGGGCACCATATGAACAGTACATGCGTACAACCAGAATTAATGTCAATGTTCGCCAAGTCTTTCCGAAAGACTTTGATCCCGGTGAAGCACAGGAGATAGGCTGAGTGAAAAAAATTCCATCCTCAAAGACATTAGGTTTTGAGAGAGCTCAAAAGTGGAAGAACATTCCTCTGGGATGAAACTCAAAAAAATCCAGAGCCAAAAAGTTCTAGACCCTGTGAAATTTTAGGCTTACTACTGCCTCTTCATTGTATGATAGATCCACTGATAGTTCAAGGTGATCGTAGAAAGAACATTGGCAGTGAAATTTGCAACATGGTGCTCGATCCTAGTCCGCTATAGTACACTACTAAGTCTAAACCTACAATCAGGCAGACGCAGAGAAAGGAATTGAGCAATTATTCAGTTTAACTAGTTTTTTTTTTCGAATCAACGATTTATTACACGGGGTACGTAGACAGACCGTGGGTTTAATTAGTTTTCTTGTTCCAGTTTTAATTTATTTTTAATTTCTATCATTTATTTATTATGTTTAGGAACTAATAAAATGATTTATTTTGTTATTTACTATACTACTTTTGAATTATAATAAATATTTTCCAAAACACTAAGTTTTAATTTTAATTTTTTATCCACAATTTATTACACGGGGCTCGTAGCCAGACCGACTAAATTTTAATTATAATTTATATATGAGAATATAGCCTAAATAATAATAAATTAAATGGATAGATATAATGAAATAAATACTATTTTCAAATATTCAACTAAATTATAAAGCTTGATGTAATAATTATATAAATATTATCAAAATTAATAAATGGGAGAACATCAGCGATCTGGATATGACGCATGGGTTCCACGTGATTCGGAAAGATTCCAGGACGTTCGCAAAGATTCTTGCCAATTCCTGAGACATGATATAAGTATGGGCCGTTATTTTCTTCTGACCTTACTCTTATTCTCCCACTGCCCTCTCCTCTTGTGCCAGTCACACTTAAAACATGTCTACCTCAAAAGCAATTGGTATCGATCTTGGTACTACCTATTCGTACGTAGATATTCCCTTTTCAAATATACTGTCACTCATGAGTTGTGACAAAAAATTAATTCGGGATTGTTAGGTGTGTTGGAGTTTGGCAGAATGACCGTGTTGAAATCATTGCCAATGATCAGGGTAACCGCACGACCCCATCTTATGTCTCCTTCTCCGAGAACGAACGTCTTATCGGTGATGCTGCCAAGAATCAGGTCGCCATGAACCCCCACAATACGTAAGCGACTGCTCTTCTAGGGGCTTGTTATTATAAATGTATAAATGACGGTATTGGATTCCAGTGTTTTCGATGCTAAGCGTATGATTGGTCGCAAGTTCAGCGATTCCGAAGTACAATCCGATATCAAACATTTTTCGTTCACTGTTGTGAGCAGGGGTGACAAGCCCACTATTCAAGTCGAGTACCGTGGCGAGAAGAAGGAATTTGTCAGTTATATCAAGTCTCTAGGTCTGATTTGTCAAAATCACTAATCTGCTGTCCCCTTCAGTCGCCCGAGGAAATTTCCTCTATGGTATTAACCAAGATGAAGGAGACAGCCGAAGCCTATCTCGGTACTACCGTTACTAATGCGGTTGTCACCGTTCCCGCATACTTTAACGACTCTCAACGTCAGGCTACTAAGGATGCTGGGACAATTTCTGGCTTAAATGTGCTGCGTATCATCAATGAACCGACTGCCGCTGCTATTGCGTATGGCCTTGACAAAAAAGTCACTGGCGAACGTAACGTCCTTATCTTTGATCTTGGTGGAGGTACTTTCGATGTTTCTCTTTTAACCATTGAAGAAGGCATCTTCGAGGTCAAGGCTACTGCTGGTGATACCCATCTCGGCGGTGAAGATTTTGATAACAGACTGGTCAACCACTTCAGCCAGGAGTTCAAGCGCAAGTACAAGAAGGGTGAGTGAGCCATCCAGTAAGAGCGAGATGACTGATTGCAATATCCTGCAATGTTGTAGATCTGTCTCAAAACCCTCGTGCTGTTCGTCGTCTCCGTACCGCTTGTGAGCGGGCCAAGCGTACCCTCTCTTCAGCTACCCAGACTTCCATTGAGATCGACTCTCTCTATGAGGGTGTTGATTTCTATACCTCGCTCACTCGTGCCCGTTTCGAGGAGCTCTGCCAAGACCTTTTCCGTGGTACTCTCGAACCAGTTGAGAAGGTCCTTCACGACTCCAAGATCGATAAGGGTCAAGTACATGAGATTGTCCTTGTTGGCGGTTCTACTCGTATTCCCCGTATCGTCAAACTTGTATCTGACTTCTTCAACGGAAAGGAACCCAACAAGAGCATCAACCCTGACGAGGCTGTTGCTTATGGTGCTGCTGTGCAGGCTGCTATCCTTTCTGGTGATACTTCAGAAAAGACTCAAGATTTACTCCTACTCGATGTTACCCCCTTATCCACTGGGTAAGCGATTTGTTTCTACCGCTCGGCTTGAACTATAATCGGGCTTTATAGTATTGAAACTGCTGGTGGTGTCATGACTCCTCTTATCAAGCGTAACACCACTGTTCCGACCAAGAAGTCTGAAATCTTTTCAACTTATTCCGACAACCAGCCCGGTGTGCTTATTCAAGTGTACGAGGGTGAGCGTGCTCGCACCAAAGACAACAATCTTCTTGGAAAATTCGAGTTGGCTGGTATTCCCCCTGCTCCTCGTGGTGTTCCACAAATTGAAGTCACCTTCGACATTGATGCCAACGGTATTTTGAACGTCTCCGCAGCTGATAAGACTACTGGTAAATCGAACCGTATCACGATCACCAATGATAAAGGTCGCCTCTCAAAAGAAGAGATTGAACGTATGGTCAATGAAGCTGAGAAGTACAAAGGTCAGAGATCTGTTTCGTGGATCGTCATTCGCATGTTGATATCCTTCCCTGTAGCTGAGGATGAAGCTGCTGCTGCTCGCATCCAAGCCAAGAATGGCCTTGAGTCGTATGCGTACAACCTCCGTAACTCCATTACAGACGAGAAGCTTGCCGACAAATTCGAAGCCGCTGATAAGACCAAGCTTGAGGGTGCTGTCAATGAGACCATCTCCTGGCTCGATTCCTCTCAGGAGGCATCCAAGGAGGAATACGATGAAAAGCAGAAAGAACTTGAGAGTGTGGCGAAGTAAGTCTCACAAATCTATTGACTAAATGTCAGGAATTCTCATCCTTCTATAGTCCCATCATGCAAAAACTCTATGCAGCAGGTGGTGCTCCTGGTGGTGCTCCTGGTGGT